>OGUM01000640.1_pt1 | contig 29409 bp, 37 predicted proteins | sample 1553631 | NCBI WGS metagenome assembly OGUM01 (sample SAMEA2580228, study PRJEB22360) | human gut metagenome | biome: human gut; feature: human-associated habitat; material: faeces | place: Denmark | collected 2008/2010 | reverse complement strand
ATTCTATAAAAAAAGACTTATCAATGATTATACTAATTCCATCTTTACTTATTTTAACTAGAAAGTTTTTAAATGCTTTAAAAGAAAATGATAAGATTGTATTAGAATTTATTTTTATCTCGGCTTTAGCCTTATCAATAACTAGTCCAAGTATAATGTTTATATATCTAATTTTGTTATATGTAGTAGCACTTTTATTAAAAAAAGAATATACTTTATCATCTAAAACATATTTTAATTATTTAATATTTTTTAGTATAATTTCTTTTTTGAATGTTTCTGCTGATAAATTAGATAATTTATATATGATAGGTATAATAGCATTATTAGTAATAAATCAAATATTATTTAGAATTCTTTATGAAAAAAGAAATATAATATTTGAAGCATTTCATAGTATTGTAAGCTTGTTACTTATTATTTCACTTGTTAATAATTTAGGATTCAATAATTTTATTTCGTTTGCTATAAGTTTTGTTTTACTTGTTATTTTATGTTTAATATATGCTGATGAAAGAATGAAATATACTGTAATTTCATTTATGGTTTATCCGCTAAGCATTATTATAAAATCAGTTAACATATATACTGTAAGAATTATATTAAACTTGTTTATATGGATGATTCCAATTACGGTGTTATCTAGAAAAGTATTTAAATTAGATAATACAATATCTACTATAATTGAGAGTGTAATATTGCCTATTATGTTTATTATATTTATATTTAATATAAGTCTTCAAGTGGGTTTAACACTTGGTATTATATCTGTTTTAAGTATAATTATAGGATTAGCATTCAAATATAAATCTTATAGTGTAACAGGTTATGTAACGCTTGTTTTAACAGTTATAATTCAAACTTTTGAATTGTGGGGTAAAATGCCTTGGTGGGTATATTTACTTATAACAGGTATTATTCTTGTTGTGTTAGCAGCCTTAAGGGAAAGTAAGAAAAAATAAAACAAGAATATTAATCATTTATTTGATTAATATTTTTTTTGAAATGAAAATGAGTTATAATTATAATTAAGGAGAGTGGATATGAAAAAGGTAGAATTACATTTACATTTAGATGGAAGTGTAAGAGAAAGTACGGTAGCAGAACTTCTAGGTGTAAATGAAAATGACATAGAAAATAAGTTACATGTAAATGATTATAATAGTAGTTTAACAGAATATTTAACTAAGTTTGATATGCCAATAAAAGTTATGCAAACAAAAGAAAATTTAAGTAGAATCGCAAGGGAATTAGGCGAAGATTTAGAAAAAGATGACATAATATATGCAGAAGTTAGATTTGCACCACAATTACATACAAAAAAAGGATTATCTTATGATGATATTGTGCTTTCTGTTATAGAAGGTTTTAAAAAGTGTAACATAAAAATAAACGTAATTTTATGTATGATGAGGGGCGCAAGTTATATAAATAATTTAAAAACGATAGAAGTTGCAGAAAAATATCTAAATAAGGGTGTAGTTGCACTTGATTTAGCAGGTGATGAAAAACACTTTAAAACAAAGGATTATGAAGAGTTATTTAAGATAGCTAAAGAAAAGAATATTCCTTTTACAATTCATGCCGGAGAAGCAGATGATGCAAGTAGTGTATTAGATGCAATAAGTTTTGGGGCAAAAAGAATAGGTCATGGAATTAGAATAATAGAAGATAATTATGCTACAAGTGAAGTTATAAAAAATAAAGTTACTTTAGAGGTTTGTCCAACAAGTAATTTTCAAACTAAAGCAGTAGAAATATATAAGAATCATCCTATAAAAAAGTTATATGAAAAGGGTGTTTTAATAACTGTTAGTACTGATAATAACACGGTATCAAACGTTTCTTTATCCAATGAGTATGAACGTCTTAAATCTTGCTTTGGCTTTACTGATAAAGACTTTTTAACCTTTAACTTAAACGCTATTAATGCAGCATTTATAAGCGATTTAGAAAAGGAAAAATATATAAAAATATTAAAGGAAGATTAATATGAAATTATACGTAATTAGGCATGGAAGAACACCTTGGAACGAAAAAGGATTGATGCAGGGTTGGGTTAATATAAAACTTAGTGAAACTGGAAAAAAAGAGGCAAAATATATAAGAGAAAAGTTAAAAAATATAAGCTTTGATATATGTATTTCATCTCCTCTTAAAAGAACTTTAGAAACTGCTAGCATAGTAACAGATAATAAGTATAAAATTATTACTGATGAACTTTTAATTGAAAGAAATTTAGGAGAATTTGAAGGGAAAAAATATGCTGAATATGAAAAATTAAATTACTGGGATTATAAACTAAATAATGATTCATATGGTGTAGAACCAGTTAAAGATATACTTAAAAGAACATCATCTTTTCTAAACAACTTAAAAGAAAAAGATTATAAGACGGTTTTAATAGTATCTCACGCTGCAACTATAAGAGCGATTAATTATAACATAATAGGTTATGATTCTAATACGGATTTTTTAGAGTTTAAACCTACTCATGGAGAAATATATGAATATGAAATATGATGAAGAAAAATACAGATTAAGAACGATAAAACATGATGAAAAATATTTAAGGCAAACCTCATCTGACGTGTTAAAGGGTGATCCTGATTTAAAACAGGAAATAGAAATATTATCTAATTATTGCAGAAGTAATGGTAATTTAATGGCTCTTGCATCAGTTCAAATTGGGATTCCTAAAAAAATTATATACATTATGAAAACTGATGAATATGACGCTTTAAAAGAAAATGATTTTGAAGATAAAAAAATAGTTATGATAAATCCATGTATATTAGAAGAAAAAGGAGAAACCTACTATTGGGAAGCTTGTGCTAGTTGTATGGATAATATGGGGCTTGTCAAAAGACCTTACAGTATAAGAGTAGAGTATTTTGATCAGAATTTTAATTTGAAAACAGAGGTATTTGAAGGTTTTAAGGCAACGGTGTTTTCACATGAGTATGATCATTTATTTGGTATATTACATATTGATATAGCAGAAAAAATATATGATATGCCGCAGGATGAAAGAAAAAAATTTAGAAGCCTTGATGAAAATAAATATTTAGTTGTTTCTAAAACAAAAAAGTATAAACATCCATTAAGATAATTTATATTTATATATTAATAAAGGAAGTGATTGAATTGATAAATATTTATACAACTGATAGTAAAAAGAAATTTAAAGAACTAGAAAATTTAAGAAAAGGTTGCTGGATAGATTTAATAAAACCAACTGATGATGAGATAAAAGAGGTATCAGAAAAGACAAATACGGATTTAGATTTACTTATGAAACTTACCGATGACGAAGAACTACCTAGAACTGAGATAGGTGAAAACGCAACTTTAATAGTAGTTGATACACCTTATATGACGGATTCAAGATATAAGCATAAGTATAATACTGATCCACTTGGTATAATAATTAATAATGATGGGTATTTTATTACAATATCCCTTAAAAAACAGACATTTTTAGATGACTTTAAAAACAATAGAATAAAAAATTTTGATATTAAAAAAAGAACGAAATTCGTAATTCAAATCTTACTTAGGGTAGCAGGTGTTTATCAAAAAGAACTTACCTCAATTAATAATTATATAAATAAAAAAGAAGAAACACTTCATAAGTCTACCGATAACAAAGAATTAGTTGACCTTCTTAACATTGAAAAAACATTGGTTTATTTTTCTACTTCTTTAAAAGCTAATGACGTAGTGCTTGAAAAACTTGCAAAAGGAAACGTACTTACTCTTTATGAAGATGATATGGACTTGTTAGAAGATGCAATGATAGAAAATAAACAAGCAATTGAAATGGCTAGTATATACCGTGAAATATTAACTAGTATGACAGATACTTACGCAACTATAATTTCTAATAATTTAAATGATGTAATGAAGTTTTTAGCGGGAATTACAATAGTATTTTCAATACCTACTATGGTTTCATCATTTATAGGAATGAATGTTCCTTTAGGAGATATGGGAAAATCCAACATAAGCTTTATTTTAATAATTGCTTTTTCATTTGTTTTATCAATTATAATTGCAATTATACTAAAAAAGAAAAACATGTTATAATTATAAAGAAAGTAGAAAGGAGAAAACGTATGACTAAAAAGTTAAAAAAACAATTAACGGAGCTTATTATTTTTGCAGGTATAGTTTTATGGTGTGTGTTTAATTATAATCTATTTTTTGATTTTATAAAATTTGTATTAAAACTTGCAATGCCTATAATAGTTGGAATTGCAATAGCATTTATAATAAATGTTCCAATGAAACAAATTGAAAGAAAAATATTTAATATTGATAAAAGAAAGCATAAGAAGTTTATAAGATTAATATCTCTTATATTATCTATTGTTTTAATTTTTGGTATTTTAGGACTTATATTATTTTTAATAATTCCTGAAGTTATAGAAGCTGTTGGGCAAATAAGTCGTAACTTACCATCTAATTTCAACTGGGTAAACGATATATCAAATAAAGCTCAAGAATTATATCCAGGCTTTAAAGATTATATCAAAAACATTGACGTTAAAAATATATTGTCAACAAGCGGAATTCATATGGGTAACATAGTAAATGTTGTAGTATCTTTTTTATCAAGTACTATATCGAAACTTGTTATGTTCTTCCTTGGATTTATTATTGCAATTTATATACTAGCAGATAAAGAAAATTTAACTAGACAAACAAAGAAATTATTAAAAGCATTTATGCCTTTAAAAGCATCAAATGAAGTAGTTAGAATAGTTAAACTAACTAATGTTACGTTTACTAAGTTTTTAACTGGTCAATGCTTAGATGCCGCATTAACTGGTTTTGAATTCTTTATAATTTTATCAATAATAAAGTTACCTTATGCATTAATTTTAGGTGTTTTATTTGCTGTTACAGCTTTAATACCTTATGTTGGAGCGTTTATTACTCTTGTTATTGGAGCGCTTTTAGTTGCGGTATCAAATCCAATGAATGCATTATGGTATACAATAGCATTTTTTGCTCTTCAACAATTCGATGATAATTTTACATATCCTAAGATAGTTGGTAAGCAAGTTGGCCTTCCAGCTCTTTGGGCTCTTGTTGCAGTATTAATTGGAGGCTCTATATTTGGCTTTATTGGAATGATAATAAGCATACCAATATCATCTGTTTTATACACACTATTAAAAGAATATGTTAATTACAAAATAGAGAAAAAAACAAATAAAACCATTGACATATAATTTAATTTAAAGTATACTTAAGTAGTAATCATTACTACTTAGGAGTTATATATGAGGTATTCGAAACAGAGTGAAGAAGTGTTAAATACGGTTTTAAATTCTAATAATCATCCAGATGCTAAAGAAATTTATGAAATAGTAAAATTAAAAATACCTAACGTAAGTTTAGGTACAGTTTATAGAAACTTAAATACTTTGGCAAAGGAAGGATTAATAAGAAAAATAGAACTTGATGATGGTAATGATAGATTTGATAAAACGTTATGTCAACATAACCATTTAAAATGTACGAAGTGTGGTAAGGTAATAGATATCACGCCAAAACTTGATCAGAAAGAAATAAAAGAAATAGAACGTAAAACAGGTTTTAAAATTACTGATAGTAGTTTTAATATAAATGGAATATGTGAAAAATGTAAAAAAGAAAGGAATTATTAATTATGGAATTAAAAGGAAGTAAAACAGAAAGTAATTTAATGGCTGCATTTGCAGGAGAAAGTCAAGCAAGAAATAAGTATACATATTTTGCTAGTAAGGCTAAAAAAGAAGGATATGAACAAATAGCTAGTATTTTTGAAGAAACTGCTAATAATGAAAAAGAACACGCTAAGATATGGTTTAAACTACTTAATGGCGGAGATATTCCTTCAACAAAAGAAAATCTAAAAGCAGCAGCAGAAGGTGAAAACTATGAGTGGACAGACATGTATAAAGAGTTTGCCCAAACTGCAAAAGAAGAAGGATTTGATAAGATAGCAACTCTTTTTGAAGAAGTAGCTAAAATAGAAAAACACCACGAAGAAAGATACATGAAATTATTAGGAAATGTAAATGATGATTTAGTATTTAAAAAGGGTGAAGAAACAGTTTGGATTTGCCGTAATTGCGGATATGTATACGTAGGAGATGAAGCTCCAAAAGTATGTCCAGTATGCGCTCATCCACAAAGTTTCTTTGAGAAAAAAGCAAACAATTACTAATATAATAATGATAGAAAGTGGATATAAATTATCCGCTTTTTTTCTTTCTTGACAACGGGAGAGGTATATGATATATATAAACATATAATTATAAAAGTATAAGGAGTAGGCAAATATGGAAAAAGATAGAAAAATAAAAGTGCTTAGTTTATTTGCTTTATTAGTAGCAGTTTTAGGTCTTACAGTAGCCTTTGCAGCTCTTTCACAAACACTTACAATTAATGGTAGTGCAATGGTTAATACAGCTTCGTGGGATGTGCATTTTGAAAAAATTAACAGTGTTCCAGGGGTCGTTATAGAAGGAACGAGCATTAGTAATCTGAATTTAACCGTAGAAAAACCAGATGATTATGATGAGTATGATTTTTATATTTTAAATGTCGGAACAATAAATGCCAAAATAGATTCTATAGAAAAGAGCGAATTATGCACGTTGCAATCACCAGTAGAAAGTTGTGATTGGGATAATGATGGGACAGTTACACAAACAGATATTGATAAGGTAAATGATAATATTTCACTTACGTTTTTCTATTTGGGAAAAGATGATACTGTTCTTTCATATAAAAAGGGTGATATTATAAACTCTGGTGATAAAATAACTGGAGGAGTTCGTTTAGATTATAATAAAGTTAGTATTGATGGTGGGGAACCTACTATTACTGAGTCAACAGAATTACCAAAAAGAAAATTAGAATTTAGCAATTTGAATATAAGAATTAATTATGTACAAGCAGATTAAGAACCTTAGACAGGTTCTTTTTTTTGAACAAGGCATGTATACTTGACACTTGGGAGGGAGGTATATGTTATTATTAACAAGTAATAATAAGAGATATAAAATATGGAAAAGGAAGAACAAAGGCATTAGTTATAGTAGTATTGTTAATAGTAGTTGCAGGCTTAATAGTAGCCTTTGCATCTCTTTTTAGCGTCTTAAATATAAAGAAACGACATACTTTGATGCAGCAAAATGGGGAATAAAGTTTGAGAACTTGTCAGAACCAGAAAAAATAGGAACATCAAGTGTAACTGGAACTGCAAAGATAGAAGAGACTAAGTCTGAAGAAATAAATGGTATAAACGTTAGTTTATCAACTCCAGGAGATAAAGTAGTATATACAGTAGATTTAGTAAACGAGGAACAATAAATGCTAAAATAGATAAGATAGAAAAAAACAGAATTAACAGAAGAACAACAAAGGTACTTAACATTTAAAGTGACTGATAAAGATTATAATGAAGTACAAGAGGGAGATATTTTGTCTTCTGGTGAAACAAAGAAACTAATAATAACAATAGAGTTTATAAAAGATTTAAATAAAGAAGACCTGCCAACTAAGGCAAGTACAATATCAATATCATACAAACTAAACTTTGTACAAACAGATGATTCCAAAACAACAAAAGATGAGGCAGAAAACTTTAATAGTATAATAGAAAGTGCTATAAAAACAGTAACAAATAATTCTAATGCAACATATAGGGTTTATAACTTACATAATATTTTGGGAGTAAGTAATAGTTTAAATGGAAGAATAGTAATAAATGAAGAAAAACACAAATAGCTTTATATGATGAAGATAAAATGTATTGTGCCTTAAAGAAATATTATGACAAAAACTTTGATGTTGTATCATACTCAGATAAATGCATACCAGAATCAGCGTATAATCTAGTTAAAAATGGTATGGTGAGTATGGTTATAATACTAATTTTACTTTTCTTTCTTATGATAAAGAAAATGGCTACTTTTATATTAAAAGTAGTAAATATGATTTTTTATATACTCCTGATAGAATAAAAATAGATGTTAATAAAAAGTATTATCAAAGCATAGAAGCGAGTGCAGACTAAAACTCGAAATATTTTATTGGTTTTGTTGCTGAAGACTATGAATATAATTCAAGAATAGATGCTCATATGAATAATTATATTTCAAACACACTTACATATTTAACAGAAGACTTAAATAATGGTGATACAGGAGTTCATTTAAATGATGTATCTAATTATAGTAAAAACTCTAAAGGCTTAATATTTTGGAATTATACTGATTCTAAAGGCTATACATATCCAGAAGAAACATATTCAAGAAATATTTAGCTTGATTTATATACTTATGAAAATATAGATAAGACTAATAACACAATAACATTAAATGAAACTTGGAATCATGGAAAAATAAAAAAAGATACGAAGTTAAGTCAATCGCTTTCTGGTGGACATAATTATGGTGTCTTATTAAATTCGTCATTGAATACTAGTATGACGTTGTATAAAAATAATTTTACCTGATTATCAAAAGGAATATCTAATAGTATTTTCAGATACGGAACTCATTATATTAAGTATTTGCTTTTGAATAATTATGCCAATGTAAAAGACGTGACAACTTATTATAAAAACTTTGTGATAAAAGAAGTTAGATAACAAAGTTATGTGTTTTAAAAATAATAAAAAAATGCTATAATTTGGTTATGATAGGAGCGTTTAATTATGAATAAAAAGGCAACGGATAAAACAGAAGTTTTAAGTTTAGATGAACTTTTAGAAAAAACAAAGGCACTAGATTTATCAGTTATAAAGTTAAAATCAAAATTAGATAGAACAAATAAGATTTTATTTATATTGCTTGGAATATCGATATTGTTATTAATAGTAATAATTGTATTTATTTTTATTAAAGCATCTTAAATAAATCTTTTTTTGTGTTATAATTTTTGAAAGAGGTTTATTATGAAAAAAAGAAAAAAGAAATTAGATATAATATATGAAGATAAGGAAATACTAGTTGTAAATAAGCCTAGTGGAATGCTTACCGTGTCAACTCCTAAAGAAAAGGAAAAAACACTATTTCATGAGGTGTCATCATATGTTAAAAAAAGTAATCCGAAAGCTAAAGTATTTATAATTCATAGATTAGATAAAGATACGTCAGGTATTGTTATGTTTGCTAAAAATCAAAGTGTTAAATATAATTATCAAAATGCTTGGGATAAATTATGTATAAAAAGAGGATATATTGCAGTTGTAGAAGGCATTTTAAAAGAAAAAAGTGGTACTATTAAATCTTATTTAAAGGAGACAAAAACACTTTTGGTATATTCCAGCAACGACTCTAAAAATGGAAAATTAGCTATTACTAAGTATAAGGTTTTAAAAGAAAGCAAAAAGTATTCTATGTTAGATATTGAAATAAAAACTGGTCGTAAAAACCAAATAAGGGTTCATATGAGTGATATAGATACTCCGATAGTGGGCGATAAAAAATATGGAAATAAAAAAAGTCATTTTAAAAGACTTATGCTTCATGCTTATAACCTTGAGATTATAAATCCTAAAACTAAAAGAAAAATGAACTTTTTATGTGATGTGTCAAAGACTTTTAACGATTTATTTAAGGAGGATTAATTATGAATACTTTTATATGTTATCCTAAATGTTCTACTTGTAAAAAGGCAGAAAAATATTTAAAAGATAATTGCGTAGCATACGAACTTAGAGATATAAAACTAAATAATCCAAATAAAAAAGAATTAGACTCTTTTATTAAATTATCTGGTAAAGACATAAAGTCATTTTTTAACACAAGTGGGCTTGTTTATAAAAACTTAAATTTAAAAGATAAACTTGCTAATATGTCATATGACGAAAAACTAGATTTATTATCGAGTGATGGTATGCTAGTTAAAAGACCTATTTTAGTTACTAAAGATAAAGTATTTGTGGGTTTTAAAGAAAAAGAATGGTGTGAAATAATAAAATAGTAACAGGTGATGATATGAAAGAGCTTGAATTTTTATCGCGCAGTTTAATTGCACACCGAGGATACTACAACAATAAAAAAGGCATTCCAGAAAACTCTGTTTTAGCATTTAAAAAAGCGATTGATAATAATTACTTGATAGAACTTGATGTTCGTTTAACTAAGGATCAAAAATTAGTTGTGTTTCACGATGACAACTTAAAAAGAGTATGCGGCGTAAATAAAAAGGTTAAAGATTTAACATATAAAGAATTATTAAAGTATAATCTTTTTGATACAACACTAAAAGTGCCATTATTTAGTGATGTTATAAAACTAGTAAATGGTAGAGTCCCAATTTTAATAGAAACTAAGTATCATAACAGATATGGCGTTTTAGAAAAAATACTTATAAATGAACTTTCTAATTATAGAGGCCTTTATGCCATTCAAAGTTTTTATCCTATGTCTCTTTTATGGCTTAAAAGAAATACTAGAGATATTCCAATTGGGTTATTATCCAGTAATTTTAAAAATGATTCAAACCGATTAAAAAGCATTATTGGAAAAACTTTGATACTTGATTTATTTTTTAAAACTGATTTTATTTCATATGATGTAAAAGGTCTTCCAAATAATTATTTATCACTTAAAAAAGATAAAAAGAAAATAGTTATATGGACCATAAAGAATAAAAAAGATTACGATTTATCAAGAAAATATACTGATGCTTTAATATGTGAAAACATGGATAAATATGATAAAAAATAGCTTTGGTTAGCTATTTTTTTCTTCAAAACTATCACAGATTGTTTCTTTTTTTCTAGCATTACAGTTATCACATGTTGAGCTTACTTTTATTTCATTTAAAGTACAATAACTGTCAGCTTTATTGTTGTACTTACAAGATTCTACTTCACATTTAATACTTTTATTACTATCATCCATTTTCATAACCTCCATAAATAGTATTTTCTATTAAAACAAAATATATACATAAAAGTGTGTAAATAACCTTATAATTAGTCATTTTCTTTATAATATTTGCTTAATTTAATTAACCTTTATCTTTATATTTGGTATAATTATTATTGATATAAAGGAGTATTTATGAACAATATTTATAATTATACAAAACAAGATTTAGAAAATTATTTTTTAGAAATTGGTGAAACTAAATTTAGAGCAGCACAAGTTTTTGACTGGCTTTATATAAAAAGAGTTACATCATTTGATTTAATGACCAATTTAAAAAAAGATTTGATTAAGTATTTAAAAGAAAACTTTAGTATGGATACGATTAAACTAGTTAAAAAGCAAAGTGATGTTGACGTTAAAAAATATTTATTTGAACTTTATGATGGAAACAAAATAGAAGCTGTTTTAATGAACCATGATTATGGCAACAGCTTATGTGTATCAACTGAGGTTGGTTGTAATATGGGATGCCGTTTTTGTGAAAGTGGTAGACTAAAAAAGGTAAGGAATCTATTTGCGTTTGAGTTAGTGCTTCAAATACTAAAAGTAGAAGAAGATATAAAAGAAAGAGTAAGTCACGTTGTTTTAATGGGTATAGGAGAACCATTTGATAATTATGATAACGTAATGAAATTTATTAACATAATAAATGATCCTAAGGGAATAAACATAGGAATAAGACATATTACCGTATCAACTTGCGGTATTGTTCCTAAAATAAAAGAGTTTACAAAAGAAAAGACTGGCGTTAATTTAGCGATAAGTCTTCATGCTCCAACTGATTTAGTAAGAGATAAAATAATGCCTATTAATAAGGCTTATAAGATAGGAGATATAATGGATGCGGTAAGAGATTATATTGCAAAAACTAATCGCCGCGTAACTTTTGAATATATTTTATTAAAGGGTGTAAACGATAGCGAAGAGTGTGCCATAAAGCTTGTCAATTTGCTTAAAGGAGTTAATTGCTACGTTAATTTAATACCATATAACGAAACTTCACACATAGAGTATAAAACTTCTCCTAAAGTGACAATTAATAGATTTTATGATATATTAAAAGAAGGAAATATAAACGTTACCATAAGAAGAGAGTTTGGTTCTAAAGTATCTGCGGCTTGCGGACAACTTAGAAGTGAGCAAATAGAAAAGGAGAGTTAAAAATGAGAGCATATTATATATCTGATACGGGAAAGGTTAGAACCCATAATGAAGATTCTGTTATGATTGTTAAAAATTTATCTGGTGAGTATTTGCTTGTTGTAGCAGACGGAATGGGTGGTCACAAAGCAGGTGAAGTTGCATCTTCAATCGTTGTAAATGGTCTTACTGAAAAGTTTAAAAACTTATCCTCAGTAGGCGAAAAAGATGCTGCGGTTAACTGGATAAGAGAAAACGTAAGTAAGTTAAATGATGATATATTTAAGTATACTGATGAATTTCCTGAAAGTAAGGGAATGGGTACAACTCTTGTTCTTTCTATTGTAACAAAAGATTATATTTTATTTGGTAACGTTGGAGATTCTTCTGGATTTGTATTTAAGGGTGGAAATTTATACAAGGTAACAAAGGATCATACACTAGTTAATCTTTTGGTTGAAACAGGTGAATTAACCAAGGAAGAAGCAGTAAACCATCCAAGAAAAAACGTACTTATGAGAGCGCTTGGAGCTAACAATCCAATAGACGTAGATATATTTGATGTTGATACATCATGTGATGGAATATTTTTGTGTAGTGATGGTTTAACTAACATGCTTAGCGTAAGTCAAATAGAAAAAGTGTTAAATAGTGATTTAACAATCGAAGAAAAAATAGTTAAATTAATTAAAAAGAGTAATTTAAGGGGTGGAACTGATAACATATCCATCGCATGTTTACAAAAGGAAAGTGGTGAATAGTTATGATTGCAAAAGGGCAATTAATAAATGATCGTTATGAAATTTTAAAACTTATTGGTGAAGGTGGAATGGCTAATGTTTATTTAGCTCGTGATACCATTTTAGATAGACGTGTTGCGGTAAAGGTTTTAAGAGGAGATCTTGCAGGTGATGAAAAATTCGTAAGAAGATTCCAAAGGGAAGCACTATCAGCCTCATCATTATCTCATCCTAACATAGTTGAGATATATGATGTTGGTGAAGATGATGGAAACTTTTATATCGTAATGGAATATATCGAGGGTAAAACTTTAAAACAATTAATAAAAAAACGTGGAGTTTTATCTCTTCCTGAGACAATGGATATTATGCTTCAGTTATTAGATGCACTTAAGAGTGCCCACGATTCATACATAATACACCGTGATATTAAACCACAAAACATAATGATAAAAGATAGTGGCCTTGTTAAAATAACTGACTTTGGTATAGCAATGGCCTTAAATAGTGCTCAATTAACCCAAACAAACTCAGTTATGGGAAGCGTTCACTACCTTCCACCAGAACAAGCAAGTGGAAAAGGTTCAACAATTAGAAGCGACATTTATTCACTTGGAATTTTAATGTTTGAAATGCTAACTGGAAGAGTTCCTTTTAGAGGCGATAGCGCAGTTGAAATAGCTTTAAAACACATGAAAGAACCACTTCCTTCAGTACGCGAGTTAAACCCAGTTGTGCCTCAATCAGTTGAGAACATAATATTAAAAGCAGCCGCTAAAAATCCTAAAAACAGATATCATGACGTTAGGGAGATGGCTGATGATATAAAAACCTGTCTAGATGAAGATAGGGAAAATGAAGAGAGAATAACATTTAAATATCCTGAAACAGACTTTTCTGATACAAGGGCAAATACTTTAAAAGAAACTAAGAAAAGCGCTAAAGAAGAGCCTGAAATCAAACAAATAACGGAAGATGAGAAAATAGAAAGAGGTAACAAAAAAAGACTTGCCATATTATTTTCAATAATTGGTGTTTTAGCAGCAGCATTTATTCTTATTATTATTGTTTTTCCAAAACTTAGTTCATCAAAAGATATAGAAGTGCCTGATGTATCTGGTATGGAAATATCAAAGGCTGAAAAGATGCTTAAAAAAGAAGGCTTTAAGGTTGATTCTAAAAAGAAAGCAAGTGATGACGTTGATGAAAACTTAGTAATCGAAACGGATCCAGCTAAAAACAGATATGCAAAAAAAGGAACAACAATAACCATATATTATTCATCTGGAACAAGTAAAACTAAGGTAGAAGACTATACTGGCCAAAATGCATACGAAGTAAAGGCTAAGTTAGAATTACTTGGAATAAAGGTAACAATAGAAGAAAAAGAAGTAGAAGATTCGTCTAGTTATACTAATAAAAAACAGCTAGTTATAGACCAAAGCGTAAAACAAGGAGAAAAACTATCAAAGGGAGAAAAAATAGTTTTATACATTCCTAAGATATTATCTACTTATCCTGATATGGTAACTGATTCATGGACACTTGATAGAGCAGAAGAATTTTGTGAAAAATATGGATTAACAATAAAGGTTACTTATAAAGAGTCTGATGGAGAAGAAAATATAATACTTGCACAATCTCCAAAAGCAGGTGAAGAAGTGTTTGACGGAGAAACATTTAAAGTTGTTGTATCTAAAAAGCCAGAAGCAACTACAACAACTACCAAAGCAGTAACAGATGGGGAAGAGTAGATGAAAGGCAGAGTAATAAAACTAATAAGTAATAAGTGGACCGTTGAATGCGATAAAAAGTATTACGAATGCTCATCAATTGGGAAATTTAGATATCAAAAAATTTCTCCTTTAGTTGGTGATATGGTTGATTTTGATTTAGAAAAACGCATAATAACTAATATACTACCAAGAAAAAATGAACTTATAAGGCCTCCTATTGCAAATATAGATGAGGCAATAATTTTAGTAAGTTGCAAAGAACCTAATTTTTCTAGTAACTTACTAGATAAAATGCTTGTTGTAATAGAGTATAATAACGTTGTTCCGGTTATCTGTTTTACTAAGTATGATCTTTTAGATTCTACACGTGAAATAGACGAGGCAATTAATTATTATAAAAGTATTGGATATAAGGTTTTTATAAACAATGATCTAACTAACATAGAAAGCCTTTTAAAGGGTAAATTAAGCGTTTTAACAGGCCAAACAGGAGTTGGAAAGTCATCTTTATTAAATAGTTTAAAAAAAGATTTAAATTTAGCAACAGGGGAAATTTCTAAAGCGTTAGGAAGAGGAAGACACACAACAAGACACGTTGAACTTCTAGAAGTAGCAGGCGGCTTAGTTGCAGATACTCCAGGTTTTTCATCCCTTGATTTTAATGGAATGAATAAAAAAGATATAAAAGATAACTTTAAAGAATTTTATGAAAACGAAGACAAATGTAAATATAAAGACTGCATGCATTTAAAAGAAGATGGATGCTATATAAAAGAATTAGTAGAAAATGGTAAAATAAGAAAAACAAGATATGAAAACTATAAGAAATTTATAGAAAGCATAGAAGAGTTAAAGAGGTAAGAATATGAAAGTTTCTGTATCAATATTAAAAGAATGTAATAGATTAGATTATGCTATAAAAAAAGTTAATGAATCAAGTGCAGACTTTCTTCATGTTGATGTAATGGACGGAAAGTTTGTTAAAAATAAAGCCTTTTTGTTTGAAGATTATAAAAAGGTAGCACAACTTTCTAAAAAAAAGCTTGATGTTCATATGATGGTACAAGATTATAGTATGATAGAAAAGTATTTAACTCTTAAGCCATATTTACTTACGTTTCACGTAGAAATAATAAAAGATTCAAGCTTGATTAAATATGTTAAGGAAAGCAAAACAAAAGTAGGTCTTGCAATAAATCCAGAAACTAGCATAGAAAAGCTTATGCCTTATATAAATGATATAGATTTGGTTTTATTTATGAGTGTTACTCCAGGAAGTGGTGGCCAAACCTTTAAAAAGGAAGTAATAAGTAAGATAAAGCAATTAAAAAAAGTTGCCCCTAAAGATTTATTAATAAGCATTGATGGTGGTGTTAATAAAGATACCATTAACTTGTGTAAAAAAGCAGGATGTAGTATGGTAGTTTCAGGTTCTTACATTACGAATGAAGAAGACTATGAAAAACAAATAGAGACTTTAAGATAAAAAGTATTATATTTGTTTTTTATTTTTTTGTGATATAATAACAAGCATTTAATGAGGTGATATTTATGAAAAAATTTTTAAAAGAAATGAATTTTGATAACGTAAAAAAATATAAAAAACTATGTCTAATAACTTTATCTGGTTTACCTGGTAGTGGTAAAACATACGTTGCTAAAGAATTATCAAAGAATCTTGGAATATTTGTATTAAGTAATGATTATGTTAGAAATTATTTTTATAAATACGAAAGTGGAATGTCATTTGAACAAATACAGAAAAATGTTGATAAAATAAACAAAGAAAGATTGCTAAAAATTATTTTAAATAGAAAAAGTTTTGTATTTGATGCAGATTTAAATACTTGTGAAAAATTTCAAAGATTTATAAAAATAAGTGATATGTTTAATTACGAATTGATTAAAATAAAGCTAAATTCAAATGATGATAATAACATAGACAGAATTCTTAAAAGAGTAATGGATTATGATATGTTTGATTATAATGTAATAGGAGATAACGTTCACTATTCAAGTAGTTACGATAGAGATACTTACTATGATATTAAGTCTAGAAAACCTCAATATATAGATGATAATTATTTTGATTACGTTATTGATAATTTTGGAACTAAAGAAGAATTAAAATGCAAAATTAATGAAATATCAACTGATATAGGAAGTTGTTTAACATTAAAAAAGTAATAAAATTACTTGCAATATAATAAAATATGTTGTATACTAATAAAGTAATTTTGATATGAAGGAAAGAAGACGAGTATTCATCTCACCCGATTGTAATTAAACAGTGGGTTAAACGCCAAATAAAAATAGATAAATAAACAAGCGTTTTTTAAGGTGGATACTAATGTCGTATTCACTTTTTATTTTGGAGGTGCTTGATATAGCAAAAGAAAAAGACATGCCAATTAATGAACAAATAAGAGCAAAACAAATGCTTGTAATTGGCCCAAATGGTGAACAACTTGGTATTAAATCAAAGGATGAAGCTTTAACGCTTGCTTCTTATGCTGGATTTGATTTGGTTTTAATTAATAACGGAGAAAATCCTGTATGTAAGTTAATGGACTATAATAAGTTCAAATACGAAAAGAAGAAAAAGCAAAAAGAATCTCAAAAAAGACAAAAAGAAAATAATGCTGAAATGAAGGAATACCGCCTGTCACCAAACATTGATGTACATGACTTTAACACTAAGTTAAATAATGCAAAAAAATATTTAGAAAAAGGTCATAAAATCAAATTATCCATACGTTTTAGAGGACGTGAAATGCAATTTACCGATAAAGGTAAAGAAGTATTACTAAGATTTGCAGATGAATTAAAAGAAGTTGGAACATTAGAAGGTGCTCCAACACTTGATGGAAGAAATATGATGGCTATGCTTAGCCCAGTTAAGAAATAGGAGGAATTATATTATGGCAAAGAAAACACAAAAGACTCATAAGGGTACTAAAAAAGTTTTAAATGTAAGACAAAGTGGTTCTATTACAGTAGGACATCCAGGTTCAAGACATAACACTGGTAGCAAAACTTCTGCATTTAACAGAACAAAAAGAGCTAAATCAGCTTTAAGTAAGGCAGATTCAAACAGATTAAAGAGAATAATTGATACTTTATAGTATATAGGAATTAAGGAGGAAATAAATAATGGCAAGAGTAAAAAATGGTGCTGTAACAAAAGCACGTCGTAAAAAGGTATTAAAACAAGCTAAAGGTTACTTTGGTAGCAAACATAGATTATTCAAAACTGCAAAAGAACAAGTAATGCATTCATACGTATATGCATATAGAGATAGAAAGCAAAATAAACGTAACTTCAGAAAATTATGGATAGTACGTATCAACGCTGCATGCCGTGAAAACGAAATTAGTTATTCAAAATTCATAAACGGATTATCAAAAGCAGGTGTTGCTATAAACCGTAAAATGCTTTCTGAAATAGCAATTAACGAACCTAAAACATTCGCAGAATTAGTTAAGGTTGCAAAAGATGCTTTAGAAGGAAAGATGCCTAAGGAAGCAAAAGCAGAAGTTAAAACATCTAAAAAAGAAGTAAAAGAAGAAAAGAAAGAAACTAAAAAAGCTGCTCCTAAAAAAGAAGAAAGCAGCGATATATCAAAATTAACAGTTGCAGAACTTAAGAAGATGGCTAAAGAAAAGGGTATCGTAGGGTACACTTCAATGAAAAAGGCTGAATTATTAGAGAAACTAGCATAGTTTCTTTTTTTATTGTATAATGTTTTTAGGTGGTAAATATGAATACTTATTTAATATATGGAAATGATTACGGGTTAATTAAAAGAGAAATAGATAAAATAACAAATGGCATAATAGATGTTGTAAAGTATGATTTATCAGCTAGTAATGTAAGAGAGGTAATAGAAGAAGCATCTTGCATGTCTTTATTTGGCGATAAAAAGGCTGTAATAGGGGAAAATGCATTATTTTTAACGGGTACAAATACAAGTGTTAACCATGATATAGATTACCTAACAAGTTATGTTAATGCTGAAAGTCACGATAATATAGTAATTTTAACAGTTGTGCAAGATAAGTTAGATGAAAGAAAAAAAATAGTTAAACTACTAAAGAAAAACGTAACCGTAATTCATAAAGAATCAATAGATGAAAAAGATTTACCAAAATTTGTTATAAAAGAATTTTTGAATAACGGATATAAAATAGACTATAAAACAGCCTCTTACTTTGTAGATTACGTGGGTAAAAACGTTGATATATTACTTAGTGAAATAAATAAAATGATTATTTATAAAGATACTGATAAAGAAATTTTTATAGAAGATATTTTAAACATAAGTAGTAAGGGTTTTAATGATAACGTTTTTGATTTAAGTGATGCAATTATGAAAAAGGATTTTAAAAAGATTTTTTCTTGTTATAATGATTTAATGATTCTAAAAGAAGAACCAATTAAAATAATTGCACTTTTAGCAAGCCAGTTTACACTTGTATACCAAAGTAAACTGCTATCTAAAGAAGGCTTTATGAGTAAAGATATAGCAAGCACTTTAAAGGTTCATCCATACCGCGTAAAACTTGCTTTAGAAACTAATTACCCAGATTTTGAATTAAAAGATATATTAAAAAAACTTCATAATTTAGATTATGAAATCAAAACTGGTAAGGTAGATAAAATAGTTGGTTTAGAAAACTTTCTATTACACCTTTAAGTTGAAGTTTTTATATATTTATGATAATATTAACTTATAATCAAGGAGGCTTACTTTATGGATAATTTAACTGAAGAAGAAAAGAAAAGCGTAATAAAAAAGATAGTTATATCAATAGTATTACTTATTATTGTTATAATAATTGGTATTTTATTATAACTAAAAAAGACCTTGGCTTAGGTCTTTTTATTTTACAAACAATATAACAAGTATACCTACTATTAAACAATATAAAGCAAAATATCCTAATTTTCCCTTTTTCATTATGTTAATAAACCATTTAGCACTGAAATAAGTTACGATACAACTTGCTATCATACCAAGTGTGTATGGCATTACAAGTTCACCTATGTTTGAAGTGTTAATTAAATCCTTAACACCTAAAGCCATGGTTGCCATGCTAATAGGTAAGTAAAGCATAAACGAGTAATTAACAGCGGTATTTCTTTTAAAATCACGAGTCATTGCACCAACTACCGTTGAACCACTTCTAGAAATTCCTGGAAATAAAGCTACTACTTGAAATAATCCAACCGTTATAGCATCCATTACCGATAAGTCCTTTTTATCCTTCTTACCCTTAAAATCCTTTATTAAAAATAAAGCAAGTGCCGTAATTAAAAGAGCAATTCCAACTAGTTTAACATTGTTAGATAACAAATCTATCTTATCTTTAAATATTATTCCGAAAAGTCCTGCTGGAATGGTTCCTATAACTATTAACCAAGCATACTTATAATTTTCTTTATATTCGTTCCTCTTAGTTTTTAAATAACCAAAAAAGTGTGATATTATCTTTATTATTTCTTTTCTATACAAAAATACAATCGCTAAAAAAGAACCAAAGTTAACAACTATTTCAAAGTTCATGTCGCTGAGCATCTTAAAATTAAATAACTTTTTCGCTATTAAAAGATGTCCACTAGACGATATTGGAATAGGCTCGGTAAAACCTTGTAATATACCTAAAAATACGTATTGTAAAACTTTTATAATGTTCATTATATCCTCCTATTTATCTATTACATTATATACTAATTTTGACTTAAAATAAATATTATTTAATAGGTGATTAAAATAACTTTAAAGATTTTTTTATTTATAACAGGTTTTGGACTTATGGTACTTGGTTTTTCGACAATGATTTTATACATAAATTTATTTGCTTTTGGGTATAATTTTAAAGAATACATAAGCTATATAGTTAAATTACCTGAGTTTTACTACCTTTTGGTAGGATTCATACTCATTAATTTATCTATTTTAAATAAAGGAGAAAAAAATGAAAAACATTTGTGATATTTTAGTTAATTTTAAAAAAATTCCATATGAATTTTATGAGTGGAATAAAGAAGATGACGTAAAACACGTAAAAAAAATGCCCTCTATAAAAGTTAGTGATAGCGTGCTTTATGACATTTTCTATAATGATGCTGTAGTTTCAAAAAACTTTTTAGATCAAATAAAAGATAAAACAGAAATCTTTTTTGGAAGAACTGTAAAAAAAGTTAAATACGCTTGCGTAATTTATAATGATGATGTGGCACTTTCAATTTTGCTTAACGATAATGGAGAGATAATAGGAAAAAGTAAGCTTTTATTTGATGAGGAAGATGACGTTTTAAAAGAAGATGTACCTTTAAAAGAAATAGATTATAACGTTATTAAAAAAGTAAAAAAAATAAGCGGTCTTACAAGGCGTGAGGCAAAAATAGTTTTACTTTTATCAAAATATTTAGACAAAATACACGAAAGCAAAAAAAATGATGAAATAAAATACATGTATTTTGAGTGTTTTAATAAGGTGGAAGAAGATAATGAAAAAGCTTATAAAAACTTAAAAAATGAGGTTTTAAAAGCTAATTTAAACGTGATAGAAACACTAAAATCATTAATTAAAGTTTTAAAAAATTAGTATAAAAATAATTTTATATGCCAAGTTAATACCAGAAGGAGGAAAAAATAGATGAAAAATGGTATTAAAACGGTATTAGTAGTTTTATGTGCATTATTACTTTTTACTGGATGCAGTTGTGCAATTAACGATAACAAGCCAGACAAAGCAGTAGAAACATTCTTTGAAAAATATAGAGCTAAAGACGATAACATAATAACTCAATTAAAAGAAACAATAGAAAACGAAGATTTAACAAATGACCAAAAAATGAAGTATCAAAAGCTAATGGAAAAACAATATGACCAGTTCGCTTACGTAATAAAAGATACTAAGGTAAAAGACGATACTGCAACGGTAACTACTGAAGTTACGGTACTTAATTATCGCAGTGCAATTTTAAAAGCTGAAGAAGAATTAAAAAACAATCCAGAAAAATTTAATGGCCAAGATGGTAAATTCTCTGAAGAAAAATATATGGATTATAAAATAGAAAAAATGCAAGACGTAAAAGATACAACAACTCATACTATAGATCTTTCTTTAACTAAGAAAGCTGGAATATGGACCGTAGATGAATTATCAAGCGATGATATATCTAAATTACACGGATTATACTAAAATTAAGAGCAAAAAGTTCTTAATTTTTTTTAATAATTTTATTAGCACTAACATCTTGACAGTGCTAATAGTTGGTACTATAATTTAATTGTGATTTAAATAAACAAGGAGATGACTAATATGTCTAAAAGACAATTTAAAGCAGAATCAAAAAAATTATTAGATTTAATGATTAATTCAATTTATACTAATAAAGAAATATTCTTAAGGGAACTTATTTCAAATGCTTCTGACGCATTAGATAAGTTATACTATGAATCATTAACAAACAAAAAATTAAAGGTTGATAAGAAAAAATTATTTGTAAAACTTAAAATAGACAAAGAAAAAAGATTACTTACTATAGAAGATAATGGTATTGGTATGACAGAAAGCGAGTTATCAGAAAATTTAGGTACCATTGCAAAAAGCGGTTCTTTAGCATTTAAAGAAGGCTTAACTAAAGAAGATAAGATAAACATAATAGGACAATTCGGTGTAGGATTTTATTCAAGCTTTATGGTTGCTGATAAAGTATGCGTAGAAAGTAAAAAAACAGGCTGTGATGCTTATAAGTGGGTATCTAAAGGTGCTAGTGGATACGAAATAGAAAAAATAGATAAAAGTGATGTAGGAACGAAAATAACACTTCATATAAAAGAAAATACCGAAGGTGAAAACTACGATGAATTCCTAGAAGAATTTAAGATTCAAGCACTTATAAAAAAATACTCAGATTACGTAACTTATCCAATAAAAATGGAAACAAAAGATGAAAAAACAGGTAAAGAAACGTTAACTGATCCAATAAATAGCATGATTCCTTTATGGAAGAAAAACAAAAGCAAAATAAAAGAAGAAGAATACTTTAACTTCTATCAAGATAAATTTTTGGATTATACAAAGCCACTTAAGGTAATCCACACTAAAGCTGAAGGTTTAATTAGTTATGACGCACTTATGTTCATACCACAAAACCCACCATACGACTTTTACACAAAAGACTATAAAAAAGGACTAGAACTTTATTCAAACGGAGTTTTAATAATGGAAAAATGCGAAGACTTACTTCCAGATTATTTAAGCTTCGTAAAAGGTGTTGTAGATTCTCCAGATTTATCACTTAACATATCAAGAGAAATGCTTCAGCAAAACAGACAATTAAAAGTTATTGCAAAAACAATTGAAAAGAAAGTTTTAAAAGAACTTTCCTTAATGCTTGAAAACGAAAGAGATAAATACGAAGAATTCTTTAAAACATTTGGTGTCAATATAAAATATGGCATTTACGATAATTATGGTGCTAAAAAAGATGAACTAAAAGAACTTGTTATTTTCTATTCATCAAAGGAAAAGAAAAACATAACATTAAAAGAATACGTAAATAAGATGGATAAAGAAGATGATGCAATTTACTATGCATGCGGTGAGACTATAAGTAAAATAGACATGATGCCACAAGTAGAAAGCCTAAAAGATAAAAACAAGGAAGTATTATATTTAACAGATTACGTTGATGAATTCGTACTTAAAATGCTTGATAAATACGAAGGCAAAAAGTTTGTTAACGTAGCATCAAATGATTTTGATTTATCAAGCGAAGAAGAAAAAGAAGCTCTAAAAAAGAAAAACGAAGAAGATAAAGAGATGTTTTCATTTATGAAGGAATCTTTAAACGATGAAGTTTCACAAATAAGATACACAAATAAATTAAAAAAACATCCACTTTGCTTAACAAGTGATGGTGAAGTTACCGTAGAAATGCAAAAAGTAATTAATGCAATGCCAACAGATGAACATGTAAATGCTAAATTAGTTCTTGAAATAAATGAGGAACATGATATTGCTAAAAAAATAAAAGAATTATACAAAACAGATAAAGAAATGTTAAAAAAATATACTAAAATTTTATATGATGAGGCAAGATTAATTGAAGGACTTCCGGTTTCTAATCCAACAGAGTTAAGTTCTTTAGTCTGTGAACTATTATCTAAATAATATAAAAAATACTTCAAAAGAGGTATTTTTTTTAAATTTCAATTCATACAATTACATAGGTGATGAAATTGAAGAAAATACTTTTATTAATAACAGTCTTATTATTACTTCCGGTAAAAATAAACGCTTATAGTCTAGGAGAATCAGCCGTACTTATGGAACAAGATACAAAAAGAGTGCTTGTTTCAAAAAATATGAATAAGAAAAAACTAATTGCTTCAACTACAAAAATAATGACCGGAATAATTGCAGTAGAATCTGGAAAATTAAACAAAACCGTAACCGTAACTGATAAGGTGTTAGAATCATACGGTTCAAATATATACCTAAGTATCGGCGAAAAAATGAAACTTAAAGACATGGTTTATGGCCTTATGATGCAAAGTGGTAATGATGCTGCTCTTATGATTGCGGATTATCTTGGCGGAGAAGAAAAATTTGTTAAAATGATGAACAAAAAGGCAAAACAAATCGGAATGAAAAACACCACGTTTTCTAATCCACACGGGTTAGATGAAAAAACAAAAAACTATTCAACCGCATACGATATGGCTCTTTTAATGCGTTACGCAAATTCCGATCCTACATTTAGGAAAATTACTGGTTGTAAAAAACATACCGTTAAAACAGACGAAAAAACATATGTTTGGACTAATAAAAATAAACTTTTATACACGTATAAATATACAACAGGTGGAAAAACCGGATACACTGATAGAGCAAGAAGAACTCTAGTTACATCAGCTTCTTATGGAAACTTAGATTTGATAGTAGTAACCCTAAACGATCCAAATGATTTTAAAAATCACAAAGAGTTATATGAATATGCATTTAAAAATTACTCTATGGAAAAAATTTTTGATCGAAACAAAATTAATCTTCCTAACAAAAAAATATACGCAAAAGACGATTACTATTACCCAATAACAAAAGAAGAAAAAGATTTAATAAACATAAACTACAAAATAAAAGATAAGAAAAAATACAAAGATGGTGAAATGGTAGGATACGCAATAATTAACCTTGGCGCAAAAACAGTGCATAAAGAAAAACTGTATATTAAAGTAAAGAAATAAATTATAAAACTTATTTACCTTGACTATGAGCTTTTAAAATATTAAAATAGAATTGTATAAGTAGAGATATTTATGCAGATGTAAAATAAATAAAGTGGAGGTAAATATGGGAAATGCACTTATTTTCTCTTTACTTCTAATAGTTGGAATATTTATAGGTGCGGTTATAGCCTTTATAATAACTGCATTAAAAAAGAAAAATGAAGAACATAAGGCTTCAAATATAATTGAAAAAGCAAAAAAAGATGCAGAAAAATCAAAACGCGATGCACTTTTAGAAGCTAAAGAAGAATCTTATAAATTAAAACTTGAAACAGAAAAAGAAATAAAAGAAAAAAAACAAGATTTAAAAGAAAATGAAGAACGTTTAATAAAACGTGAAGACGGTATTGCAAAGCGTGATGAACTACTTCAAAACCGTGAGCAAATGCTAGATGAAAAAGAAAATGGAATTATCCAGAAACAAAAAGATATTCAAAAATTAGAAGAAAAAGTTGAAAACATAATTAAAGAACAAATAGATAAACTAGAAAAAATATCTGGTTTCTCAAAAAAGAAAGCTAAAGAAGAAATAATGAAGCAAGTTGAACTTTCAATGAGTGCTGAAATTTCAGCTTACATTAAGGAAAAAGAAGCGGAAGCTAAGCTAGAGGTTGATAAAAAGGCTAAAAACTTACTAGCTGAATCAATGCAAAAATACGCATCCGATGTAACTAACGAACAAACCGTTAGCGTAGTTACCTTGCCTAATGATGATATGAAAGGTAGAATAATCGGAAGAGAAGGAAGAAACATAAGAACAATTGAGGCAGTAACTGGTGTTGACCTTATAATAGATGATACCCCTGAAGCAATCGTATTATCAAGCTTCGATCCTTTAAGAAGAGAAATTGCAAGACAAACGATAGAAACACTAATTAAAGATGGCAGAATTCATCCAGCAAGAATTGAAGAATTATATGATAAAGTCTGCAAAGAAATGAACGTAAAAATAAGGGAATATGGTGAAGAAGCTATGTTCGAACTTGGAATAACAAAACTTGATCCTGAATTAGTAACAATAGTAGGTAAACTAAACTTCAGAACTAGTTACGGGCAAAATGCTTTACAACACTCAAAAGAAGTTGCACATTTAGCAGGAATTATGGCAGCTGAACTAGGTGAAAATGTAGCACTTGCAAAAAGAGCAGGACTACTTCATGATATAGGAAAAGCAATAGATTTTGAAGTTGAGGGAAGCCACGTAGAAATAGGTGCAGACTTAGCTAAAAAATATGGTGAAGATAGTATTGTTATTAATGCTATAGAATCTCACCACGGGGATAAAGATGCAAACAATATAATATCCGTTTTGGTCGCAATTGCAGATAGCTTGTCAGCAGCAAGACCAGGCGCTAGAAACGATTCATTAGAAAACTATGTTAAGAGATTAGAACAACTTGAATCAATCGCGAAAGACTTTGACGGTGTTGAAAAAGCATACGCAATGCAAGCCGGAAGAGAATTACGTGTAATAGTTGAACCTTCAAAAGTAGATGATATAGGAAGCTATAAAACGGCACGTGACATAAAAACAAGAATTGAAAATGAAATGCAATATCCTGGTACAGTAAAAGTTACTGTAATTAGAGAAACTAGGGCAACTGAAGAAGCTAAATAAGCTTCTTTTTTTAACTTCTATTACTCTTAAGTTTTACATAATAATTAATAGGAGGCCTTTTTTATGAATAACATACTTGCCTATTATTATAGTCTTCATCCAGATGAAATAATACATAAAAAAAACAGTTACTTTTTTAACTACTTAAATAGTGAGTATGTTTTTATGATGTTTGAAAGACCACTTTCTGATATAGAAAGCTTATATCAAATTAATAAACAAATGATTAAACAAAACTTACTTGTCCACGAAATGAAATTAAATAATGAAAATAAAATTTTAACATACATAAATAACATTCCTTATGTTTTAATGGAAATATTCGTAAATAAAAATGCTGGAATAACTTTATCTGAAATATGCCATATTAATAATAATTCCATAAATGTAAAGTGTGATAATATAATAGCAAGATATGACTGGGTAAATCTTTGGGAAACAAAAAATGATTATTTAGAAACCCAAATAAACGAGATAGGAAAAAAATACCCAAATTTGTGTACCTTTGCAAATTATTATATAGGACTTGCAGAAAATGCCATATCATATGTTAGAATGGCAAATTTATTAGAAGATAATGCACCTCTTAGCATATGTCATAAAAGGATTGAGCCAGAAGGAACATTATTTGAACTTTATAATCCAATAGGTTTTGTTTGTGATTATAGGGTGAGGGATGTATCTGAGTATGTAAAAAAAGCATTCTTTGAAAAAATGGATGCTAAAGAAATAGTAAACGAATTTTTTGCTAACAATTATATAAGTTATAAAGAAGCTTTATTATTTTATGGAAGACTACTTTATCCGTCATATTTTTTTGATATTCAGGGTAAAATAATAAATGAGAACGCTGATGAACGAAAAATAGAAGAGGTTGTTTCTATGTCCGATGAATATGAACAATTCTTACTTTGGGTTTATAGTTTTTTAGTAAAAAAATATAATAAATATATTCCGGCAGTTGATTGGATAATAAAAAGAAGTTTCATTTAAACTTCTTCGTAATTTATTACTTTAATAACTTCTGGAACTTCAGCGGTAAGTATTTCTTCTACGGTATTACTAATAGTCATATCAGCAAACATACACCCCGCACAAGCCCCTTGTAATTTTACATAACATATTCCGTCTTCGAATTTGACAAACTCAACGTCACCACCATCTTGGTTTAAATATGGTCTTATTTTATTTAAAACTTCCATTATTTTTTCTTCTGTTTTTTTCAATTTAATCACCAAATAAATTATACAGCACTTAATTTATGTTGTAAAGCATTGTTTGTTTTAAATATTAAGTTGTGATATAATTGGTAGTAGAGGTGTATTTATGAATAAATATAAGGAAGGAGACGTTGTAAAGGCCAGAATAACAGCGGTTGAAAGGTATGGTGCATTCGCTGCCATAGATGATGAATATAGCGGCTTAATACATATTTCTGAGTTTACTGATAAATTTGTTAAAAACATAAATGATTACGTTGGCATAGGGGATATAATAAACGTTAAAATATTAAATTGCGATGGTAAAAGTAATCAGCTTAGATTGTCTGCGAAGGATGTTAATCCAAATTTGTATAAGAATAAGAAGAATAAGATCAAGGAAACTGTTTTTGGATTTTACTTACTTAAATCAGCTTTGCCGGGTTGGATTGATAAAAAAATGGAAGAGATTAACAAAAATTCTTAAAACTTACTTGACAATTATCAAAAATACTGATATATTTATATACGTTCTCACGTATGTGAATTTGGATGCTTAGCTCAGTTGGTTAGAGCACTTGCCTTACAAGCAAGGGGTCATAGGTTCGAGTCCTATAGCGTCCACCATTAATGCCGAAATAGCTCAACTGGTAGAGCAACTGACTTGTAATCAGTAGGTTGCGGGTTCAAGTCCTGCTTTCGGCACCATAAATTGGGGAGGTAGCGAAGTGGTTAAACGCGGCAGACTGTAAATCTGTTCCTTCGGGTTCAATGGTTCGAATCCATTTCTCCCCACCACTTTAGAATTGCCTCGTCGCCAAGTGGTAAGGCATCAGACTTTGACTCTGACATGCGCAAGTTCGAATCTTGCCGAGGCAACCACTTATTATTTTACATCTGTCCTGTTAGCTCAGTTGGTAGAGCATCTGACTTTTAATCAGAGGGTCATGCGTTCAAGTCGCATACAGGACACCACGCCCGAGTGGCGGAATTGGTAGACGCACAGGACTTAAAATCCTGCGAGTGTTAAACCTCGTGCCGGTTCAAGTCCGGCCTCGGGCACCACTTGAAATTAACTAACCTTGATGGTTAGTTTTTTTGTTGCTTTCTAATAAATTTTAATAAATATGACATAGTATTTTAATATTTAAAAGTTATACTTAAAATAGAAAGCGAGGAGATGCCTATAAGAAATATGAAAAAATAAACATTATATACAAAAATACTAATAAGGTAGAAAGGCTATAACATAGTTGTTGTAGAAAAACAAACAAAGTTAAAAAAACAATGAAAAGTTATTAATATAGATAAAAATAAAATAGAGAGGATAGGTGAATGATATGGTAGCTCGTTAAAAGATTTAACAAACGAAATTGCTAAATTAAGTAAATGAGCGAAAGAAACATAAATAGCAAGTGGGCACTATGAAGTTTGCCTGCTTTTTATTTACCTTAAAATGGGTGTTGACAAACAAAAAATATATGTGCTATAATCTTATTGCTGTCTGGTTAATAATGTATTATTTTTAACCACGTGCATATAATAATTGTAGATGGAGAAATACCCAAGTCTGGTTGAAGGGACCGGTCTTGAAAACCGGGAGGTCGGGTAACCGGCGCGGGGGTTCGAATCCCTCTTTCTCCGCCACTTAATATTTACATCGCGGGATGGAGCAGTTCGGTAGCTCGTCGGGCTCATAACCCGAAGGTCGTAGGTTCAAATC
>OGUM01000638.1_pt1 | contig 29442 bp, 26 predicted proteins | sample 1553631 | NCBI WGS metagenome assembly OGUM01 (sample SAMEA2580228, study PRJEB22360) | human gut metagenome | biome: human gut; feature: human-associated habitat; material: faeces | place: Denmark | collected 2008/2010 | reverse complement strand
CCGCATGGGCTGCAGCAGGCGAGCCGGTAGGCGAACACGCCAGCCCCGCGGGCCCGCAGGCAACCGTTTTGCAGATGGCATTGGTGGGCTGCGCAATCGCCAACAACGGCACCATCATGCAGCCCTACCTGGTAGACAGCGTGAACAACTCCGACGGCAAGAACAGCTATCGCGCAACGCCTTCCACGATGTCGAACGTATGCTCTTCGTCGGTGGCTAAACGCGTACGCACGGTGCTTGAGGGAGTTGTGAACAACGGCACTGGTAAGGCGGCAGCCATTTCCGGCGTGCAGATTGCCGGCAAAACCGGCACCGCAGAAACCGGCAAGGAAAAGGACGACCGTTGGTTTGTGGGCATGGGCCCGTCCGATGACTGTTCGGTAGTAGTAGCCGTCGTCCTCGAAGAGGCCGGCGAGAGCCTTTCCGGCGGTGCAGCCGGACGCGCCCAAGGCGTACTGAGGGCAGCACTTGAAGTACAAGGGAATCTGTAAGAAAAACGTTTCCTGATTCCTCGTGAAAGCCTTGCAAAAACGAGGAACTTGACATGGTAATACGATATGCTTATGCGATGGCCGTTAAGCATGGATCCAAAGGGAGTACAAACGTGGCTGGAAGCATGGTTGGCAGAACATTCAACAACCGTTACACGCTAACTGAACGAGTCGGCCTTGGTGGCATGGCAGAGGTATACCGCGCACAGGACAACGTCCTGGGCCGCACGGTAGCCGTAAAGGTTATGCTGCCCCAGTATGCAGCCGACCCAACCTTTACCAAGCGTTTCCGTCAGGAAGCGGCATCTGCCGCTAACCTGCAGAGCCCCTATATCGTAAGCATTTACGACTGGGGCCTAGACGGCGAAACCTACTATATTGTTATGGAGTTCCTCCGCGGAACCGATCTTAAAACCGCCATCAATGAACGAGGCGCAATCAATCAGCGAAAGGCGGCCGAAATCGGCAGCCAGATTGCTCAGGCGCTTTCCGTTGCACATGAAGGCGGCGTAATCCACCGTGACATCAAGCCGCAGAACATCATGATCCAGCCTGATGGCAACATCAAGGTAATGGACTTCGGTATTGCGCGCGCAGGCGACGCGGGGCTTTCCCAAACGGCAACCGTTCTGGGCACTGCCCACTACGTATCGCCCGAGCAGGCTCAGGGCAAGGAGCTCACCGGCGCCAGCGATATCTACTCGTTGGGCGTAGTCCTCTACGAAGCCACCACCGGAAAGCTTCCCTTCGACGGGCAAGACGCGGTAAGCGTTGCCGTGAAGCAGGTCAACGAGCTTCCCGCACCGCCTAGCACCATCAATCCGAACATCGATCCTGGCCTGGAAGCCATCATCATGAAGGCCCTGGAAAAGGATCCCAATAAACGCTTCAAGGACGCTTCAGAGATGCGTCATGTGCTGAACGACTTCCTGGCAGGTCGTCCCATTGCGCTTGGCGATGATATCAGCGGCCTTAAAACCCAGGTTATGGGCGGCGTTGCACCTATGCAAAACGGCACCGCTGTTATGAGCCCTGTTGCCGGCGGCCAAGCTACCGGTGGTTTTACCCAGGTAAACCCACGCGTATATTCCGCCGAAGACGAAGAGGCGGCAGCCAAAAAGAAGAAGCGCAACACCATTATCGGTGTTGTCGTGGCACTGCTGTGCATCATCGGCATTGCGGGTGCTATGTTCGCCATGAATGGCAGCGGCGATAAGGCTACTGTGCCTGATGTAACGAACAAGTCTATTGCCCAGGCACGCACCACGCTTGAACAGGCAGGCTTCAAGGTTGGCACCGAAACGGAAGTGTACAGCAGCACCGTTCCTGCTGGCAGCGTAGTAAGCACCGACCCTCAGGCGGGCGAGCAAGCCGTAAAGGGCTCTACCGTAAAGATCAATGTATCTAAGGGAACCGAACAAGTTACCGTCCCCGATTTGAAGGGCAAATCTGCCGACGAAGCCCAAAAGGCATTGAATGAAACAGGTCTGACGGGCCAGCAAGGCGATTCCGTATTCTCAGATGATGTTGACGAAAACATGGTCGCATCGCAGGAAACCCCTTCGGGCACCACGGCAAACAAGGGCGATACGGTGGTATTCCACCTTTCTAAGGGCTCTGAAAAGGTGACCATCCCCAATGTTGTGGGCATGACGCAGTCGCAGGCAACCTCCAAGCTGGAAAGTGCAGGCTTCGCGGTTAGCACCACGACCGAAACCAGCAAGGATGTCGAAAAGGGCAACGTTACGAAGCAGAGCAAAACAGGCACCGCCACCAAGGGAACCACCATTACCATCACCATTTCCAGCGGTCTTGGCGAAGCCCCCAATGTAGTTGGCATGTCCGAGAGCAAAGCAAAGGAAACCCTTGACAAAGCAGGTTACAAATACGATCTGAAATACAAGTCCGATTCAACGGTAGCAAAGGGAAATGTTATCTCGCAGAGCACTAGCGGCAGCACGGTCACCCTTACTATTTCCGATGGCCCTAGCAGCAACAACAACCAAGGATCCGGCGGATCAGGAAACAACTAACCAGCACGGCGACAAGTACAACGACTGGCACAATAAGGCCTCGCAGCAACGCGAGGCCTTATTTTTTACAGGCTATTCTGCATAACACGCACTGCTCACCAAGCAACAGAAAACCCGCAGCAACTGCCCGAATCAAAGCTGAAAGCACCAGAACCCTCGATATCAGCAAAGGGGCTATAACCTTAAAACCACGAGTTTGAATCGCTAAAACGACGGACAATACCGGGAGGAAGGCGATGAGCCGCTTATCTTTCTCGCGGAAACTTGCCTCGTCGCCGTCACCGCGATACCGCGCGTCTTGCGCAAGATCTGCTGCGCGCCACGCGTCTTTCGCAGAGTCTGCCCCGCTGGGTCGGTCCGCCCCTTGTAAAAACAAAAATTCCGACTTCTTTGCAACTTTTTTTCGATTAGGGACTCTCTCCTCTTCCCACAAAGCAAAAACAGGCCGTTTTGCGGCCGATTTACTGCGATTTCGAGCCGATATCCCTGCTTTGCCGCTCCGAAACAATCCCTAATCGCAAAAAAGTTGCAATTCGGGCCGTTTTTTTTGTTTTCGAGCTCCCAAGGCGGCATCGAACCAGCGCTATAAGCGGGTCAGGCGGGCGTACTGTGAGGCGATACCATAGGCAGGGGCAGGGGACGACGCTATGACGAGGTCTGTACCGCTATAAACGCGACGACCAAAATGTCCCATAGACCGAATAACCACGAGGCACGTTTTTTGAGTCATTTCCCGTAACGCGCAACGCTCAATAAAAAAGGCCCGCCTAAGGCGGACCTGAAGATACTGGCGCCCCCGAGAGGACTCGAACCTCCGACGCACGGTTTAGGAAACCGACGCTCTATCCTCTGAGCTACGGGGGCAAAAAGGACGCTGACAATCAGCTCTGCTATCTTAACACACCCCTTCTGCACTCCCCATAGACGCATCAAAACATCCTTCACAACCCTTTCCAGTCCCACCTTCTTTACCATGCGGAGGAAAACTCCCGCAAAGGTCTCTTCGATGCAGGGAAGCTCCAAAACGCCCCTCTGCCAAATGGGAGATTGCCGATGGATGCCGGCCACTTTACGACGTTGGCAAAGGACCCTTCACTGCAAGGGAAGAACTCCCGCAATGGCACCTTTGCTCCAGGCGGGGCTCCCGCAAGAGCTTCGTTATTGCAGGGACGGAAACCGCCCACAAAGGAGCTGTTCAGGTTGAGCAAGGCACTAGAGAATGGTAGGATAACCCGCGAACGCTGTTTCAGGGCGAGGTGAAATTCCTCACTGGCGGTAACAGATCCCCCGAAGCAACCTAGCTTCATCTGAAGCCCGCAACCCTGCTTGGCCTGGCGGCTAAGCAGACTGATTTGGTGCAAATCCGAAGCCAACGGTTACAGTCCGGATGGAAGAGACAGGAGGCTTACTTTGTCTACCCCGAACACCCCCACCAAGAACACCAACGCATGGTCCACCAAGCAACTGGTCACCATGGCCCTCATGTGCGCCATTGGCGTTCTTCTTTCGTTCATTGAATTCCCCTTGCTGCCCGGCGTAACCTGGCTTAAATTCGACGCTTCGAATATGCCTGCCATGGTTTCCGGCTTCGCGTTCGGTCCTGGCGCCGGCGTTGCGGTAGGCATCCTAACCGCTATCATTCATGGCCTGCTCATGGCAGACTTCACCGGTGCACTTATGAATGTGCTCACCGTCACGTGCTTCGTATTGCCCGCCGCCATCATCTACAAGAAGAAGCGCACCTATCCCGCCGCCATTGGTGGCTTGGCTCTCAGCATCATCGCCGCGATGGCTGGTGCTGTTGTGGGCAACCTCATTGTCACCCCTATGTGGTTGGGCGTCCCCTTCGAAGCGGTAACGGCAATGATCATCCCCATTCTTATTCCTTTCAATCTGCTTAAGGGTTTGCTCAACGCGGTTCTGACGCTGGTTATCTACAAATCAATCTCCAACCTTATTACTCCTAAGAAGGACCAGGCGAAGGGTCGCTAAACCGTGATTACCTTTTCCGACGTTTCCTTTACCTATACAGGCGAAACCAAGGTACTTTCCGAACTGGCTCTCTCTATCGAAGAGGGTCAGTTCGTCTGCGTTTTGGGCGCCAACGGCTCAGGTAAATCAACGTTCTCGAAGCTCATCAACGCACTCTTGGTGCCTGACACCGGCACCGTAACCGTGAACAACCTGGAAACCAACAATCCAGACAACACCTTCGCCATACGCAGCACGGCAGGTGCGGTATTCCAGAACCCCGATGACCAGATCGTCGCCAGCCTCGTTGAAAACGATGTGGCATTTGGCCCCGAAAACCTGGGCATAGAAAACCCCGAGCTTCGTCAACGCGTAGAAGAATCGTTGGCAAAAGTCGGCTTAGCCGGCTCCGGCAAGCGCGAAACCACAGCCCTTTCTGGAGGCCAGAAACAACGCGTCGCCATTGCGGGCGTGCTGGCAATGCACCCCTCCATTCTGATTTTCGATGAGGCTTCGGCCATGCTTGATCCGCGCGGACGCCGCGGCTTGATGCGCGTATGCAAAGAGCTCCACGAACAGGGCATGACCGTTATCATGATCACTCACTTCATGGAAGAAGCCGCGGAGGCCGATCGCGTGATCGTACTGAACGATGGACACTGCGTACTCGACGGCACTCCCGACGAAGTGCTTACGCAGGACCACGTTCTTCGCGACCTTAATCTTGATGTACCCTTCGCCACCCACATGTCGCGCCTTCTGCAAGATCGTGGCATCAACGTTGGCACCCATATCGAAACCGCAACGCTGAAGGAGGAACTGTGTCGATCGCTTTCGAACAGGTAAGCTTCAGCTACACGCCGCTCACCAAACGACAAAAGAAAGCTGGGGAAGTGCAACGCTACGCCTTGCGCAATGTCAGCTTCACCCTCAACGATGGCGAATTCCTTGCCATTGCAGGACATACGGGGTCTGGTAAATCCACCCTGGTACAGCATCTGAACGGCCTTGCAAACCCTACCGAAGGACGTGTGCTCTGGAACGGCAAAGATCTGGCAGACCGCAAAAACGCGAACTGCGCTCGCGGCGACATCGGCGTGGTATTCCAGTACCCCGAACACCAGCTGTTTGCCGAAACGGTCTATGAGGATGTGGCATTCGGCCCCCGCAATATGGGCTTGCCCGAAGATGAGGTTGATACCCGCATCCGCGAAGCGCTCGCCGACGTACATCTTGATTTCGATACGCTGAGCAAACGCAGCCCTTTCGAGCTTTCAGGCGGTCAGCAACGCCGCGTGGCGTTTGCCGGCGTGCTTGCCATGCGCCCCACTACGTTGGTACTCGACGAACCGGTTGCTGGTCTTGACCCAGCATCACGCACCGATTTCCTCGACCTCATCAAACAGCTCCACGAACAACGCGACCTTACGGTGGTAATGGTTTCGCATAACATGAACGACATCGCCCTTCTTGCAGATCGTATGCTGGTCATGCACGAAGGCGAAGTGGCGTTCCTGGGCACACCAGAGGAGATTTTCACCAAGCATGCTGTCGAATTGCGCGAAATTGGCCTCGGCATCCCCCATGCCCAAACCCTGGCAAACCAGCTTCGCGCAGAAGGCATGCCCTTACCCGAAAAGCTCTATCTTCCCGAATCGCTAGCAGATGAAATTGCTCACATCCTTGGTGGAAGCGGGGCTGCGCAATCATGAATATAGATGCCGTATTCGGTCGCTACATCGCCAAGGATTCCGCTGTTCACCGCATGGACCCTCGCGCAAAGCTCCTGCTTTCAATCCTGTTCATGGTTATGGTGTTTGCCGCAGGGTCGTACGTATCGTTGGGCGTTGCCGCATTGTTTACTGCGGGAATGTTTGCTTTCGCACACATCTCACTTCGCCAAGCGTTCACTTCCATCGCACCTCTGGCCATTCTGGTGGTTTTCACTGCGCTGCTGAACATTTTCTTCGTTCAGGGCGGCGAAGTGTACTTTCAACTATGGATCATCTGCATTAGCCAACAAGGCTTGCACCAGGCACTCTTTATCGCTATCCGCCTTACTATGCTGCTGTTGGGCGTGAGCCTGCTTACGCTGGCCACCACCACGCTCGATCTCACCGATGGCTTCGAGCGCCTTCTAGAACCCTTCAAGCGCTTCGGATTGCCCGCTCATGAGCTGTCTATGATGATGGGAATCGCTCTGCGCTTCCTGCCCCAGTTCGCCATCGAACTGCGCACCATCTACCGTGCGCAGATTAGCCGCGGCGCAAATTTCGGCAAGGGACCCAAGGGGGGCGTTGCCATGATGACTTCGCTTATTGTGCCCCTGTTTACCAGCGCGTTCCGACACGCCGAAACGCTTTCTTTGGGCATGGATGCGCGCTGCTATCATGGAGGCGAAAACCGCACCCGTTTAAAAGAACTCTCTTTCAGCAAGCGCGATATCGCCGGTACCGTTTATTTAGGAATCGGCACTGCAGCCGTACTGGCAACCGATCTCGTCTTGAGCATGCTGCTATAAACGCAGAACCGTACAGCTCGCCACTTCCCCACTCGTGCAAATCCCAGCCCAGCAAGGAAAACCAGCACGCAAGCGTCAAAGCCCAAACCGCGAACGCATCGAGCCATAACAACATCTAACGGCCCTAGCAAACCAAGGCAACCGCCAACCACTCGAAAGGAACACCATGGACGACATCATTGAATACCTTACCGCAGTACCCGCATGGTACCTGGCAACCTGCGAAGGCGACCAGCCCCGCGTTCGCCCCTTCAGCTTCGTTATGCGCGAAGGCGACACCCTGTGGTTCTGTACTGCAACCAACAAAGATGTCTATCATCAGCTGCAGCAGAACCCCAAATTCGAGCTTTCTGCATGGAAGCCCGGCCGCGGCTGGATCATCGTTACGGGCGTAGCCGATTTGAACGACACCGCAGGCGATGAGGTTCGCAAAGCAGGCTACGAGCACATGACAGCACTTGGCGAAACTTACGAAGACTGGGGCGATCCGCGCCTGACGTTCTTCTCCTTGAAAGAAGGCATTGCCAAGATCGATGACATTGACGGCTCTTCCAGGAGCATCGAGCTGTAAAGGCGTCAAAGCGCATACAACGCATTTGCATCAGGCCCCGCCCGGCAACGAATCCGTCCCGCATCTAAACAACGGGGCGGATTCACAAAAGCCCGGACGGGGCCTCCTGCTTATCTGACGGCATGTGAGCCGGCTTGCCAGAAACCTGAAGTCCTCGGCGATGCACAACCGCCCAGAAAAGCAATCACCGTACCCCACCAACTCGGAACAAAACCCGATAAAACAAAAAAGCGCCGGTCCATGACCGGCGCCAAACTTTACAGCATAGAGATTTGATCGACGAGCTTTCGTGCCGCATCGCGAACCGAAAGGCCGTTGATGTCGATAGTAAGATCGGCGTACTTTTCGTACAGGGGCACGCGCTCCTCGTACAGGTCAGCCAAGCTCATACCAATACCGTTCTTCATAACGACACCGCGCTCATGAAGGCCGCCTAGACGGTTTTCCAGCTCTTCGTAGGAAACCTGCAGGTATACAACCGTGCCGATAGAGGACAGATGCTTCATGGCCTCGTCGGAATAGACAGCAGAACCACCCGTAGCAATGATGGCATGGCTCGTGGAAAGCGTGCACAGCACTTCATTTTCCACTTCGATAAAGCCATCAGGACCGCATGCGTCGATAATCTTCTGCAACGTCTTGTCGAGCTTGCCCTGAATAAGCAAGTCAGCATCGATGAATTCATAGCCAAGGATCTTCGCCAAAACAACGCCCAAGGTTGACTTGCCAGCGCCCGGCATGCCAATAAGGATGATGTTCTCGGTGGTGTTAGTCATGAGGACCGTCCTCTTTCCATTTATCTCTACCGAAAGCAACTATAGCACGTTTCGCTTCAACCCTCGGAGCCACCACCTCGTTCACCAAGATGGCTACGAAAATCAACGCAAATCCGACCAGCAAACGGCTCGTCATAACCTCTCCGTACAGCAGAACGGAGAACAGCACGCCAAATACCGATTCCAAGCTAAGAAGCAACGCTGCCTGCGAGGGGTTAACGTACGCGAGTGAAACGTTCTGGATGCCAAACGCAATGATCGACGCAAAAACGATGAGAAAGACCATCTGACCAACAATGGTAGGTGTTATCACCGCAGCCGCAGGAAGCGTTTCCGTAGCTGCACCAACGATGCATCCGAAACAACCTTCGGTGATGAATTGGAACACCGTGAGCATCAGTGCGTCGTGCTTTTCAGTGAACTTGGACACAAAGACGATGTGAACCGCAAATAAAACCGAGCTGACCATTGTCAGGGATTCGCCAAAGCCAATGGAAAATGTCTGCCCTGATGTAGTAACCGAAACCAGCCAAATACCCACAACGGCAATGCCAGCAGCCCCTATATTGAAAAAGGAGGGGCGCTTACGCATAAGGACCCACCAGGCAAACGGAACCACGACGCAATACGTTGCAGTAAGAAATGCGTTAATGCCCGGCGTTGTATGCTGCAGGCCCACAGTTTGCGCCAGGAATGCTGAAAAATCGAACACTGCCAGCACCATGCCTGCGCCCAAGGCGCGCTTAGAGAAATGTGCCTTCACCCGCTTGCGCAGAATAAAAAGAAGAATGAAGCCCGCCAACGTGAAGCGGATGCCCAAAAGCCACGCCGGCGGCATAACCGCGACCACATCCTTCATGACCACGAAGCTGAAGCCCCAAATCATTGCGGCCAAAACCAACAGTATTTTATAAACCCATGAAGGTATTTCAGAAAGAGCAATCATAAGTGCCCATTATAACCAAGCCGCTCCCCGCAAGGGGCAATTGCACGGCACTGGCTCGATCTAGGAGCAATACGGCTTCCCGCTGCAGAATACCCGATAGGCATCTGCCCAGCACTCCCATCGGCGGCGCAATCGCCGTTATCGGCGACAGATCTCCTAAGGCAACCTGACCGCAATCGGGCATTCCCAGCATGCATCCCGCCTTCAATCGCAGCGAACAGCAGCCGCCCTTCGCACCAGACCAACCAGAACCGCAGGCAGAAAGCATCAGACAGGCAAATTCTAACGGGCGCCGCCACCGCCGCCGAAGCCGCCGCCACCGCCGCTGGAGAACCCACCGCCGCCGCCAGAGCCATCGGAGGAATCGCCCGAAAGCGCCGACTGCACTGCCTGGATAGATTCCGATACCGACGTGTTCAGCATCGAGCCAAGATCGGGCATGGTGGTGTTCGCATAGTAAGTCGAGGTATACAGCCCCCACCATGGCACATACGAGCTGTCCAGCGCCTCATCGTTATTCAGCTGGAACATCTCGGGCACCTTCTTGCGTAGCTCACCAATAGCCTGTTCAGCTACGCCGAACAGATAGGCATACACCATGAATTCGCCCCATACCTTCACATCGGCGGCAGGGCGTTCATCCAACGCAGAGAATTCTGTAAGCCATTTACGCAGTCCTTTGCAGCGCGCATAGACATCGGCGCCTTTCTGCGTGCGGCGCTCCATGAAACGAGAAACTACAATAAGAGCCACTCCCGTGATGATGCCGGGAACGAGAACGAGGAAGTTCTCGAAGATACACGCGATGATAAAACATCCCAGTATCAGCGCAATTGCCACCGAAAGCATACGGAAGCGCTTCGACTTCGAGTAGCTTTCAAAGTACTCGGCTGTTATCACATGCGAAGTTACCAAACCCTGCCAATCGGACATGGCTTCGTTGAATTCTTCGGGGTTACTCTCGGCATACGCTTTGATGGTTCCCAACCACAGCGAAGGCTGGCCTTGCGCTACCGTATCGAACAGGAATGACATAGCCTTGCGGTCAATCGTGCTATTGAGCGAAAGCTCTACCTGAGGTACACGCGTAAGGTAGTAGTCATCGACTTGCTTCTTTCGAATGACACCACCCTGTTCGTACGAACCCTTGTTAATCAAGATCGCACCAGCATTGGCAAGATGCATGATGGTTGCCGTGAAATCGGTTGAACTTTCCTTATCGAAGGTCCACAAACGACCGATCACAGCAGGGTGGGCGCCAGCTTCCGGTACATCACGCCAATATTCATCCTCGAAGGTAGGCTTGAGCTCCTTGCCGTAGCGAACAAAGGAACGAACGCCCCATACCAGCAACGCCAAGCAAACAAGGATTACCGCAATAAGCAACCCGAGCGAGAGCGCGCGCTGCGCATTGGCGCGATCTGCCCATGTCTGCTCTTCGGAAAGAACAGTATCAAGACGAGCGGTAGATTCGTGCATGTTGTCGGCTCCGGAAACTATGCCCGACAGCCACTCAACGGGAAACACCACACGCGCTTCTGCATAGGAACCTGCGTTTACGTGGGGAACGCTGTAACTTACCGTGCCGTCATCATTAATGGCAACCGTAGCATCTAGAGGACCATGACCCCACGCGCGCACATTTTCACCCGCCGTAACCTTGGCCCCCGAAGCGATGGGAAGGTTCAGCGTCATGGTCACATCACTGGAGTCTTCAGCCCAGCCGCTGCCCACAAACTGCCAGTACAGCTCTCCCACATCGGAGTATGCCTGCGCAGCCTTGGTTACCGTATAGTCCAGCTGCACAACATCCACTTCGTCTTCCACCGAGAAGAACACATAGACGGTGTTCTTGGGCTTATCGAATGAGTAAGCGTCGCCGCCAGGACCGCCCGACTCACGCCAATCAAGCTGGAAAGGTACGCTGGGAAACTCCGAGAGAGATTTCGCCGAAGAACCCATGCTTACGCTGTTGATCTTAATGTCGGAACCAGAAGGCAAGCTATCGAAGTTCCACCATACCGCCGTAAAAGTACCGCTGAAATCAAACGTGCGCTGCTCAACCACATGCAAGTCGCCGTTAGGCTGCACCGTTGCATTGATGGTGGTATGCGGCATTTCGTATGACTTTGCATGAGCCTGCTGCGGCGTGAAGCAAAGGCAGGCAAACGCCAGCGCCAGAACCGCAACAGCAAGGGCTACACCCTTGCCAAAGCTGCTTTTGACCTGATTTTCGACCACAAGTGTGGCGAATTGGCCGTTTTGGCTATTTTTTTTGATAAAAGCATGGTTTTGCACTGCTCTTCTCCTTGCAAGATGAGGGCGGGCAGGTTATCATTTCAATTCGCATATACGGAGAGCTGACCGAGAGGCCGAAGGTGCTCGCCTGCTAAGCGAGTATACGCCAAAAGCGTATCTGGGGTTCGAATCCCCAGCTCTCCGCCACCGTATATCGAGCCCGTTCATTTCGAACGGGCTTTTTCATTTTATACGACCCAGCAGCAAGCAGACCCTTTATCGCCCAATCGGGCGAGAATCGCTTGGGGGCGCACTAGGTTTTAGCAAGAAACGCCTTGGCAAAATCGACTAAATAGCAACCGGCACCCTCAAGCCGGCTGCTGGAAAAGAGCGACACCAAAGCAACGATGCCGCCCAAATAGGGCGGCATCGTTTTACTCGTTGCGTTGGATCAAATGCTGATTCGCACTCTGCCGGAAGCAAGAGCCACAAACGGCATACGTCTCTTTATTTCACTGAAGGCGTATCCGACGGATCTTTAGGGGCGGTTCCTATGTTTACCGAAGGAGCCTGCGCAGCATCGTTGCCCTGGCCAAAGGAAACAACCGGCGCAGCCGAAGCAGCCGCATTGGCATCGAAGTTTTCACGCGCAGTGAACTTGAAAAGGCCGGCAACCAGCACTCCAGGGAACGTCTGAATCGCACTGTTGTATTTCATTACCGTGTCGTTGTAGCTCTGACGCATATAGCTGATTTTGTCTTCCGTAGCGGAGATCTCAGCTTGCAGCTGCTGGAAATTAGCATTTGCTTTCAAGTCGGGATAAGCCTCAGAAACCGCGAATAAGCTCTTCAACGTACCCGAAAGGAAGTTATCGGCAGCCATCTTCTGCTCGGGCGTCGTAGCGTTGCATACCGCAGAACGCGCTTCGGTTACCTTTTGGAGCGTACCGCTTTCGTGGGCAGCATAGCCCTTCACCGTTTCCACCAAATTGGGAATAAGATCCAAACGGCGCTGCAGCTGAACATCAATTTGCGACCAAGCATTGTCAACGCGGTTGCGCAGCTGAACGAGGTTGTTGTACAGGGCAATAAGGACGATGGCCAGAATCACCACCACAACAACGATTGCAATAATTGCTTCCATAACTTGCTCCTAGCGTTTCTCGCGCAGCCACGCCCGCAGACGCGCTGCTATGATGCGGGAAAACCACTGGTGATTTTCGCCACCTTGCCTCGAATTACTCGATGCTTCTATTATAAAGCCTCCACAATGGCAGCGCCCAATGGAGAGAAAGACGTTACGCGCGTCCACCATTCATGCTTGCGCGCCTCAACCGAAGCCTCACACGCCGCCTGGTAGCTATCGAAAATGCAGCACACCGCCGAACCGCTTCCGCACAGCACCACATTTTCCTCGCCAGCAGCAGCCCTTCCCCACTCAAGGACTTGAGCAACCACCGGCGTTACCGAACAAGCCGCCTTTTCGAGGTTGTTGTACAGGGAAACATCAGCCGCAGCATCCAAAGTTGCAATCGACGAAAGATACTCTGAACTGGGCAAAACAGGATCTTCATCAAACGCCGCATAGGCCTTACCCGTAGATACGCCAGCATCAGGGCGAACAAGCAGAACGAAGCCAGAACGGGGCTCAAGCTGAGCCTCGAACACGTCGCCCTTACCCGAAAGACGCGCGCAACCGCCTTTCAGGAAGAAGGAAACATCGGCGCCCAAACGCGATGCCACTTCCTGCACACGCTCATCTTCCACGCCAACGCCCCACAGCGTTGCCGCACCGACCAACGCAGCAGCCGCATTGGAAGAGCCGCCGCCCAAGCCCGCTTCAGCAGGAATTACCTTGTTGAGAATCATTTCGATGGTTTCATCCTGCGTGCGGCCCAAAGCCTTTGCCAGCTCAACCACAGCCTTGTAGGCGATGTTTTCCTCGGCCTTGATCAAAAGAGGGTCGATGGTAAAAGAGCTTTCGCACTTCAGCATCACCTGAAGGCCATCGCCCGAACCCTCGTCATCGAAACGACGCATGGAAAGCGTGTCGTGCAGGGCAAGCGAGTGCATGATGGTTTGCACCTCGTGGAACCCGCTTTCCTGCTTTTCACCCACAGCCAAAACCAGGTTCACCTTTGCAGGCGAAATGATTTTTGTAACGTTTTTCATTGGCAAACCTTCAAGCCTCATGCAGAAGCACCATCCTGATTCGATTCTTTATTGTTCTACTCGTTTATCGCAGCAGCGGGTTCATTTGCTTCCTCGGCGCGCGCTGCGACCTTTCTTGCTTTATTGCGCTTGCGTTTTTCGCGAAAAAACGTTTGCAGCAACGATGCGCAATCCTCTTCGCATACCCTAGGCGTTACCTCGAACACATGGTTCAACCGCTCGTCGGCATTCACCTGATACAGCGAACCTAACGCACCTGCCTTCGGATCAAATGCACCAAACACACAACGATCGATGCGCGCCTGGTGCATAAGCCCCGCGCACATGATGCATGGCTCAAGCGTAACGTACACCGTACACCCCGACAGACGCCAAACGCCTAATTTGTTTGAGGCTTGTTTCATTGCAAGGAATTCCGCATGGCCGGCAGGGTCGGCGTCCGTCTCGCGGCGATTATATGCAGCGGCAATTACCTCTCCGTCGCGCACCACCACTGCGCCGATGGGCACTTCGTCAAGCAATTCCGCCTTGCGCGCTTCAGCAATTGCCAGACGCATGAATTCAATATCTTGTGCATCTGAAGAAATGAGCTCCATACCTCACCACCAAGTTATGCTATCCTAATCCCTACCGATTCGGAGGAATGGCAGAGTGGTTGAATGCGGCGGTCTTGAAAACCGTTGTGCCGCAAGGCACCGTGGGTTCAAATCCTACTTCCTCCGCCAGAATTTCCAAGCCCGTTCATTGAACGGGCTTTTTCATTCTATGCACCGCGAAACCAGCGGCAGCCAGCCTTTTGCGTCATCTTGCCCACTTGCAGGGCGACGGGCATTTCACGACCCCCTGTCTGACCCCGCAACGCAATTGACTAATCAGCGAAAAAGGTTTCCATGGCAAAGTCGACGGGCATTTCACGACCCAACCAAAGACGCTCGGCAATTGCCGCCTGCTGCACAAAGGGGCCAGCGCCGTCAACGGTTTTACAGCCGCAGGAACGCGCCAGCTGTATGAGTTCGGTGTTGCGGGGGTTGTACACCAGATCCGCCACGATAAGCTCGGGTCGCAACATATCCGCCGTCAGAAGACAGCCGGGATCATCGGGATACCCCACGGTGGTTGTATTTACCACCAGGGCTGATTCGGCAAGCGATGCCCTTAGCTGATCTTCGTCGGAAAGAGCATAAAGGGAAATCTCACAGGGAGAATACCCGTGTAATCGATCGATCAGATCATATCCCCTTTGCAGATACGACTCCTTCCTATTGAACACATCGATCTGCGCCACTCCATCGAGCGCCGCCTGGACAGCAACGGCGGAAGCTGCGCCACCAGCACCCAACACGGTTATCTTCTTTCCGCGCACATTGATGCCATTCAGTACCAAATTGCGCATAAAAGCGGCACCGTCGGCGTTGTCGCCCAAAGAACGGCCATTCTGAATTACCACAGTGCTTACCGCGCCCATAATTTCTGCCGTCCGAGAAATTTCATGAAGATAAGGGACGATGGCATTCTTATACGGTGCCGTTACGTTATAGCCCAAAAAGCCAAGCGCCTCCATGCCACGCACAGCCGATTCCAAGTTCTCTGGTTTCACGTTGAAGGGAACAAAGGCGTAATCGTAGCCCATCTTCTCAAACACAGCATTGTGGATAGCCGGCGAGCCAGAATACGTTACGGGTGAGCCAATAAGACCCACCAGCCTTGTAGAGCCGGAAATACGAGTTACCGCGTCCATACAACCCTTCCCATCACGCGAGCCATGCTCGCAAACGCCCATTCATTGGACGAATTACGCTGAAAACAACTCTACCGCAAGCCCAGTCGCGTGAAAAGAAACGGCATTTCCCACCGTGGGCACGCAACAGGCTAACCTTCCATTTGCTCAGCCACTAGCAGCCATTCCTCTTCCAGCGCTTCAATGCGCTGTTCGAGCTCGTGAATACCCGCCTGCGCTTCACCTAATGCCTGATAGTCATAAGGATCAATCTTCAGCAGATCCTCCTTGGCCTGGGCGAGCTTCTTTTCCTGAGTCTTCATCTTGTTCTCGATGGAGCGTGCCTGCTTTTTAAGCTCTCGAACCTCGGCGGCAGAAAGCCCCGATTGGGCCTGAGGCTGGACAGCACTACCCTGCTTTGACGCACTTGTCGTCTTGCTCGATTGGGCCCTGCGGTCTTCTTCAAGCAATTCAAGGTACTCGTCCACGCCACGAGGACAATGCATGAGTTTGCCGTCGATAATCGCGAACTGATCATCGGTTACGCGTTCCATCAGGTAGCGATCGTGGCTTACCACGATCAACGTGCCCGGCCAGGTATCGAGCAGATTTTCCATAGCCACAGTCATATCGGTGTCAAGATCATTGCTGGGCTCGTCAAGGATAAGCACGTTTGGCGAATCAAGCAGAATCAGCATCAACTGCAAACGGCGCTTCTGGCCACCGGAAAGCGTTTCGACCGGCATATTCAAATGGGCATTGGTGAATCCCAACTGCTCAAGCAACTGAGCAGGGGAAACTTCCTTGCCGTCTATCATGTAACGAGCGTTGTATCGAGAAAGAACCTCGCGAACGCGATCGCCCTTCAGCTTTTCCAGTTCTTCGAGCTTCTGGGAAAGGAAAGCGAATTTCACGGTCTTGCCAATTTTCACGCGACCCGCTTGAGGGCGAAGTTTGCCCTGAACGATATCGAGCAACGTCGATTTGCCAGCGCCGTTTGCGCCCAAAAGGCCATAGCGATCACCAGGACCGATCATCCAGGTAACATCATCGAGAACCTTGTTCTGTCCGTAGGAGAACGAGGCGTCGATCACATCAACGCACTTCTTCCCCAATCGAGAAATAGCCGCGCGCTTAAGTTCTGTGGTGTTACGAAGCGGAGGCTCTTCCGCAATAAGAGCACGTGCCGTTTCAACATGAAAACGTGGCTTGCTAGAACGCGCCCGAGCGCCACGGGAAAGAAATGCCAATTCACGGCGAATAAGGTTCTGTCTTTTCTGTTCCGCCACCTCGGCCTGGCGCTGACGCTCCACCCGTTGGAGAATATAAGCGGAATAGCCACCCTCAAATGGTTCGGCGATGCCATCGTGCACTTCCCACATGCGAAGGCATACCTCGTCGAGGAACCAGCGGTCGTGCGTTACTACCACCAAGGCACCAGCGCCTCGTGAAAAGCGCTTCTTAAGGTGCTTTGCCAACCAGTTGATGGCAACCACATCAAGATGGTTGGTGGGCTCGTCAAGCAGCAACACGTCAGCATCGGCAATCAGTACACGGGCAAGGTCAACGCGGCGGCGCTGGCCGCCGGAAAGTGTGCCAACTTTGGCATTCCAGTCCAAGTCGCCGATCATGCCGTCGATGATGTCGCGAATGCGAGCATCGGATGCCCATTCGTATTCGGGTGTATCGCCCACCACATTCCATCCAATGGACTTTGCGTCGTCTAACTCATCTGCCTGGCGAAGAGAGGCAAAGCGGACACCACCTGTTCGCAGCACGCGGCCATCATCGGGTTCAACCGTTCCGTCGAATAAACCTAAAAGCGACGATTTGCCGTCACCGTTACGACCAACCACACCCACGCAATCGCCATCGTCAACGCCAAGGGAAAGCGATTCAAAGATCACCTTCGTGGGATATTCCAAATGCACATTTTCACAGCCAAACAGAAAGGCCATTGCCTGTTGCTCCTTTGTTCGCGCCTCACCTTTTTCGGAAAGCCATCATATGAGTATATCTGCATTTCCGCTTCATCCGCCGTCCTCAGGCCAGCATTAGCACATATCTTCAAGAGCACAGCACGATTGCTTCGCAACTTCCTCGAGGCGCCATTGACACCGCGATTCACCGCAAAAACCGTGCATCCTCCGTACCGTAAATTTTCCGGCTCATGATTTTGCTATAGTCTCAATTATGGATTTAAAGAAAGAAAAGATCGGCATTGTTCTCATAAATACGGGCTCCCCCGACTCCCCTGATCCGCAGGACATTCGCCCGTACCTGATCGAATTTCTTTCCGACCGAAACATCATCAAGGTTCCGCCAGCTATCTGGCAACCCATCTTGCGTCTTTTCATCGCCCGAACCAGGCCGAAGAAAACAGCTCCGCGCTACCAGCAGATATGGACACCCAACGGTTCGCCGCTTGCAGTTGAATCGCGCGCTCAGTGCGATGCATTAAACAAGCGCCTTGCCAAAGCGGGCATCAACGCTCTGTGCGAAGTTGGCATGCGCTATGGCAACCCTTCAATAAACCATGCTCTGCAAAGGCTCGAAGCGGCTGGATGCAGCAAAATTGTTGCACTGCCTCTGTTTCCTCAAACCGCCTTCAGCACCGTTAAAACTTGCAAGGAAGCCATACAGGATCAGGTTGGCAAACATCCCAACCTATCGCTCGAGGCAATTGTCGAAGGCTACAACGACAACCCTTTATACACACAGGCACTCGCTGCATCCATACGCGATGTTTGGGAGTATCGTCCAGGCAGCAAGCTTCTTCTCTCGTTCCACTCTATCCCCCTTGCGGACATCGAAGCGGGTGATACCTATGTGGAGCAGATCGAAGCCAGCGTGAATCAAGCAATGGAGCTGCTTGGAATACCCCAATCCGACTGGGCCATTGCCTACCACTCGCGCTTCGAGGATTCGCGTGCGTGGGTTACGCCCCATCCCAAAACCCAACTGGCCCAATGGGCTGCCGAGGGAGTTTCGCGGATAACCCTTGTAACGCCTGGCTTTGCTTCCGACTGTTTGGAATCGCTCTATGACATTAAGTCGGTAGCGTGCGATTTCTTCTGCACTCTGTGCAGCCAAAACGACATTACTGCAGACGTCACCTATATTCCCTGCTTAAACCACCGCGAAGACCACATCGACCTGCTATTTGATGTGGTGGAAAAAGCAATAGAATCGATTGATACGGCGGAAAAGCCAACGAAACTGGCTTAACGCCGAGCGAGACCATTAGATAAACCGGCCCGCGTAATCGAATGCCCTCATAAGCCAAAACTTCGCCCATCAACAAAAATAGGCTGGATGTGCTTTTGCGCATCCAGCCTATTTGAAAGCAACCGCTAGCCCCATTAAGGGCCTTACGACACAAAGGGAAGGCCCGCTCCCAGAGCGGGCCTTCTGTCCTTATTTATTTGATTACCAATACGGGCATCGGTGCTTCACGCAGAACAGCGTAGGAAACCGAACCGAGAACACCGCGAATTGCGCCAAGGCCACGAGAGCCCATTACGATAAGGTCGGCGTTAACCTTTTCAGCATAGCCGAGAATGTCAGCGGCCGGCGTATAGCCAGGAATTACCTCGATGGTTGCCTTATCGCCCAAGGAATCGAGCGAATCGCCAATGCCTTCCTTAACCTTTTCGGTTTCTTCATCAATGGTCTTGTTGTAAAGGGCCATGATGTCTTCAACGGAAAGCAGGTACTGCTGAGGATCGAACGAAGCACTGTTGAAGTTCGCGGGAAGCTGAGCGTTGGGATGCGTGGTTACAAATACCACATGAAGCTTTGCGGCTTCTTCGCCGCCAACGATTTCAGCAGCCTTCTTCACGGCAGCAAGAGCCTGGTCGGATCCATCATATGCAACGACAACGTTTTCGAAAACCATCGTTACCCCTCCTTGAAGTGTTGCAGCAAGCCCCTCGCACGCCTACGGTGCATGCCTGCTTCTGATGGTTCAAGGATAACACGTTCACATGCTATCGAACAGTATTCAATAGAACTAAATAGCCAGTTCAAAGCAAATGAATTGCAATAATTAATAATCATTTACGATTCCATAAGCTATACGTTTGGCTATTTTGAACACCCCAACGACAACACCCGACATCCTTCACGCACAAAAAGGCCTCCCGCTTCTTTCGGCATGAAACGGGAGGCCTTTCATGGACTTTCATCGCACGGTCTTGGAAGCACACACCGCAGAACAGGACACCGAAGCGTGTGCCGAAAACGCCAGACAAAGACGGTTACTTCAAAAAGCAGCCCTTTGACTCCAGAGGCTCGATGTTAAGCTTCATGTTTGGATCTACGGTAATAGAAAGCAAATAGGTTTTGATGGCTTCATCAACTTCGTATTCAATGTCGATATCGCCATCAAACACGCACCAGTAGAACAGCAAGCCCGTCGACGCGGCGGCAATGCGAAGCATGGCTTCGTCAAGATCGACATCGTCACGCACAATACCCAACTCGATAGCTTCTGCAAGATAATTGCGAACCGAAACAATGATGAAATCGTCTTCAGCATCGCGATGCATGAAGTCGAAGAAAGGATTGTGATTGGAAGCATATAGGCCGGAAACGAATTCAAGACCCATATCCTTGCAGTACTCAACATAAGCACGATACAAAAGAAGGACGCGCTCAACTGGGCCATATTCGTCACTGCCCTCAAGAGCCTTTTCGCGATAAGGTGCGAAAGCGTACTTCAGGTAATAGGAGATAAGATCCTCCTTGCCGCTGAACAGGTTGTAGAAACTACCTGTTGAAAGCCCGGCCTCATCGCAAATGTTGCGAACGGTAAGCTGCTTCATGCCATCACGGTTCACGAGCTTGATAGCGGCTTTCAAAAGCTTTTCGCGCGTCACCTGAGCCCTTGTTTCATGAACAGACACATACTGGTTCCGCCTTATCATGAGCAATCCCCTTCCAGTTTTCCGCAGTCTTCCACACCATACACGATTACGTTATATTGCACGAATCGCTCCAACAAATGAACATGTTCTAACAAGGTTATACCATGCGATGAGAATCCAATCGTCGCAAACACGATACCTTCTGCAAACCTGCCACCAGTAAAAGCAAACGGGGGCACAAGGCCCCCGTATTCATTTTGCTATGCGCGGCTCACACGTGCGCCTTGCGGTGTATCTTCAACCACAAAGCCCAGATCGCCCAATCGATCGCGTACCGCATCAGCAAGGGCGAAGTTCTTTTCCTTGCGGGCTTCAGCACGACGCACCAGCAGCGCTTCGATAGCCCCCTCGGCGTCACATCCCGTAAATCCAGCAAGCTCAACAGCCAAGGCAACAACCTCGTTCGAGGAATCGCACTCCTTGTCTTCGCAAGCATTGAGATCGACACCGAGAACGCTAAGCAGGTCGCACACCGCATCGGCACCGGCAAGCACTGCGGCAGCATCTTTGCTGCTTACCGCAGTCTCAGTGAGGATCGTGTTCGCTTCGCGCACAAACGAACAGATAGCGCCCAGGGCACCCGCCGTATTGAAATCATCGTCCATTGCCTCAATAAACGAATCGCACATATCGTCGATTGCTTTTTGATAAGCAACAAGGTCGACCGTGGTTTCACCTTCGGCGTTGGCGCACAACCATGCGGTGTTCTTAACGAAGTTGGTAAGACGGGAAAGCATTGCCTCCGATTCGCCCAAACGCTCGTCCGAGAAGTCGAGCGGGCTTCGGTAATGCGTTTGCAGCATCAGCATTCGAAGCACACGGGCATCGGTAGTCTTAAGCACATCGCGCAGCAACAGGAAGTTGCCCAGTGACTTGGACATCTTTTCGTGGTTGATCTGAAGCATGCCTCCATGCATCCAGTAATTGGAGAACGTGCAACCAAAAGCAGCTTCTGACTGAGCACGCTCGTTTTCGTGATGAGGAAACGCCAGGTCTGCGCCACCACCGTGGATATCGAACGGGAGGCCCAGGTACTTCTTCGACATAGCCGAGCACTCGATATGCCAGCCGGGACGGCCTTTGCCCCAAGGAGAATCCCACGAAGGCTCGCCTGGCTTGGCCGCCTTCCACAGGGCGAAATCAAGGGGATCACGCTTGCGATCTTCCAAGCCCTGGCCGTCTGCGCGCAGCTCACGATGGCCCGACTCCATTTCGTCGACATTGCGGCCAGAAAGCTGACCATAGCCCTCATACGAACGAACCGCAAAGTATACGTCGCCTTCAACCTCGTAGGCATGACCGCCTTCGATGAGTTTTTCGACCAGCGCGATCATCTCGTCGATTTCCTCAGTGGCACGAGGGCGAACATCCGGGTCCATTACGCCGGCAGCACGCATGTCGTCGATAAATGCCTGGGCGTATTCCGCAGCAACCTCAGAAGCGCTACGGCCCTCTTCGTTTGCCTTTTTGATGATCTTATCGTCCACGTCGGTGATGTTCTGCACGAACTTCACCTCGTAGCCACGCCAAATCAGATAACGGCGAATGGTGTCAAACGAAATAAACGTGCGAGCATTTCCGATATGAATGTAGTTGTACACAGTTGGGCCGCATACATACATATTCACCTTACCGTCGGCAACGGGAATGAAGGGGCGCTTTTCACGCGCCTTGGTATCGTAAATCTTGATCATGCAATCTCCTCGAAACAGCATATGCGGCAACTGCCGCACGCGAATTCTACCAGTAGGAAGGGGCCCGCTCTACGGGCTACTTACAGCGGCATACCAACGCCACAGCCTGAGCAGAAATGCCCTCTTCTCGGCCCTCAAAGCCAAGGTGCTCGGTAGTAGTTGCCTTCACTCCCAAGTTTTCTACCGCGATCCCACAGGCAGTCGCCAGGTTTTCACGCATCATATCGCGATAAGGCGAAAGCTTTGGAGCTTGGGCGGCAATTACGCAATCGATGTCAACGATAGAAAAGCCTTGTTCACGCACAAGATTCGCAACCGCAGCCAACAGCTTCAGAGAATCGGCACCCTCATAAGCAGGATCGGTATCGGGGAAAAGCTTGCCGATATCGCCACCTCGAATCGCGCCGAGCAGGGCATCGGCCACCGCATGAGCCAACACATCGGCATCAGAATGACCCAAAAGCCCCTGATGATGAGGGATTTCTACGCCACCCAAAATCAGTTTGCGATCAGGGGCAAAGGCATGCACATCGTAACCGAGACCCACACGCATGGGCACGGCAGATATAACTTGGTTTTGCTCAGTCACTTAGAGTTGCTCCTCTCGGCGATCTTCAATTGCCGCGCGAATTGCCGCAGAGATAATCAGATAGTCTTCAGGAACGGTGAGTTTGATGTTGTCGCGCTTTCCCTCAACCATGAGCACACGGCCGCCCAAACGTTCAATAAGCGAAGAATCGTCTGTACCCACAAATCCATCGGAGAGGGCCGAAGCATGAGCGCGGCGGTAGATGCCAGCGCGGAAAACCTGAGGGGTTTGAGCGTTCCAGAACACCGAGCGGTCGGGCGTGCCAACCACTACCCCGTTTTCGACAACTTTCAACGTATCGATGGAGGGATGCCCCACCAATGCGCCGTCGCAATCAATATTGCCTTTGAGCGTGCTGATGGTGTGTTCGATGAGCTCTTTGGTGATAAGCGGCCTTGCGCCATCGTGGAGCATAACGAACTCGTATTCCTCGGGCACCAGCTCAAGGCCGGAAAAGGCAGATTCTTGGCGAATCGATCCAGCGGGAGCCATAACAATGGGCGTCACAAAGGGAAACGGATCGATTGCCTTAGAAAGGTATTCGCTCATGCGCTCTTCGGGGCACACGATAACGATAAGGCCCACATCGCCTACAGCATCGAACACTTCGGCAGAACGGGTGAGGATGGGCTTGCCGGCAATTTCCACGAGCTGCTTGCCACCTTCGTGACCAAAACGCTCGCCGCTGCCGCCGGCCAAGATAATCGCAGCAGTTTTGGGGTTCTTATCAACGACACCCTCAAGACGGGGTTCCGCCTTGAGGGCATCGAAATTGACGTCATCGAACATAGCCATTGCGTGCTCAAGCACGGAAGGGGCAAAAATCGGATCGATGGTCTTTTCAGTCATGATAGCTCCTGTACACCTGGTGCGGATTCAGAGCCGCAGCGCTGGTGCACTTCAGGCTCAGTCGGCTGCCTGGCCTCCTGCAGAAGAGCCGCCACGCGAAGAAATACCCGCGTGACCAAGATCATAGCCGGCAAGAAGCAATTCAGCCTCGGCAGCTATGGTATCACGCTTGCGCGGTGCCGGGATAGAGCCAGTACCCGCATTGAATACGAGCTTGTCATCTTCCACATCGACATCGATAACCGAGCCACTGCTCCAACGGCCCTCAAGAAGCTGCTCGGAAAGCGGATCCTCGATGAGGCGCTGGATAGCACGACGCAAGGGACGAGCTCCGAAGGAAAGGTCGGTGCCTTCCTTGGCAACAAAGCGGCTCGCTTCGGGCGTCAGGTTGATGGACATGTTCTGCTCGATAAGACGCTCGCGCAAATCGGCAATCATAAGATCGACGATCTTCACGATTTCTTCTTCGGTAAGGCTCTTGAAGACGATGATCTCATCGATGCGGTTCAGGAATTCAGGGCGGAAAAGCTTCTTTACCTCACCCATCACGCGCTGCTTCATTTCCTTGTCGTCCATGCCACCATTGGCGCTTGAGGTGAAGCCCAAGGGGGTGGTAGCCGTGATTTCGCGCGCACCGACGTTGGAAGTCATGATGATAACCGTGTTGCGGAAATCAACAACACGACCCTGCGAATCGGTAAGGCGCCCTTCCTCCAAGATTTGAAGCAAGATATTGAACACATCGGGGTGGGCCTTTTCGATTTCATCGAACAGCACAACCGAATACGGACGCTGACGCACTGCCGTGGTAAGCTGACCGCCCTCATCGTAGCCCACATAGCCTGGAGGCGAGCCAACCAGACGCGACACCGAGTGCTTTTCCATGTACTCGGACATATCGAAGGAGATAAGCGCATCTTCGGAATTGAAGAGAAATTCCGCCAAAGCTTTGGAAAGCTCGGTTTTGCCCACGCCCGAAGGACCAAGGAAAATAAACGATCCGCCAGGACGCTTCGGGTCTTTCAGGCCCGAACGTGAACGACGAATAGCCTTCGAAAGAGCCGTAACTGCTTCATCTTGACCGATAACGCGCTCATGGAGCACCTGTTCCATGCGGAGCAGCTTTTCGGTTTCCGCCTCAGTAAGGTTGGAAACGGGCACGCCAGTGGTCATGGAAACCACATCGGCAACGTCTTCTACCGCAACCTCGTTAATCGTGTTGCTGTTCTTTTCTTCCCACGCCTTGCGCGCCTCATCGCGCTTGGCGACAAGCTCTACTTCCTTTTCGTGCAGGATATCTGCGCGCTTGAAGTCCTGCTTGGCGATGGCATCATCCTTCTGAGTGCGGACGTTGCGCAGTTCATCGGCGATCTTCTGCACCTCTTCGGGTAGGACCATGTTGCGGATGCGCATGCGAGCGCCAGCCTCGTCCAAAACGTCAATGGCCTTATCGGGAAGGAAACGATCCTGGATGTAGCGATCGGAAAGGCTTACTGCGGCGCGCAGTGCATCATCGGTGAAATGCACGTGATGATGCGCCTCGTAGCGATCGCGCAAGCCTTCGAGGATGCGCACTGCCTGCTCTTCGCTTGGCTCCTTCACCATTACCGTCTGGAAGCGACGCTCGAAAGCGGAATCCTTTTCCAAGTGTTTGCGGTATTCGTCGAGCGTGGTAGCGCCGATAATCTGAATTTCGCCACGCGACAGAGGCGGCTTCAAAATGGCAGCCGCATCGATGGAGCCTTCAGCGGCGCCAGCGCCGATAAGGGTATGCAACTCGTCGATGAACAGGATGATGTCGCCCGCCTGCTCAACTTCCTTAACGCACTTCTTCAAACGCTCTTCGAATTCACCACGGTACTTGGAGCCTGCCACCAGGGCAGATACGTCAAGCGTGACGATGCGCATATTGCGAATGATATCGGGTACCTGGTCGGCAACGATAAGCTGAGCCAAGCCTTCGGCAATAGCGGTTTTGCCCACGCCGGGCTCACCGATAAGGAGTGGGTTGTTCTTTTGGCGACGCGAGAGGATCTGCATCACGCGCTCGATTTCGCCAGCTCGCCCGATTACGGGATCGAGTTTGCCGTCCTTGGCCTTTTTAGTGAGGTCGACACCAAATTCCTTCAGCATGCTGTCGGAAGCGCCCGCATTGGGATCGAAATTGGTAGCGCCCGCGAACACCGCAGACTGACCCACCATATCGTTCAAGGAAGAGCGAATGGCATCGCCTTCCACTCCGAGCTTGCGCAGTACATCAATCGCTGTGCCTTCGCCTTCACGGACAATACCTAGCAGCAGATGCTCGGTAGAGATATAGCTTTTGCCCATCTGCATGGCTTCACGTAGTGAGTTTTCCAATACGCGCTTTACGCGCGGGGTAAAACTCAAATGGCCCGAAACGTCGGTAGATGCATCGCCTTTAATGAGTTGCTGCACGCAGGTAAGGGTGGCTTCGTACGTAACGCCCAGATGGTCAAGCGCCTGGGCGGCTAAGCCTTCTTTTTCCTTCAACAAAGCCAAAAGGACGTGCTCAGTGCCCACATAAGGCTGGTGCAGCGCACGAGCCTCTTCCTGGGCAAGCACCAGTACCTTTCTGGCCTTGTCGGTAAACTTGTCGAAGGACATGTAAGCCTCGATTCTCTCGGCAAGTAAGTTTAATTCGGAATAATGCTAGCACTCAAAAACAGCGAGTGCTAACCCGTTAACAATCTGTGACTAGAATACAGAAGCGGGTGAGAATTTTGGGGACAGTCCCGAAATTCTCACCCGCTATTTCACACAAGATCATCCCTGTTCGGATAAAACAAGGGTTCCTCTATTTGGCCTCAGGACGCATGTGGGGGAACAGCAACACGTCGCGAATGCTCGGCTGGTTCGTAAGGAGCATAACTACACGGTCAATGCCGATACCGATGCCGCCCGCAGGAGGCATGCCGTACTCAAGAGCACGGATGTAGTCGGTATCATACTCCATGGCCTCGTCATCGCCAGAAGCCTTTTCCTCCATCTGCTTCTGGAAGCGCTCTGCCTGGTCAACCGGGTCATTCAGCTCGCTAAAGGCATTGGCGTACTCATGGCCTGCAATAACAAGCTCAAAACGATCAGTCAGACGAGGGTCGTCCTCAAAGCGCTTGGCTAGTGGGCTTACCTCAACCGGGTAATCCACAACAAAGGTGGGGTTCACGATGGTAGGCTCACCGATTTCGTCGTACAGCTCGGCAATAAGCTTGCCGGCAGTCCACTCGGGCTTCACCTCGATGCCGTTCTTCTTGGCAACCTCGGCCAGATGGCTAACAGACGTGTCGAGCGCAACCTCTTCGCCGAGTGCCTTGGAAACGATTTCCGTCATGGGAATGGAAGGCCACTCGCCCGAAATGTCGATGGTCTGACCCTGGTACTCAAGCTGTTCGGAGTCGTTCACTGCGGCGTTGGCTGCCTTGATAACACCCTGAGCAAGCTTCTTCATGCCTTGCAGGTCGTTGAAAGCGCAGTAGGCTTCCATGGTAGTGAACTCAGGGTTGTGAGTAGGATCCATACCTTCGTTGCGGAAGATACGACCGATTTCGAACACGCGCTCGAAACCGCCAACCAGCAAACGCTTCAAGTGAAGCTCGGTGGCAATACGCAGATAGTTTTCCTGATTCAGCGCATTGAAGTGCGTAATGAACGGCTTAGCGGTTGCGCCGCCTTGCACGGTTTGAAGGATGGGCGTTTCCACCTCGTAATAGCCGTCCGCCTCCATATAGCGGCGGAAAGCCGAGAGGATCTTCGAGCGCTTCTGGAAGGTATCGCGCACTTCATCGTTAACGATAAGGTCGACATAGCGCTGGCGGTAACGGGTTTCTTTGTCGTTCAGGCCATGAAACTTTTCAGGCAGCGGACGTAGCGCCTTTGAGAGCAACTGGAACGAATCAACGGCAACAGAGAGCTGGCCGCGACGCGTGCGCATCATAAGGCCATGAGCGCCAATCCAGTCGCCCAGGTCGAGGTCTTTCATCTCGGCAAAGACATCTTCGCCCAAAGCGTTGATGCGGCAGAAGAGCTGAATGCGACCGGTGGCATCCTGGAGCTCGAAGAAGATGATTTTGCCCTGAACACGCTTGGCCATAACACGGCCCGCAATGGAAACAGCATCTTCGGTGTTTTCGCCATCGGCCAGCTCGGCGTACTTTTCATCCAAGTCGACAATGTGATGGGAGTACTCGAATGCAGCGTGACCATAAGGGTTCTTGCCCTCCGCCAACAAAGCCTCGCGCTTGGCGCGGCGCACCTCAATCGGATCGTCTTCGATTATTTGCTCGTTGTTTTCTTCTGCCATGTGAATTCCTTAAAGCTTGCTTAGCGCTCGATTGCCTGAATGGTCATCTTGATAACGCGGCCGGTGGGGCCCTGAGCCTCTACGGCTTCGCCCTGCTTATGACCCAAAAGGGCAGCGCCTACGGGAGATTCGTTGGAAATCTTGCCCTCGGCGGAGTTTGCCTCTGCGCCGCCAACAATGGTGAATACGCGCTCGCGGCCACCCATATCTACCGTTACGCGGCTGCCGATGTTAACGCGACCAGATTCGGTGGGAGCCTCCACGATGGTTGCCTCGCCGAGGATACGAGTGATCTCTGCGATGCGGACCTCGTTTGCAGCCTGCTCATTCTTTGCGTCGTCGTACTCAGAGTTCTCGGAAATATCGCCGAATTCGCGAGCAACGCGGATACGGTCGCCGATCTCTGCGCGCTTTTCGGTTTCCAAGAAATGGAGCTCCTGCTCCAGCTTTTCCTTGCCTTCCTGAGTAAGAACGTAGTTGTTTTCCATGGTTTACACCCCTCGGCCATGCATATGCTGGCCAGTCTTCCTTTCCTATACTCGCGAAAAGGGCGCGCCTCCATAAGAAGCGTGCCCTTTGCATACCAGTGATGAAGCGAAGCGGTTAGCTCTATGCTTCTTCTTTTTTAGCCTCTTCGGCAGCCTCTGCCTTCTTGCCAGGCGCGGGCTTGTCGATAACCTCAACTTCGATTTCTTCCTTGGCGTCTGCCGCCTTAGGAGCGGGCTCTTCAGCCTCTTCAACCTTCTTGCCGCCGCCTAGGCCTTCGCGCAGATTCTTAACTGCCTTGCCGATTGCGGTACCAAGCTTGGGAAGGTTCTTGGGTCCGAAAAGAACGAGAATTACAACGAGGATGATGACGATCTCAAGGGGACCGAAAGGTCCAATCTTCATGAAGCACCTCCGTGGTGGTGAGTTGGCACCCTGCGAGAGCCCCAACTTCTTACTGCGAGTACATATAAAAGCACTCTAACAAAAAAGAACGGTACCCTTTTCAGGATACCCCTCAGTGGTTGTAATGGTCGGGATGACAGGATTCGAACCTGCGACCTCTGCGTCCCGAACGCAGCGCTCTACCAAGCTGAGCCACATCCCGCTGTTGTGATTAGCGGGTGCTATAGTACCACACTTCCTGCAAAAGAAAAGAGGGCATGCAAATGCCCTCCATAAATACGAATACCAGTTCGTTACCTATCCAAAGCAGCGCCTACCTGCAAACACTTCACCCGCTTGGCGGAACACCGTTTAATAGCGAACGTACCACATGCCAGAATGAACAGCACTGATCTTAACCACGTCGCCCGTTCGCGGCGCGTGAATCATCTGGCCATTGCCAATATAAACACCCGTATGGTGGCTGTTTAGGCAGAAATCGCCAGGCTGAGGATTGGTAACACGCTTCCAGCTTGCCATGGTGTAGGTGGTACACCAATGGTTGCCCATTTTGCCGGTGATGCAGTATCCAACCAGGCCAGAGCAGTCGAAGGAGTTCGGGCCAGCTGCACCCCATACATAAGGTTTGCCAAGCTGGGCATAGGCTCGATCAACTACCGTGTTGCCTGTTACGGTTTGGACGGCACTGTTGTCTACCGTACCGCCCCCATTGTTCTTCGATGCCGCGGCAGCGGC
>OGUM01000632.1_pt1 | contig 29552 bp, 27 predicted proteins | sample 1553631 | NCBI WGS metagenome assembly OGUM01 (sample SAMEA2580228, study PRJEB22360) | human gut metagenome | biome: human gut; feature: human-associated habitat; material: faeces | place: Denmark | collected 2008/2010 | reverse complement strand
TTTGATGATAAAAATATCATTAACTAGTCTTTTTTAATTTATCTTATTTATTAAACCTTTACTATTTTCTAAATAATCCTTTAAATAAGATGATATATAATTGATACTTTCGTAATCAAAATTTGATATTCCAAGTATTCTTAAATTTTCAGTAAAATCAGAATTATTTAATCTTTTATTAAGTATATTAATGTTTTCTGTATAAGAAAAATCTTCATCTACTTTCCTTTTTAAAAACGTTGCCATTACAAATCCAAATACATAATTCATTCCCATAGAAATAGTATAAAAATCCTCGTTACTCTCTATTCTGTTTAATACTTCAAAATAATTTTTTTCTGGAAATAAGCAATTAAAGCTCTTCTCTGTTACAGCACCATATTTTATATATGTTAGCAAAATTGAAATAGAGTTTGAATATAATTTAGATAATTTACTTGTATCTTTTAATCTAATATTTTTAAAAAATAAAACTTCATCCTTACACCCCAATTTAAGTAAATAATCATAAAATTGTAACTCTGTATAAAGAGCAACAGCCTCAGACATAATAGCTATTTGTTCATTATTTGTAGGCCTATTTGCCATATGACTCAGTTCATGAGCCATTATTATACTATCCAATAATAAACCACTATTTGGAAATGTAACATCCCCGTTACCATTATTATCTACTTTTCCTTTTCCCTTCATATAACTTTTTTTATCTTCTTTATCAAAATTAATATAAGATGGTGATAATGTTCCGTCATTCATATACTTATCAACATCCACAGTCATATTAATACTTTGAAAAAAATCTTTAACCATATCAATTTTCTCAAAAAAGTCCATTTTTTTAAAGTTTGTATCATCATATGTATCATTAAAATCAAAATCCATAAAATCTTTTGAAGCAATACTACATAAATCATAAAATTTCTCTAAATTATAATATACAAATATATCATCACCTTGTTCGTATTTTGCTTTTATCCAATCAATATAATTTTCACAATATAAATTAATCTTTTTTTCTTTAGAATTCATAGTTATTTCCTTTCAAATATTAATATAACAAAAAACTAGCTTATTTGCTAGCATCTATTCCTGTTTCTATAAAGTCTTCTCCCTTAAATGGCTCAGTTCTTAAAAGATCATTATAGTTTTGTTGTCTTAATACCTCATAAACCATAATAGCAGCACAATTAGATAAATTAAGTGCCCTTACCTTATCATTCATAGGAATTCTAAGACAATGTTCTAAATCATCCTTTAGTATCTCAAGAGGAATACCACTTGATTCTTTGCCAAATACCAAATATATATTTTCATCTTTATTACTATAGTCAAATGATGTATGAGGCTTTTTTCCATATCTAGTTAAATAATAATATGTACCATTATTTTTACTTTTAAAATCATCCCAGTTTTCATATACTTTATAATCACAGTCTTTTATATAGTTTGCACCACTTCTTTTTATATAACTTTCATCTAGTGAAAAACCAAGTGGTTTAATTAAGTGAAGACGAGTTCCAGTTGCAGCACAAGTACGCATTATATTGCCCGTATTACCTGGTATTTCTGGTTCAAATAATACTACGTTAATCATTTATTACACTTCTTTCCTTTAGCACTTTAATTACGTCATCTTTAGTTTTTAATGTACTAACATCTATTACGTCAGAAACTTCTCCATTAGTATAAAAAACTAATTCTGGTGCACTTTGATAAAATGGATCAACAACCGTTATACCATTAATATTAATATATATAATTTCGTTTTCTAAATTATATTTTTTTACTACAGGTATAAATATATTTTCAAACTTTTTGGTGCTGTCTTCACTACTATTTGATACGTAAATAACAGAACTTGGTTGTTCTATAACGTGGTTTGATATTTCATCATACTTAATTTCAGTTAAATAATTCTTTATTTTAGATTCTGAAAGTAAGTTTTCTTCCCTGTTTTGATTTAGTTTAAGTGCAACTACAAGTATTCCAATTGTTACTGTGCATATTGCTATTAATAATATCATCTTTTTTGTTTGTTCTTTCATTATCGTTACCCTTTCTTTATATATTTATATTTTAACACATTTAAAAAAATGAATAAAGAAAAAGAATCTAGTTTTTAATCGTAGTTCCTTTTGATTTTGAATTATTAACGTAATTAGTCATCGTACTAATTTTAGAAAAATAAGTAACACTATACTTTTCATAAGAAGTATTAATATATTCTTGCTTTTCCTTAGTCAAATCAGAAAAATCAGCGTTATTAATGATTTTTCCATCAGTCGTTAATGACATATGATAATTATTGTATCGATTTACCAATTCATCATAAGACATATTATTACTATCAGCAATGGCCTTAATTAAGGCTTCTTGAATATTATTCTGCCATATTATAAAGTCTGTTGCATGTTCATATTCTTTTCTACTAGTAAAGTTTAAGTGACCATAACTATCAAGTTCCCATAATCTCATTAAGTAAAATACTGTTTCTAAATCTTTTATTTTCCCGTCAAGCAGTTCTTTCGATAAACCATTATAATATTTTTCCGAAAGTTTTTTCACCACTTCCGTTCTAATGTCCATTCTTATTCCATCTTTTTCATTATCTGTTAGTACTTTACCATCTTTTTGTTGGTAAAATTTCCAAAAATCATCAGTATTACTTTGTGTGATTTCTATTGAATACATCAGTTGTAAAAATTCTATTTTTGAAATCTCATCATTTATGTTAAGAAGTTTAAATGCACTATCTAAATTATTAGTAAAAACAGAATCAACCAAATCATCAACGTTATAATCACTCTCAAAAATTCTACTTAAATTGTATGACCTTATATAAGAAATTTTTTTATCATAATTTTTAGGGGTAATACTTAGGCTTTCCGACATTTTTATTTCTGCACTACCTTCTAATAACCATGTATACCAAAGAGAATTTACATCTACATTATTATATTTTCTACAAAAACCGGCTTCAATACCATTTTCATATTGAAAGTCATTTGAAGCATTTTGAAATATATGTTCTATCTCATGAACGAAAACGGTTTTATCTACATTTATACCATCTTCCACATTATTTCTCATTTCCTGCATTTTAGAAAACATTTCCATCATGTTAGGGTTAAAAACAAACACCAAGTCATCAGTCACATATGCATTTGATGAAGTCGTGTTATTTTGAAAAATTTTTAAATGAGTTAGTGTATCGCTCACTTCTTTTATATCACAATAGTCATCTTTGTTACTATTATACGTCTCCGCTATCAAATCACAAATACTTCTTACACTATCATTTGATGCATTTGAAAAAAACACATTAATTGAATTCTTATCCTGTTTCATATAAGAATCATTATTTCTAACAACGATGCTATATAATTTATTAGCATCTAATAATCCACCACTGATAAGTTCCGAATTTTCTTTCTTATTAGATTGAACATTATTAGATGTTTTTAGCACATTTTCTAAGTCATAATATTTTGACATGCTAAATTCATAATCGTAACTTTCTAATTCATTCACAAATTCTTTATATTCATGCTTATTCAACTTAATTACAGTACTTGTTTTGCTTTCACCAATGCATTGTTTCTCATTACTATATTCAACTTCTATATGATCATTATCAGAATCCACGTACCTACCAGTTGCAGATGAATCTCCTCCATAAGAACTCGAAGAACTATTATTAGAAGAAAAATGGTTAATTGATTTAGCTGTAAATATTGTTAATCCTGAAATTGGTATAGTTATAGCTATTCCCAAAGCAATTAGCGTCTTTCTTAATTTAACTAATTTATATTTTTTGTTATTATCTATCATTTTTATCACACCTTATACATATTGTACCATGTATACCTCTGGATGTAAATCGATGAAAACTAGTTCTTTATTTTATTAAAGAACATATAATATGTTACTGTGTATCTATTAATTAAAATAGTTACTTTTATTTTTTTCCAAAACTGATTACTTAGTTAATAATAAATTTTTATGTATACATATTTAAATAACAGTCAACATCATTATAATTATAGTTTAGATATCAATTTTTTTGCTACATTTCACTTACATATAATAATTAAAAAGAGTAAATACTTACTCTTTTTTGCTTAAATTATATTATTTCTTTGCTTAACATGATAGTTTGGTAATTTATTAGCTTGTGATTTAAGATTATCAATTAATGTATTATAATTATCGTTACTATCTAAAATCCATTGTTTAACATAGTTTAAATCTTTTTTTATATTACGCAATTTAGCTTCAACATCCATCAAATTCCCTCTTTTAGAAAAGTTATATGGAATATCAAAGTAATCAAAATAGTTCAAGGTTTTATTTACTGCATATATTGCATCATTTAATTTTATCATGCAGCCAGATTTTAAACCTGTAGAATCCAACTCAACTCTCGCCATTATTTATCATTCCACTTTTCTATTATATAGTTTACATTTTTACCAGTATTTTTAACAACATTACCATACAATTTTAAATCATTACCAAAACTTATATATTTTTTTTTATCTTGTAAAGCCTTCGCAACATAAATGTTAGCAGAATTTCCACTCCAAGCTGTACTTGGGATTTTTGCTATTTTAGAAAACAAATCTTCAATTAAATTATTATATTTATTGCACAAAGAAATTATTTCTTCCCCACATTCTATCAATTTATTACCATCAGCTTTTATTCTTGCCATTTTACGTTTACCCATCCTCTCTTGCCTCAGCTTTTTCAATATCATCTTTTATATTATCAAGTTTTGAATCAATTGAATTCAATATATCTCTTAAAAGCGTAAGGCAATCGGAAATTTTTTCTCTTTGTTTTTCTACATCTTTATACTTGCATGCAGAACCATTAACCAAGTAATAATTCTTTAATCCAGTTTGAACCATTTTTAGATTATCTATTACATCACTATTAGAAAGAACGTTAATCATTTTAATAACGTTCTCTCTAATATTTTTATATTTGTTTGTTTCTTTAATCAATTCATAAGTATCATTAAACATTATAAATATTACCTACTATTTTTGCTCAGTATATGTTTGACTTGAGGCATTAGATGAAAGTGAAGATGCTTCTTGACCAACATCTGAAGCAAGTGAAGTATCACTCTTACTATATGCTTCATAGTATTCTTGCATTTTATCACTATAAACAAGTAACGTTGAAACATAAGCATCTGTTATTTCTTTAATAGCCTTCAAATAATTTTTTGTTTCCTGCGTAATTTCACCATGTACTGCTTGATTAGCATCAGCGTCAGTATTAAGTCCATCTGCAACAGTTTGAATGTTCTTTACGTAAGTTCTTATTGCATCTCTAATAGTTGGAACTGCTTGGTAATTCATACCTATAAATGTAGAACCATTTGATGCTACATTAAATACTGTTCCAGCCCATCCTTGAATAGTGCTTTTTGCGTTTTTTACCCAATCGATACCGCCTTGCACTTTATCCATTGCTCTAGATCCTGCAAGTGTATTTTGAAATTTTTGTATTGATCCCATAAATCTTTACCTCCTATCATTCCTTTTCTACCAGATTTTCATCCATATCACCAATTTGTGATGCGATTCCATCTAGTTCCGTCATTAACATATCCTCAATATTAGAAATTTCCGCTTCCATTTTTTCTGCTCCATTATTAATATTATAAATAAAGTTATCTGCAGCAGTTCCTGCCCATCCAGCTTTTACAGCTTCTTGTACTTCCTCAGTACTTCTTATTGCGTCTTTGATTTTGCTAAAAACACCCATCTTAAGATCACTTTTATATTGGGTCATCCCTGAAAAACTAACTCCGTGTGTTGCATTTTCAAAATCCATATTATTTTACCTTCCTTCCTTATAATTTTGAGGTGCATTTAATTTTGATGCATCCTTTTTAATTTGATGTGATAAGTTATCCATGTTTACAGCATATTTTCTCTTTAGGTTAGCAAGATCGTTCTTATAACTCAATATGCTTTTAATTATAGCATTATAATTATCGTTGAATTCGGCATACTTGCTCCTTAATAAATTACTGCTGGAACAATCGTAATAAGACCTTGTTTCTAGAAATAAATCATTTATTTTATTAAAAATAAATTTTACATTACTACTACAATCAATTATTTCTATCATAAGCTTATTAATAGCGTTTACGTCAATAGCTACATTCTGTTGCTTGTTCATTCTTTCCTCCTATTATACCAATAAACATACCACTTATCTTGACTTCAGTATACCAAATTCAAAAAAATTTTGCAATACCATTTTACAATTGATTTACACTGTAAAATAATAAAAAACTACTTTTGTAGTTTTTTATATTAAAACAAGCCTAGTGCCATTTCTTATATCTGTATCAGCTATCAAAGAATTGTTATTATATCTATACCCAGTTTCCTTGTTGTACAAATTTTTATGTACATCTACACTATATTTACCATCTGTTATTTCAAATAAGAACTTTGAAATTAGTTCAATTAGATTCCCAACCTTTCTACTTATCGGAATCATCATATCATAATTTTCATCTAACTCCGGAACATTTAATATTATAAGTACTTTATTTTCCATCACGAATCTTCTCCTTTGTCAATAACATATCTAATAACAGATGCAACAGCGTTCTGACTTGCAAAGCCAATATAATCAAACGTTTCCCTAGAATTTTCTTCTGTCAAGCCATCAAAATTCAATAATACTTGATCTGCAACACCAGATCCCAACCAAATGGAGGAATCTTTATTTATTGTATCTTCAAACCAATCTTCTATTTCTAAATTTTTGAATTCATCATAGGAGTCAAACAATAATATCTTTGAGCTTTTGAACTTATGTATTTCGGTCATTAATAAATTAAAATAACTAATATAATCATTATTAAGAGAGTTTTTAAACTCATTAAATCCTACGATTAAATATATTCTAAGTTTTTCATCTGACTCTTTATTTATACCTTTAATCATCTCAATTAATCCAGCATCAAAATTATCTTTTAGCACATTAACATTTTCGATATGATTATTAATAATATTTATAGCATCAATAATCGTAACTTCTACATTATTTAATTCAGAAAATTCTTTTGCAATTGCAGAGATAAATAAATTTTTATCATTTATGTTTTTAGATAGCACAGGAACAGTTGAAAATTTACTAAAATCATAATAATATACATTTTTCTCATCGTTAGAATAACCTATTGGTATTTTGTTTATTCCATCGACTTTTTCTCTTAACATATCAAACGTTACTACATCAGGCAATTTAATGGCAGATTTTGCTCTTATCTTATATTTTTCTAATAGTATAGCAGCAGTTTGGCGAATTTGTTTATTAACTTTATCCTTTTCACAAATGTATGCAGTTTGAAATTCATAAAAATGTTCATTATATAAGGCAAGTCCTCTACCAAAATATTTTTTAGGATATAAACCTTTAGGGGTATTTAGTAAACTTCTATACGTTGACTCATCAGGTTGTTGCAAGGAAATCTTATTCAAAAATAATTGTGATACCCTTACACCCATAGAATTATTTACTGAGGTAGTTACTATGAAAATAATGCCATATTTCGAACCTTCTCTAATTAATCCTTGTAATGCATCAGCAAGTCTACTGTTACTCTCCAAAAATACTTCATAATAATTTATAACAACCATTATTAAAGGTAATTTATTTCCACTTTCCTTAATATAATTTCTGTAACTACCACCATATTCAGTAAATAAAGATTTTCTCCTGTCGGCCTCTTTATCAATCATTACCAAAGTATCCATCATTTGCTCTTGCTCGTCAACAGTAGTAACACAACCTACATGAGGATATTTAGAAAATATTTTTAACGTTTCAGCTCCATAATCAAAAATATAAAAATTAACTTCATCAGGAGTATGATTTATACAAGTTGAATAAATAAGTGTAGTTAATAAATTTTCTTTTCCGGAACCAGCCATTCCATATACTACTAAATGTCCTATATTTGTAAAATCAATCGTCAAAAGGCCTTGCGTTTGAGCGGACGGATTATCATACTCACCAATAGCAGGTTTAATAACATATGGTTTCTCTTCATAATCATATTTTTCTACTATACCATCAAGTCTAATAACATCAGGTATACTACTCAACCATAACTTTTTAGTTTTTATTTTTTGTTTCTTTGAAATATCAACAATATATTTGACTATATTAGTTAGCTGATCACCAAGTTTTTGCTTAGAATTTTCACTATCTTTTGACTTTTCTTCAATTATTGTTTTTATTACCTTACCAATCGAATTAATACAATTTAGTGAATCATCAACTTTTTTCATTACCCTATCGGATGGCACATAATCGGCACCAGACCAACCAGACTGTCCTATATCAAAGTATTCATCATAGCCCACTTGTAGGTAAAATCTACCGGTTTCCTTAATACTTGCAGCATCTGGTTTCTTTATCATTTCCATGGAGTCTCCTCTATCCTGAACCTTCAAGCATATCTTAAATTTTGAATTAGCCCAGATTTGATCATTTACAACACCACTTGGTTTTTGTGTTGCAAGGATAAGATGCACCCCTAAAGAACGTCCTATACGAGCTGTTGAAATAAGTTCATCCATAAACTCTGGTTGTTGACTCTTTAATTCGGCAAATTCATCAGCAATTAAAAATAAATGTGCAATTGGCTCCTTTATCTTGCCTTCTCTATATAATTTTTGATACTTATATATATCTATTGTTCCTTCTCCTAATCTATCACGTTCAGTATTAAATTTTGCCTGTCGTCTCTTTAATTCAGAATTAATTGAAACTAAGGTTCTATTCATTTCAGCGGTATCCAAATTTGTTATCGTACCAGCCAAGTGAGGTAAGCTTATACCTTTTTCTCTATTTTCAAAAGCTCCAGCAAGACCACCACCCTTATAATCTATTAGAACAAATTGAACCTCGTTTGGATGAAAGTTAATAGCCATTGAAAGTACAAAAGTTATTATAAACTCAGATTTTCCAGATCCAGTTGAACCAGCAATTAATCCATGTGGTCCATGTGCTTTTTCATGGAGATCTAACATAAATAATTCTCTATCTGCATGTACTCCTATAGGAGTATTTAAATTTGTGACTGGATCATTTGTTTTCCATCTGTTTAAAATATTTAACTGTTCTATTTTGGAAACATTATACATTTCTAAGAATGTAATACTCTTTGGGAGTACTGCTGCACCAGTTTTTGCTGGTATTGGTATATTTAAAAGCTTTGAGGCAATTAAATTCATATCAATATTTAATATTTCAGGATTTTTAAATTGTTGAGTACGACTATATTCCTCACCAGGCTCTAGAATATAATTACCACTATCTAAGATGTATGAAAAAGTTTTACATTGAGGTGGCAAATCAACTATCGTATCTTCTAGGAATAAAATAGAAAATCCAATATTCCCCTCACTAGATAATATTTTATTTATGATAGGAACATCTTTGATACGTTTATAAGAATCAGTTATTATCAAGTAATATGTTGAAAATTTTTTATAAGTATCTTCTTCCCACAATTTTCCTTTTTTTCCTGTCGGATCTAATGTTTGTTCTCTTTCCTTTATCTCTTTCAATAACAGTTCACTAACCTGTTTTATATCAGTTATATCACTTGCAAAATACCTATTTTTTTTGTCTTCGCTCCATGTATGAGGCAAATATTTCGCATAATCAAATTGTTCATCATCATCAATAAGAAACGCAAGTTTTAAATCTGTTGCACTATGCATTGTGATAAGCTGTAAAATAAGACTATTAATATACAAGTTTCTTGTTTTTGAATTACATATAATAGCAGAAAAGCGCCTTTTTATTAATGAATAAGTAATAGGAGCATCATTCAAATCTTTAGATTTATTTACCAGTGAAAATACTTTTTCTTGAAGTCCATCTTCATCTAAAGTGAATTTTTTTTCTGGAGCAGTAATTTTTATGCTCGCTTGTCTTTTTCCTAAACCAACACTAAGTGATAAAAAGTCTTTATCATTAATTTGACGTTCCCACAACCGCTTATCTTTATTCATAATTAAATTTATACAATCTCTTTGAGTCGGATAATTTAGTTTTAAAATAGTTATTTGTTTTTCTAATATTTCGTTTATTTCCTGCTCTTTATATTTTAAGTATTCAGAGTATTTTTCTTGTCTTAACTTTTCACGTTTTCTTCTTAGTTTATTAGTATAAGCTGTGGTAATTTTAGGCATTACTATACTACCAAAAATCATTGCGATGCACATTACCAATTGTGGCAATACATCAATAAACTTCCTTGTACCAGTCGAAAGGCCATTTACAACAGAAAATCCCATCATAAAAGATGAAGCAGCCATGGTAAGACTTGATCCCAAAGATAAGATAAATGGGGTATGCTGTTCCTTTTCTTCTTCTGGTGGTGAATCTATTATAACCTCCTCTTCATCATAACCATTTATAATTCTTGGTATATGATAAAAGTATTGACTAGAGTCATATAACTCGTACCCAATTTCGTCTGTGTTTACTTTCTCATAATTAGTATAATCTGTTTGAGATGAATCATTGTAATATTGTAAGCCATTAATAGCAACCATATTGTTTGGATTGTTAAGTCTTAAAAAATTATCCATAAATATAATTTTTAATCCATTCAAAAAAATTACGTCACCGGTTTTCAAATATATTTGCTTGATAACTCTTCCATTGACAAAAACACCAGTACCATTTGCAGTTAGCAACCACTTATCATTTGAATTTTGAATTAATATATGTTGTCCAACAACCCCTTGACGTTGATAATATATATTACAATTTGATGCATTACCAATTGTAATATTGGATAAGCCAAAAATACTAATATTTGAAAAATTTTCGTTATATTTTGGCAAGCAATATAAATATTTCTTTGATTTATCATTAGCAATCTCTAATTGATAAAAACAATAATAAGATAATGGAGCCTCCATGACAATATTTTCGTTTTGAATTATATTTACAAGACCATTACTTTTTAAAAACCATTTGTCTTCACTCGCCTCTATGTTTATTGTATATTCTCTTTTAGAATTTGATGGTTTATAAGATATCAAAAAAGATTCCTGTATTTCTTCCGGAAGATCATATTTTGCAAGTTTTTGTTCATCAGCTATATATAATTTCAATCCACTCACCAACTTCCCTTTTATACTTTCTATCCTAGATAATAGTATATCGTAATATGGGGTATTTTGTCAATTTGCAAAGTTTTATTTTATAAAAAATACCAGAAATTATTTTTCTGATATTTTTATGTTACTTTTATATTATTTTTTTTAATACCATAATCTTGAAACATCAACGTTTTGACTGGTTGGTTGTGGATATGGCATTTCCATTTTAACGATGGTTGGAAGCTTAAATGCGGAACCAAATACAACGCAAGTACCAGGTTGTAACCCTTTCATCTTCTCGACTATTTCATCGGTTATAAACGGAACCATTTGTCTTATAAACGATACATCTTTAGGGTGTTGCATCTTAAATATTAAGAAGTTAGAGCACTGTGATAATACAGTTTCACTCATCTCTGATGGTCTTTGTGATATAAGGCCTAATATAACACCATACTTTCTTCCTTCTTTAGCAATTCTATCAAAAATATTATATCCTAAAATCTTTGTATCTGAGTCTTGCTGTACGTATCTGTGTGCTTCTTCTAATATCAAGTGGACAGGGAACGATCCTCTCTGCTGAAGTTTAGAAGTAAAATCAAACAATAACTTTGCATATATCTTACATATTGTCTTTGCAAGTCTGTCATCCAAATAGCTTATGTTTATATTTATAATTTGCGCTCTTCCTCCATTAGAAGCGGTAATAAGCTCTTTTATAAACGTATTTTTATCAACATACTTATCCATCTTAAAATACTGGGCATACTCACCCTTAATAAGAGAATCAAGTCTTACTTTAAGTACATTTGCTTTATCATACATCTTATCACTTTTTAGTGTTCCTTCAGAAATAAGAGCAAAATCAAATGCATCTCTTAAGTTTTCCAAGGTAAATGGTATTGTTCCATCAGGAAGTTCTAATTTTAAATCAGGATTAATGAACTTTTTAATAAACTCTGTTACAAGCTGCATTTCACCTATCTTACCTTCCTTATCAATTATTAAACACTGTCTTAAACTTCTAGTATAACCAGGTTGTACAATAGGAGTTTCAAGGTTTAAATCCTCAGTGTTAAATGAAGTTAATATTGCAAATATTTGGTCATGTATTTGTGATGCTGCCCCACCAGAATAAAGCACTTCTAGTATAGCCTTAGCGATTATATCATTTTTATATATTTTAGTTTCTTCATCACTACCAGAGAAAATAGTAACTAGTCTTAAAGCCTTTTCAATTATAGGTAATTGAGTTGGATCATCAACTTCTAGTAAAAGTGCAAAATCATCAATATCTAAAAGCCATAATGGTAACTTAATTAGATTCTGAGGACTTTGTCTTACGTTAGTTGAATATTTCTTAAAGAATACCTGACTATTTTGAACTGATAAAGCACTTTCATATTCTCCGTAAGCATCAAATATAAATACACATGCATTTCTTGGAGTCTGAGGACTATTAAAGAATATATTTTGAAATAATCTTGCAACACCACATGATTTACCTGAACCGGTATTTCCAAAAATTGCAAAATGATTACTAAAGAAAGTGTTTGTAGATACATATGCAGGAGTATTGTTATAAAGTGGCATATTACCAATCAATACCTTTTTAAGTACGTTATTTTGATCATCTACAACAATCATCTTAGTTTCTTCGTCAGTTGCTGCAAGACATACGTTTCCAACACCCGGTTTATTCAAAACACCTGGTACAAACCTATTTCCATTTATTTCACCGATTAATTTTACCTGACCTACTTCACTGCTTAAGCTAATTAACGTACCAACTAGTTTTTTGCCAGTTGGTGTTTCAAATATTACGTGATGATCAATCAAGTTTTTTTCATAAGCTAAATTAGATGTTACAACTATATTTACATTATCTATTCCAACGTCTTTTACCCTTCCTATTTCGTTCGGAAGAACATCTACTTTAACTTCCTTTGGAATGTCATCTATCTTCTGTTCTTTTATTACGTTAACATCTTCGCTCATTTCTTCTTCCTTAGTATTTTCATCATTAATATCTAAATCTTCTAATGTTTCAAAATCTTTATCTTCCATAATTTTCACCCCATAATTATACTTTTTTTCCTATCTTATAAATCCATTATAACATTTGTTTAAAAAAAATAAAATAATATTTTAACTTGAGTTGACATTTAACCTTCTAAAATGTAATATAATATCTGGAAAAGGAGGGTTTTTATGGCTTATATAGAATTTAAAAACGTATGTAAAAATTATGGTAATGAAGAAGTTGTAGTAAAAGCACTTAAAAAAGCATCATTTGAAATAGAAAAAGGTGAACTTGCCATTATTTTAGGGCCTTCCGGAGCGGGTAAAACAACTTGTTTAAACATATTAGGTGGAATAGATAAAGCATCAAGTGGAAGCGTAATTGTAGACGGTGTTAACATAACTGAATTAAAGGAGAGAAAACTAATTAAATACAGACGTGAAGACGTTGGATTCGTATTTCAATTTTATAATTTAGTACAAAATCTAACCGCTAAAGAAAACGTTGAACTAGCAACACAAATATGTAAAAATCCAATGGATGCTATAAGCGTTATAAAAAAGGTTGGATTAACAAAAAGAATGGATAACTTCCCTTCTGAATTATCTGGAGGAGAACAACAACGTGTTGCAATTGCAAGAGGAGTTGCTAAAAGGCCTAAATTACTTTTATGCGATGAGCCTACTGGTGCACTTGATTATAAAACCGGCAAGCAAATATTAAAACTATTGCAAAACATGGCTAAGAAAGAAAAAATGACAGTCGTTATAATAACTCATAACAATGCAATAGCACCTATGGCAAACAAAGTTATTACCTTTAAAAACGGAAGTGTATCAAGCGTTAAAATAAATAAAAAACCTAAGGCTGTAGGTGATTTAAAATGGTAAAGAAAAAAAGTATATTAAAGGATGCTTTAAGAGAAATATCACTTAATAAAAAAAAGTTTATTTCCTTATTATTAATAATAGTTATCGGAACAGGCTTTTATGTAGGCCTTAAATCTACTCCAAAGGACATGAAAGAAACTGCAAAAGCATATTATAAGGAAACTAATTTATTTGACCTAAAGGTAGTTTCATCATCTGGATTTTCAAAAAATGACTACTACTCTTTAAAACAAGTAGATGGTGTTAAAGGAGTTTTCCTATCAAAAACATTAGACGTTATAACAACGATTAATAACTCCGACTACGTAATTAAGTTAAATAGTATAAATGAAGATAGAGACTTAAAAAGTGATGATTATATAAATCATTTAACCTTACTTAAAGGAAGGTATCCTAAAACCATCAATGAAGGATTAGTTGAAGAAAAGTTTTTAACCGATAATAATTTATCACTTGATGATTTAGTTACACTAAAACCAGAAGATGAAAATGGTCTTCGCGCTAAAAAAATAAAAATAGTAGGTGTTGTAAGAAGCAGCTACTACTCTTCAAAAGACAGAGGAACTAGTAATTTAAAAAACGGAAAAGTAGATTATTTTATGTATTTAAGTGAAGGCGATTTTGCATCTGATTTATATACAGAAGGATATGTAACAATTAAGGGTGCTAATAAGTATGACACCTATAGTAAAAAGTATGATAGTTTTATTAATAAGTATAAATCATTAGTTAACGAAGAAATTTTAAAGAGTGCTAAAGAAACTCACAAAAGAAACGTAAGTGTTCTTGAAAGTGACATAAATGAATTAAAAGATAATTTAAATAGACTTAATAGTACGGACTTACCTAGTGACGAACTTAATACGTCAATTAAGGAAGTAAGCAGTGAACTAAAGGAAAAAGAAGATGAGTTATCAAAAATAAAAGACGTTTTAGCATATTCTATAAAACGAAGTGAAGTTGCCGGATTTTATGAATACAAGCTTGAAACAGAAAGAATAGAAAACATAGCTAAGGTCTTCCCTTTAATGTTCTTCTTAGTTGCGGCTTTAGTTAGCTTAACTACTATGACACGTATGGTAGATGAAGAAAGAAGTCAAATGGGAACTTTAAGAGCAATTGGTTATAGTAAATCATCAGTTATCTTTAAATACATTTTATATGCGCTTTTAGCAAGTATTTTAGGAAGCATAATAGGAACTATTTTGTTCTATAAGTTAATTCCTATGCTTGTTGGTTATTGTTACAATATCTTTTACGATATGCCAAGTATAAATGCTACTATGCAAATTAACTATGCCATATTTTCTTTAGTTTTTTCAATTTTATCTACCGTTTTAGCAACAATACTAGTCTTCCTTAAAGATACTAGTAAAACACCAGCAGAACTTATGAGACCAGAGGCTCCTAAAAAAGGAAAAAGAATATTCCTAGAAAAAATAGATAAAATCTGGAATAGTTTAAGTTTCCTAAACAAGATTACTTTAAGAAACATATTTAGATACAAAAAAAGATTATTTATGACTGTAATTGGTATTTGTGGTTCTACCGCATTAATACTTGCTTCATTTGGAATAAAAGACTCCGTTATGAAAGTAGCTGATAACCAGTATAATAAAATAGATAAATATGACATGATAATTAGCATAAATAATAATGCTTCAAATAATGATAAGAAAGTTTTAGAAGAAAAAATATTAGATGAAAATGAGATAAAGAAAATAACTTATGTTTATAAATCTAACGTTTTATTGAAAAATAATAAAAAAAGTGAAAATTCTAACATCATTGTTCCCGAAAACAAAGAAAAGATAAACGATTATATAACGCTTAGACAAAGAAAAACTAAAAAAGATATTAAAATGGATGACGACGGAATTATAGTATCAGAAAAGCTTGCAAAACTACTTAAATTAAAAAAGAATAGTTATGCAAAACTTACTCTTCCAAACAATAAAAAGGTAAATGTAAAAGTATCTGACATAACAGAAAATTATATAGAGCATTACGTATATATATCGCCTAAACTTTATAAAAAATTATCAGGTGAAAACGCTAATTACTCTACTATTATTGCCATTACTAAAAATTTAAGTAATAAGAAAGAAAAAGCTTTAGAAAGTAATATCTCGGATATTAATAACGTTACTTCTACCCTTTTATCATCCGATACAAAAAATAACTACAAGGATATGATGAATACGTTAAATTATGTTATTTTAATACTAATTGTTTGTGCTGCAGCACTTGCATTTGTTGTTTTATATAATTTAGCAAGCGTAAATATAAGTGAAAGAAGAAGAGAACTTGCAACGATTAAGGTATTAGGATTCTATGATGAAGAAGTTACTAAATACATTTATAAAGAAATGCTTATTCTAACTATTATAGGTTCACTTATAGGACTTATTGTAGGAAGCATTTTAACACTTTATGTAATAAAAATTTGTGAAACAAATTTATTTATGTTTACTTTTAATATTAATTTTATAAGTTATTTATTATCCTTTATAATTACACTTCTATTCCTATTTATAGTTAACTTATTTATGCACTTTGAATTAAAAAAACTAGATATGGTAGAAGCATTAAAAAGCTACGAATAGTAAATTTTTGTAAAATATATCAATTTATGTATCAATGTTGCAAAAGCAACATTGATATTTTTTTATGGTTTGTTATAATTGTAATTGTGTGAAAAAACAAAGGAGGTAACAAAATGAAACAATATGAAGGTTTTAAAGGAGATAAATGGAAAAATGAAATAGACGTTAAACAATTTATCTTAGACAATTATACAGAATATACTGGTGATGATAGCTTTTTAGCCTCACCAACAGAAAAAACAAAAAGATTAAATGACAAATATCAAGAAATGTCAAAAATTGAAATTGAAAAAGGAATATATGATGTTGATACTAAAACAGTATCAGGAATTGATGCATATAACCCAGGTTACTTAATTAGGGATGATGAAGTAATCGTAGGTTTTCAAACAGATGCACCACTTAAAAGAATAGTTAATCCATTCGGTGGAATGCGTATGGTGCGTCAATCATTAGAAGCTTATGGTTATAAGCTAGATCCTAGTGTTGAAGAATACTTTAAGTATAGAAAAACTCATAATGATGGTGTATTTTCTGCTTATACAACAGATATTAGAAAAGCAAGACACGCAGGTTTACTTACTGGACTTCCTGATGCTTATGGAAGAGGAAGAATAATTGGTGATTATAGAAGAATTGCTTTATATGGTATCGATAGACTAATAGAAGAAAAGAAAAAAGATTTAATATCATTAGAAAAAGAAGAATTAACCGAAGAGATGATCAGGTTAAGAGAAGAAGTATCTGAACAAATAAAAGCTTTAGGAGAAATCAAATCCATGGCATCAAAATATGGTTTTGATATATCAATGCCCGCAAATAATGCTAAAGAAGCCGTGCAATGGTTATACTTTGGTTATTTAGCTGCAATAAAAGAAAATAACGGAGCTGCTATGAGTTTAGGTAGAACATCTACATTCTTAGATATTTATTTTGAAAGAGACTTAAAAAAAGGAATAATAACTGAAGAAGAAGCTCAAGAAATAATTGACCAATTCATTATGAAACTTAGAATGGCAAGACACTTAAGGACACCTGAATATAATGAGTTATTTGCAGGAGATCCAACTTGGGTTACTGAAAGTTTAGGTGGTATGACAGAAGACGGAAAATCACTTGTTACTAAAAACTCATTTAGATATTTACATACGCTATATAATTTAGGATCATCTCCTGAACCTAACTTAACTGTTTTATGGAGTGATAATTTACCAGAAAACTTCAAAAAATATTGTGCTAAAGTATCAATTGATACAGATGCAATTCAGTATGAATCAGATGAACTTATGAGACCAATTCATGGATGTGATTACGCTATCGCCTGCTGCGTTTCTGCTATGACAGTTGGAAAACAAATGCAATTTTTCGGAGCTAGATGTAATCTTGCTAAAACACTTTTATACGCAATAAACGGTGGTATAGACGAAGTTAAAAAGGAACTTGTTGTTGATGGATTAGATAAGATTACTGATGAATATCTAGACTATGAAAGTGTTAGAAAAGCATATTCAAAGGCAATGAAAAAAATTGCTAAAACATACGTTGATGCAATGAACATAATTCACTTTATGCACGATAAATATGCATATGAAAAAGGTCAAATGGCACTACATGATACAAAGCTTGATAGATTAATGGCTTTTGGAATTGCAGGATTCTCTGTTGCTGTTGATTCATTATCAGCAATTAAATACGCTAAGGTTAAACCAATTAGAGATGAAGATGGTATCGCAGTAGACTTTGAAATTACTGGAGAATTCCCTAAGTATGGTAATGACGATGATAAGGTTGATAATTTAGGTAAAGAATTACTTGAAGAATTCTACGCTGATTTATGTGAGCACAAACTATACAGGGGTGCAAGACATACTTTATCAGTTCTTACAATTACTTCTAACGTTATGTATGGTAAGAAAACAGGTTCTACTCCAGACGGAAGAAAAAAAGGTGTAGCATTCGCTCCAGGAGCTAACCCAATGCATGGTAGAGATAAATCTGGTGCACTTGCATCTTTAAACTCAGTTGCTAAAATGCCATACACTAATTGCTGTGAAGATGGTATTTCAAATACTTTCTCTATCGTTCCTAGTGCACTTGGACATACAAAAGAAGAACAAGTAGAAAACTTAGTAAACGTACTTGATGGTTATATGGAAAAAGGCGCTCATCATTTAAACGTAAACGTACTTAACCGTGAGACGTTAATTGATGCTATGAATAATCCTGGTAAATACCCTACTTTAACTATTAGAGTATCTGGATACGCTGTTCTTTTTGATAAATTATCAAGAGCACATCAAGAAGAAGTTATATCTCGTACTTTCCATGAAAGATTAGGATGTTAAATTATAGAACATAGAAATTTATCTATGTTCTTTTTTTATACTAATTTATATTCTCTTTCATAAATATTTTCATTAGTTACATATTTAAATAGGTAACCGTTCTTCTTTTTACACACGATAATACCAATGGTTGGGCCTTGATTAATGGTTCTTAAATTTTTATCAATAACGTTCATATATGTTTCTACTTGTCCTATATGTTCTTTTTTTATTTCGTTTATTTTAAGCTCTATTACAACATAACAGTTATCATAAATGTTATATAAAAGCATATCTATGTAGTTATATCTATCTCCTATTTTTATTGGGTATTCGTTTTCTATAAAAGTAAAACCTTCTCCTAGTTGTTTTAGAAAACTTGGTATATCTTCTAGTATAAATGACATTAACATTTTCTCTGATATCTTACCTGTATCAAACTTATTTTTTATGAGTATTGGGTCCTTTATTAAATCACCAGCATTAACCTTCTCTTTATTAATTAGTTTTTCTTTTGTGTTATCATCTAATCTTTCATATTCACGGGACTTTATTCTTTCCCTTAACTTTCTATAAGATAAGTTTTGTTCTTCTGATATTCTTATATAATAATTAATTTTATTAACATTATTAATTGGTATTAATGCCATAATATGAGTCCAGCTCAAAAAGTGTGGCATTGCAACACCTTTTTCTATTAACCAATAAAACTGTCTCATTCTCTTTAAATTAGATAACCCATATCCCTTACCTAACTCTTTAGTTAACCTATCAGAATACTTTTTTATGATTCCTTCACCATAACTTTTTCCAGCATCATTTAACAACTTTCCAACTTTATAATACGTATTTAAATCACTTCTATTTTTCGAATAATCCTTTACCTTTTTATATACTTCATTATTTATTAATTCATTTTTTATTTTCTCGTAATAATTCATTATCTTCTCCTTTAATATAACAAAAAGGAAGTTACTCTTCCTTTTCTTTTGCTTTGGTTTTATGTCCAGAAGATAAAAACGTTACACGTTCACCAATTACTTCAGTAACTTGTCTTGCTTTTTCTTCTTCCTTTTCTATCATACGGGTTTGTATTCTTCCTCTTACGCCTAATAAATCACCCTTATGACAATATTCAGTAGTTGTTTCTGCAACATTACTCCATAAAGTACAATCTATAAAATCAGTATCATACTCTCCATTAGAGTTTTTATAACTTCTAGGAACTGCTAACGTTATGGTTGTTACATTTCTTCCGGTATCCGTTTTTCTAAGTTCAGGATCCTTAGTTAATCTTCCTATAACAACTAATTGATTTAACATAATAATCTCTCCTTTCGTTTTATAATTTACACGAAAGAATTATTATTATCAAAATACCATTTTTTCTAATTTTTTGTTATTTTCTTGCAAAAATGCAATTTCTGCATAAGCAAAAAAGAATTTCTACATAACCTTTTTTACAGAAATTCTTTTTTAGTATTTTTTAATACAATTTACGACAATTTATTTAAAGCCTTTAAAAACTCATCTAAATAATTACCATAAAGTAGCGATTCATTAAATTTATTTGGTATTATTTCACCATGATAATCACTACCAGCAGTAATGATTAAATGATTTTTATGTGCTAACTTTAGTAATTCTTCAGAAAATTCATCACTTTGATTTGGATGGTACACTTCTATTCCGTCAAAGCCCATATTTATAATTTCTTTATAATCAAATTTTTTTATTAAAACTGGGTGTGCTAAAACAGTTAGTGCGTTATTTTCTTTTAATAATTTTATTGCATCAGATAAAGATATAACATCATATGGAACATAAGCTTTACTATCATCACCAATATATTTATCAAATGCTTCATCAAACGTGCAGCCTATTTTATCACAAATAGCTTCTGCAATATGAGGTCTTGCAATAAGCCCATCTGCTCTTTTCTTAACATCTTCATAATCTATTTTTATTCCGTAATATTTTTCTAAATTATCTATTATTTTTAGGCATCTATTTAATCTTTTTTCTTCATTAATTTTAAAGTAATCAATAAGTTTCTTATCAGGAATATCCTTAAAATATCCTAATATATGAATTGTTTCACCTTTGTATTTGCAACTTACTTCTACCCCAAGTATAAATTTAACTGTCGTATCTAATTTTACTATATCATATGCCGCATTTAACGTATCATGGTCTGTTATTCCTATTACGTCTATGTTATTTTTAAGTGCTAGTTCATTTATCTCGCTTACCGTTTTTGTTCCGTCTGAATGGTTTGTATGAACATGTAAATTTGCTTTCATCTATATCACTTTCCTTATAAGTAAATTATATCATATTAAAAAAGAAATGCATTATCTTTTGCATTCCTTTATCCCCTCACCTTTAAGCAATTGGTTTAACTCAACCGCATACTCAAGAGGCAACTCTTCTCTAAAAGCATCAATAAATCCCATAATAAGAAGTTCGGTTGCTTTATTCTCATCTAGACCTCTAGTCATTAAATAAAATAACTGATTAGGATCTATTTTGGAAACGGTAGCTTCATGTTCTAATGAACTAGTTTTATTTTCACAAATATTTGTTGGAAACGTATCACTTTTTGATAATTCATCTAAAAGTATTGTATCACACTTAACGTTAGCTGATGAATACTTAGCATTTTTAGTAATCTTAACTAACCCTCTATATGATGCATTTCCACCATTTCTACCAATTGATTTAGATAAAATATTACTTTTAGTATGCTTTCCAAGATGTATCATTTTAGCTCCTGTATCTTGAATTTGACCATTATCTGCAAGAGCAATTGTTGTACAATTTCCTTTTGAATAATCTCCTTTTAAAATGCAAGCTGGATACTTCATCGTAAGTTTTGAACCTATGTTTCCATCTATCCATTCCATTGTTCCGCCTTCTTCAACTAAGGCTCTTTTGGTAACTAAATTATACACGTTATTAGACCAGTTTTGAATCGTTGTATATCTACATTTAGCGTTTTTTTCAACGTATATTTCAACTACTGCAGCATGAAGAGAGTCAGATGAATAAGTTGGTGCTGTGCATCCTTCTATATAATGTAGGTCGCTTCCTTCATCTACTATTATTAACGTTCTTTCAAATTGTCCCATATCTTTAGATTCTATTCTAAAGTAACTTTGTAGTGGTCTATCTAACTTAGTGTTTGGAGGTACATAAATAAACGTACCACCAGACCATACAGCAGAATTTAATGAAGCAAACTTATTATCATCGTTTTTAACTAACTTTCCAAAGTATTTTTTAAATAAATCAGGATACTTTTTTAACGCTGTATCAGTGTCTAAAAAGATAACGTTTTTATCTTTCAATTCCTTAAGCATATTACTATATAATCCTTCAGATTCATATTGTACGTGTACTCCGCCTAAATACTCTTCTTCCGCTTTTATAAGTCCTATGTCTTCAAATGTTTCTTTAACACCTTTTTCTAAATTATCCCAGTTATCTTTTATATCATCAAATACTTTCTTATAATACGTAATATCATCTAGATTAATATTTATATTAGGCCCCCAGGAAGGCATTTTTTTCGACTTAAAAACATCATAAGAATCAAGTCTAAACTTTGTCATCCAATCTGGTTCATTTTTAAGTTTTGATATTAGTTCTACCTTTTCTCTATCTATTCCCTTTGATAATGTTTTCATCTAATCAGTCCTTTGCCTAATAAATACTACGTGGATAAATTCTTTCGTTTTCCTCAACTATTTCATCTACTTCTTTCACTTCATCTTTATCTAAGAAGCTCCAATATAATGCCGTTTTATTTCTTCTGTTATAATTTTTTAAAAACTCTCTTTTATCATCATCTGTTTTCATATTTTTTAAGCTTGGAAACATATCATTAGCATCATACGCCGAATAGCAAAATTTTTCATTATTAGTAATTTGACCTTCTTCGTATGCTTTTCTAATAGCATTTAATCCAATGCAAACCTTATATTGTGGCTTTTTTTCTAATAATACATCTGTTGCAACATCATCTTCTATTGTGCATATTGCATTTCTATAATTTAACACATCAAGAAACTTGCCATTCGTTTTTAATATGGCAATACTACAAGCATAGTTTTTATCCTTGTTCTCTACTTTTTGCAACTTCATTTTTTTACTTGTTAGCAATTTCATAATTATTTATCTCCTTCTAAAATTTTTTTAACACCTTCATATGGAAGAAGTGCACATTTTTTTCTATTTGGCTGTTTATATATTTCATCATAACAATTAGCTTCACCTAAAACGTCTTTATCATACGGTCTTTCTTCTATCATATTTTCGTAATTATTAATTATTTCTTCTGCTTCTTTAACAGTTTTTCCTTTTAATAATTCAGTCATTATGGACGCAGATGAAGTTGATATAGCACAAGCCTCACCATCAAATTTAATGTCTTTTATAATATCATCTTCTATCTTTAATGCAAAGTCCAAATTATCAATACAGGTTTTACTGTTCATATTAACAGTTTTATATCCTACGGTATCTTTAATACCCTTATTTAACGGATTTTGATAATGCTCTATCATAATACTTCTTTTTAAATGTTCGTCCATAATAACCTCCTTTATAATGATTCGTATAATATATTATCATTATCTAATTTTTCTACTAACTTATCTATATCTTCTTTTGTATTATAAAAATACATACTTGCTCTACAAGTGTTTTTAACTCCTAATACTTCTGATAATATCTTAGCACAATGATTTCCTACCCTAACGCATATACCAGATTTATTCAAGTATGCTGCAACATCTTGTGCAAAAACACCTTCTACATTAAACGTTACTATTCCGTTTTCTATATCCTTATTATATATGGTTATGTTCTTTAGCTTAGACATTTTATCTATCATATATTTTTTTAATTCTATTTCTTTTTTATGAATGTTATCTATTCCTATTTTGTTTATGTAATTAATTGCTTCTCCAAAACCAAATATACCTGCAAGATTCTGTGTACCTGCTTCTAGTTTTTCTGGTAATTCTTTATACTCTATGTTACCTAAACTATCAAAGAAAGCATTCATTCCTCCTCCTTCTATTAAAGGTTTAACTAAATTTAAGTACTTTTCTTTACCATATAAAACACCAACTCCAGTTGGCCCTAACATTTTATGTGCTGAAAAACTTAAGAAGTCAACATCTAAATCTCTTACATCAACCTTTTGGTGAGGAACGCTTTGTGCTCCATCTACTATAACTATTATTCCTGTTTTATGAGCATACTCACATATTTCTTTAATTGGTCTTATATCTCCTATTACGTTAGTTACGTGTGATAAAACAATTGCTTTGGTCTTTTTTGTTATTTTCTTTTTTACGTTTTCTAAGCTAACGGTTAAATCAGGATTTAAATCTATGTAATTAATTACTGCTCCATTTTTACTAGTTATATCAAACAAAGGAAGTATTAAAGATGCATGTTCTGACTTAGTTGTTAATACTTCATCGCCAGACTTTAAATAATCCTTTAAAAATCCCTTAATTATAAAGTTTAAACTTTCTGTTGCGCCAGATGTAAAAACTATTTCACATGCTTTTTTAGCATTAATAAACTTTTTAGTTTCCTCTCTTACATTATTTAACTTATCATCAACTATTTGACTTATGTTGTAATCTCCTCTGTGAGCGTTAGCTGAATAAGATGAATAATACTTAGAAACTTCATCTATTACGCATTTAGGTTTAAACGTAGTTGCGCTATTATCTAAATAAACAATACCTTTATTTAGCATTGGAAAATCTTTTTTATAATCCATAACAATCACCTCCATTCTTTTTTTAATTTCTTTTTTAATTTTTCTTTTTCATCAAAACATATATCAAGTGTTCCAATAATTAAACCATTAATAAGTAAGTCTTCACAATCTCTTCTATTAAGCCCTCTACTTTTCAAATAAAATAACTCTTCTTCTTTAAAGTTACCAATAAAAGCTGCATGACGTGCTTCTGCATCAAATGAATCTATTAATAAAACTGGGTTTATTTCGTTTTCATTTACGTCATTTAACGTAATTATCTTGCTATCTTGATTAATCTTACTTATAGAAGCATGCTTTGGTGCAAAACTTACAACATCAAATTTAATAGTACCATCTTTTTTAGTTATACCATTATTATAAATGGAACTTTCGGTATTTTTAGCATTATGATTAACCTTAACATGACATAAAACTTTATTAATTGCAATAATAGAATTACAGATTTTTACGTTTGAAAAACATTCGTTTAAATTAACTTCTATCTTTCTATCAGATGGGTTATAGCTTAACACATTTAACACTACAAATCCTTTATTAACATTTATTAAAACATTTGTTTTTTTTACGTTTTCTTCCATAAAAAGTACGTTTACATTTGCATCATTAACATTTATCTCATACGTTTCATACTTGTTATTATTAATTAAAAGATTAGTATCTTCTTTTACGTTAATTACTACTTTGTCATTTAATATTTTTTCAATGTTATTACCGCTTCCTATTACTATCCTATTCACTTTCTTCACCCTTAGTGGATGCTTCTATCACTACTTTTTCGAAGTTAAATCCATTATTTTCAATTTTTTGTGCTAATTCATAGTCTCCAGTTTTAATTATTTTTCCATCTTTTACAACATGAACAAAATCCGGCTTAACATACTTTAATAAATGTGTATAATGAGTAATAATTAAGTATGATGAATTTTTGTTATTATCTTTATATCTATTAATATTTTCAGAAACTATTTTTAGAGCATCAACATCTACTCCTGAATCTATTTCATCTAACATAATAAATGATGGTTCTAAAATAAGCATCTGAAGTATTTCATTTTTTTTCTTTTCTCCACCAGAAAATCCTTTATTAACACTTCTATGAACCATTTCATCAGGCATTTTTAAATCACTTTTAGCTTTATCAATTTTTTTAATGAACGAATATAAATTAATGTTTTTACCTTCTTTACTTGATAAGGCTGTTCTTAAAAAATCAGAGTTAGTAACACCATTTATCTCTATAGGATTTTGCATAGCTAGAAAAATACCTAATCTTGCTCTTTCATCGGTTGTAAGCTTAAGTATGCTTTTTCCGTTATATAATATATCTCCATTTAAAACTGTATAATTAGGATCAGCCATAATAACTTTAGTAAGGGTTGATTTACCGACACCATTAGGTCCCATAATTACATGAACTTCACCATCATTTATAGTTAAGTTAAATTTATTTAATACTATTTTATTTTCAACTTTAACAGTTAAATCTTTTATTTCTAACATAAAATCAACTCCTGCTTTTATATTTTATCACTTTTTTTGTCTTTTTTACATATATACAAACAAAAAAAATAGAGAATTCCCTATTTTTTTAATAATTACTTCTTTATGTAACTATAACCTTGTGCAGCATTTATAAAGCTTTCACATAATGCTTGATTAGGTTCATCATTTAGCACCTCAGGATGCCATTGAACTCCTATTCTGAACAACTTTGTAGGATCTTCTACCGCCTCTACAATACCGTCATCACAATATGCACTAACCTTCATATTTTTAACATCAGAAGCGTGATAATTATGAAAACTATTTACCTTTATTTCCTTTTTACCAACTATTTGAAGAATCTTAGAATCATCCACAAATATAACATTATGCGCTAACTTTGATTCTTTATTATAATGTTTTATAGTTGAATCATTTTTAATTATTTTAGCACCATTATGATTTCTAGCCATAATTTGCATTCCTAGACATTCCCCTAGTATTGGAATATTATTTTCTCTCGCATAATCATCTATGAAGTAATCATATGAATATGATTTTAAACCACCGGGCATAAGTATTCCATCACATAACATAAGTTCATCAACCAATATATTCTTTTCGTCATCAGTCAATGGTTTTACATCTCTTGGTTTTATACTGTCATACGATATTTGCTGAGGTGGCATTATCATTATTGGAACACCACCAAATCTTAATATCATATTACGATTCGTCTCTTCCGTAACAACTGTATCTATAGTACTAAATATTTTACCTGGTCTTGCTACTATACCAATTATGGGTTTCATATTTATTTTTTACTTCTCTTCTCTAATTTTGAAGTATCGGCCTCATAGTAATGCATATCCTGTAATTTACCTAATGCATAATATGACTCATCTCTTAAAGCATATTCGTTAAATCCAGTTGACCTATGCAAATTCATGGAAGGGTTATTAAAACCAAACACAACAGATCCAATACTTACATAACCTGCTTTTCTTAAAACATCAACATAAGCCTCATAAGCAGCTTTTCCGTAGCCTTTACCTCTTTTTTCGCTATCAAAAATGTTTATTTCAACATCTGTACTTAAATTTTTATTATTCAAGTGTAATCTATCAACATATCCTATAGGTTTACCAGATTCATCCAGTATAAAATAATCAAATCCAGTTTTATCATCGAATTTTTTATTTAATCTAAAATCATTGTAAATTACTTTAGATTCACCCATGCATGCTGCATCATATGGGTTATTAAAACTATTAGCTAACATAATTTTAGTATGTTCAATATCTGATTCATCTAAAGCACTTGGTTTTACTAAAATAACCGCACCATTAATACTCATTTGAGGAAGTGTATCAATACTTAATTTATTTGGTGTTATGATAGATGAAGACATTATCTCTAATCCATTATGAGTACTAACCTTTTTTGGCATTTTTTGGAAAAAGTATAAATCATTTAGTTTGTTATCTTCTAAAATCGTATTATGTCTCGCTCCAATATACTCAAAACCAGCATCCTTATACATATCCGCAAGTTTTAAATTAGTCTCTTCGCATAATAAATTATATAAATTTAAACTATAATAAGCATAATCTGAAACTCCATCCAATGCTTCCTTACCATACGTAATTTTCTTCTCATATTCTAACTCATCACTAAAAATAAGATCTATGTTAGCTCTTCTATTACTTTCTATTTTGTTTTTAAAACCTACTATTCCAATCATCTTATTCGTACCATTTTCTAATATTGCAAGATAATTGTTATAAGAATATTTATTCAATTCTTCTTTCAATTCATCTATTGTCTTTCCTTGATTTTCTTTATTAAATAAAGCATAATCCATAGCATTAGATTCAAAATCGATTGACGCTAATGATATGTTTTTTTTCTTGCTTCTTAAATAATTCATATTCAACCCCCATTTCTCATTAAATTTGTCGTCTATGATAGCAAAAAAATGATAAAAAGTCAATTTTTGTAGATATTTAGAGTCATTGTAATACTTTGCTATATTCCATTTTATAAGTAATATACAAAATATTTTTGAATTCTAACTAATATTTTATGATAGAATAATAATAGAGGTGAAAAAATGAAAGATTGTATATTTTGTAAAATAGTTAATGGAGATATTCCAAGTATGAAGGTATATGAAGATGATATTTGTCTTGCTTATTTAGACATTAATCCAGATAGTGATGGTCATACATTAATAATACCTAAAAAGCATTATAAAGATATATATGATATACCAAGTGATACTTTACTTCATATATATGAAACTGCTAAAAAATTAATGGATATGTTAAGAGAGAAATTAGGTTGTGATGGTTTTACACTACTTCAAAATAATGGTAGCATCCAAGAAGTAAAACACTATCATTTGCATATTAAGCCACATTATAAAAATAATCATCCAGTTAAATTAGTTAAAGATACTAACTTAATTAAGGATCCAAAAGAAATATATAGCAAGATAAAAGAAGCATAGTTGCTTCTTTTTAATTTACTCCTAAATATTCTTCTAGAGTAAGACCGCTTAAGTAAACATCTTTTGCCTTTTTTTCTCCTAGATATCTCACGTGCCAAGGCTCATATATATAGCCAGTAATATCAGTCTTACCTTTTGGATATCTTATTATAAAACCGTATAAATATGCATTTTCTGCTAACCATTTAGCTTCTATAGTATTTGCAAAAGACCTATCTACACTACCTATATCAAAAGCAAGTCCTGTTTGATGTTCTGACTCACCTGGTTTTGCAGAGTATGTGTTAGCTTTCTTTTCACCATCTTTTTTTACATATTTATTATAAAGATTTTCTTGTGTTTCATATGATCTATATCCAGAAACAAGTGGTATGTTAAGTCCTAAAGCTTTAGCATCAGCTTGCATTTTCCTTAGGTTTTTTAAGGCTTCTTTGTTCACCTTTGGATCATAGTTTTTTGGCAAATGATAAGTTTTATTTACAAGTAAAATGCCTTCAACATATGTAATTCCATTTAATACTTTTATTTCAGGACTTTTTATAGTACTTTGGGTTTTATCTTTTACAATTACCGTTCTTGTTTTTTTGCAAGTATTCCCACTTGAATCAGAAACCTTATACGTTAATTTATAAGTCCCAGAGCGTTTTGTATTAACTTTACCCTTTACATTTACTTTATTTTTTATATCGCCATCATAATTATCAGTTGCACTTATCTTAACATCACTTGTTTTTCCGTTTGGAC
>OGUM01000599.1_pt1 | contig 30416 bp, 29 predicted proteins | sample 1553631 | NCBI WGS metagenome assembly OGUM01 (sample SAMEA2580228, study PRJEB22360) | human gut metagenome | biome: human gut; feature: human-associated habitat; material: faeces | place: Denmark | collected 2008/2010 | reverse complement strand
AGAAAATGCAAAAGATCAGTTTTCAGATACAGAATATGAAATGTTGATGTCAGATGCAGAGCAAATTCGCAAGATTGAAGATGAAATTGCTGCACTTCCAACCGATTCTGGCAATGAATCGACAAATGCTGCAACAGGCAGTTCTTTTCCGCAGTTTGATGGAAATGATTTGGATGAAAACAAAGTGGACAGCAGTATTTTTGCAGAAAATGCTGTGACAGTCGTGAATTTTTGGTTCAATGATTGTAAGCCTTGTGTTGAAGAACTCAGCGAAATGAACGCATTGAATGACCGCATTAAGGAACAGGGCGGTGAAGTCATTGGTGTTAATGTCGGAACACTGGATGGCAACGAGGAAAATATTGCAACAGCAAAACAAATTCTTGAAACAAAAGGAGCAAAATATCGTAACATCTATTTTGATTCTAACAGCGATGCCGGAAAGTTTGCACTGGGTGTCACTGCATTCCCGACAACTTATGTTATTGACAGAAACGGTAATATTGTTGGTGAAGCACTTCTTGGCGGCATTGATAATGACGACAATCTTAATACACTCCAAAATACAATTGATGAAGTTCTTGCAAAGGACGCTCAAAAATAAAACTAATCTTGATAAGCGGATGCATAAGATGTATCCGCTTTTTTTAGCCAGTTACAACAAGAAAATGTACTTTCACAACAAAAAAACGGCACAGATGAATGGGAATTATAACGGAAACGAATGCTACTTTAATAAAATCGTTCCTAATGCTGACATAAGAGATATAATTCTTAAATCACATCACAGTGGAAATATTGATTATATGAAGCCACATAATTATTTTCATATCGGTGATGTTGATAATATTGATCATGAGGATTGTGGACTCTATGTTGAAAATCCCACTTGTAAAGTAGTTGGAATAGATTGGAATAGTGCTATGGATTGTGATTTTTCAAAACCGCTTTCAGAATTTATGTTTAAAATTTGTGATTCGTTAGAAGAATTGATAGATACGATGTAAGTAAAGCGATTTTAAAGGGCGTTTTTTTGTTTCTTTTTTATTGTATTACTCAAATGTTTTTTTAATTTTATTGTATAGAAAAAAGAAAGGACAAAAGCAACATATAGTAACAGATACAATGGGAAATCTGCTTTGTGTGCACGTTCATGCCGGCAACATTCACGATACCAAGGGAGGAGTATATACTCTTGAAAAAGCTTTATATCATTATCCCACACTTATTGGAGTTTGTGCCGATCAAGGATACAGAGGTACTTTTAAAAACACGTTTGAGATTTTTCACAATATAAAAGTTGATATTTCTCCGCGAATAAAAAATGAATTTGAAATTCAGCCTGTTCGTTGGGTAGTTGAACGAACATTTGGTTGGATGACTTGGTCTAGGCGTTTGTCAAAGGACTATGAAATTAAAACTTTTTACCAAGAAAATGTTTGTATCATTTCCAATTTACAAACCCTGCTGCGTAGATTTTAGCTTGTGAAGACAGGTTCTAAGTAATAACTGAAATTTTTTGTTTTTCTTTTTTGCCACTTTCATCATATAATAGATTATGCTTGTCTCAAATTAAGTGATAACTGAAAAATTTTTGATTTTTTATCGTTTGTCCCTTTCACTATATAATAGGATACATTTGCCTTGTACTCCGAATTTTTGTGTTTTAATGCCTTCAAAATTCCCCGACAAATTATCATCTTCCTCACAAAAACAGCCTGCAAAATTTAATTTGCAAGCTGCATTTTTATTTTTTAATTTCAGTTTTTACTTCATATCCGTCCTTGAAAACCACCAGTATTTTGGTCTTGCTGAGCACTTTTATGCACTCAATCAATTTGCGTATAAGCACGTTGCCAAATATTTACAGCTCGAACTTTTCATGCTCAATCAAGTCCATTATTTTATCAAGCTTTGCTTGAGTTTCGGCAGAAGTTTTATTCTGTGATTTTAGCATTTCCAGTCGTTAGCCAAGCTGCTGTTCCTCCCCATATAACTTTGCAAATTTGCCATCGAGCTTATCCTCATCGCAGCAACCTGAAGCTATCAGTTCACATCTGAGGCTTTTCGCAGACATCTTGATGAATTATTGCTCCCTCAATTAAATCTTGAAGAATTTATGCGAAGAACTGACAGTGAAAGACAAGAAAGAAAATCGCAGGCATACTAGCGTATTGCAAGATTTTCTGACGCAATATTTGGCTGTCAGGACAAGCAGAAAAATTCAAGAGTTAGTTGGGGGAGCAATAAATATTGTTCAGTCGTTTTCTGTTAAAGGTCATCCTTATGACAATGCTGTAATGGAATGCTTTTTCAAGTATCTGAAAAAGGAAGAAACCAATCGCAGAACCTATTCTTCCTTCGATGAACTGAAACTCAGCATTTTTCAGTACACTCACGGCTTTTACAATTCTTTCAGACCTCACTCTCACATAATAACGGGCTTTCTCCCAATCAGGCAGAAATGAATCTTTTGTAAATTTTCTCTTTTTACTTGTCTACTTTATTGACTATTGTTCATCTTCAGCATATTAACATGGTGAACTATAGTCCACCATGAATTTCTCTCTGAGTCTTCTTTTTTGTGTCATTTTATTTTACAACTTGCCATAATTATTTAAAACCATTTTCCATTTGACAAGTATCATTTACGAAATAAACAATTTATCATAAAATTTTGCCAAATTCTATTGAAATTATTAAAAATATAGTGTATAATTAATTCATATTATGTTTAAGGAGCTGTTTTATATTATGTATAATAACCTAATGGATTCTATTGGCTTTGTTACTAAAAGTGATCCTGAAGTTGGCGAAGCAATGCAGAAAGAATTAGCACGTCAAAAAAGAAATCTTGAATTAATTGCAAGTGAAAATATTGTTTCTCCTGAAGTAATGGCTGCTATGGGTTCTGTACTTACAAATAAATATGCAGAGGGCTATCCGGGTAAGCGTTATTACGGCGGATGTGAATGTGTTGATATTGTTGAGAATATTGCTATTGAAAGAGCTAAAAAGCTTTTTGGTGCAAACTTTGCAAATGTACAGCCTCATTCAGGTGCACAGGCAAATACTGCTGCTTACTTTGCTGTTCTCCAGCCTGGTGATACCGTTCTTGGCATGAGCCTTGCTGACGGAGGACATTTAACTCATGGTTCACCTGTAAATCTCTCAGGTAAGTATTTCAACTTTGTTTCATACGGTCTTGATGATGAAACAGAAAAAATAAATTATGATATGGTTCAAAAGCTCGCAGAAGAAAATAAGCCAAAGCTTATAGTTGCAGGAGCAAGTGCATACCCGAGAGCAATTGACTTCAAACGTCTTTCAGAAATTGCCAAGTCAGTTGGAGCTTTATTTATGGTTGATATGGCTCATATTGCAGGTCTTGTTGCAGCAGGACTTCATGAATCACCTGTACCTTATGCGGATATAGTTACAACTACAACTCATAAAACATTAAGAGGACCAAGAGGTGGTATGATTCTTTCATCAGCAGAAGCTGCTGAAAAGTTTAAGTTTAACAAGGCTGTATTCCCAGGAATCCAGGGAGGTCCACTTATGCATGTTATTGCTGGTAAGGCAGTATGCTTAAAGGAAGCACTTGACCCAAGCTTTAAGACTTATGCTAAGAACATTGTTGATAATGCACAGGCTCTTTGTACAGGACTTATGAACAGAGGTTTTGATATCGTATCTGGTGGTACAGATAACCATCTTATGCTTGTTAACCTCTTAAGCAAGGGAAAGACTGGTAAGGAAGTTGAAAAGCTTCTTGATGCAGCTAACATTACATGCAACAAGAACACTATCCCTAACGATCCAGCTTCACCTTTCGTAACAAGTGGTATCAGACTTGGTACAGCAGCAGTTACAACAAGAGGCTTCAACACAGCAGATATGGATGTAGTAGCAGAAGCTATTGCTTTACTTGTAGATGACGTTGATGCTAATCAGGCTAAGGCTATGGCTATGGTTAAGGAACTTACAGACAAGTATCCTCTTTATGAATAATGCTGGAATATATAAGAAATGAACTTCTGGGGATGACTGATAAAGGAGAATATGCAGCATTTACATCCTCACTTATTCCTGGCTGCGATAATATAATAGGAATAAGACAACCGGTATTAAAGCAATATGCAAAACAGCTGATAAAGGAGAATAAGGATTTCCGGCAGCTGCTTAGTGAACCGGATATTTATCAGGAAGAAACACTGCTTAGAAGCTACATAATAGGAATGGGAACAGCGAAGGAGAAAGACTTTAAGAAGGCTTTAAAAGACTTCAACACATTCGTTCCTCTTGTGAACAACTGGGCTGTAAACGACAGCTTCTGTGTAGAATTCAGGGTTATGGATATGTTTCGGGACGAGTTTCTGCCATACATAAAGGAATGTATAGAATCGTTTGATGAATACAGGGCAAGAGTAGGGCTTATAATGCTGTTAGACCACTATTTAAAGGTTGATATGCATGGCATGAAAAGACCGAGAATGAAAAAGGTTACTATTAAAGATATAGAAAGCACAGATGAAATAAATTGTGCTAATGGTTTATATCTTGATGATATATTTTCACTTGTAAACAGGGATTTTTCGGCCTATGGATATTATACACAGATGGCAGCAGGCTGGCTTCTTGCGGAATGTTTTGTTACATTTCCAAAAAGAACGTGGGAATATCTTACAGATACCGACTGCTTAAAGTTAGATAAGTTGTCATATCAGAAGGCGGTACGAAAGATATGTGAATCGCTCACGCCGGATAAAGAAGTTAAACTAAAAGTTAAAAAGGATCTGAAGCAGATGTAATAATCTGTTTCAGGTCTTTTTTTATTGCTTTAGTATATTTTAATAATTTGAATATCAAAATAACCTTGACAAACACATAAGTTTTGTAGTATAAAAATAATGTTTGAAAATCAAAGTAAGATAATCAAATTGTTAGTAAGTCAAATAAATAAGGACAAAAAAGTATGATAAGAACAAGAATCATAGGAACAGGAAGCTATGTTCCACCAGATATATTGACTAACGATAATCTGTCAGAAATGGTAGATACGAGTGATGAGTGGATAAGGACAAGAACTGGTATATGTAACAGACATATAGCAAAAGATATGGATAATGCTGATATGGCATATAACGCTGCAAGAAATGCAGTAGAGGATGCACGTATTGAAGCTTCTAAGATTGGTCTGATTATAGTTGCAACGTCAACTCCTGATTATGCTTTTCCTAATCAGGCATCACTTGTACAGGCAAAGCTTAAAGCAGTAAATGCTATGTGTTTTGATGTAAGTGCAGCATGTTCAGGTTTTATTACAGCCCTGGATATTGCAGCTTCAATGTTAAAGGCAGGTTCGTATAAATATGCACTTGTTATTGGTTCAGAAAAAATGTCAGAAATAGTTAACTGGAAAGACAGAAGTGTGTGTGTGCTTTTTGGAGATGGTGCTGGTGCAGTGGTTCTTAAAGCAGTTGATAACAACACAGAAGATGTTACAGGTGCCTTAGTTGGTCATGAAAGAGGAATTATTGACAGCAATATCTACAATGATGGAACAGGTGCATCTGTTTTAACAGGTGGCAGAAGATTTTCTGATTCATGCAGCACAGATATATTTATACATATGGATGGACAGGAAGTGTTTAAATTCGCCGTAAAGAGTGTTCCTACAGCTATAGAAACACTTTTACATAATAATAATATGGATATTAATGAAGTTGATAAGTTCATATTGCATCAGGCTAATGTACGTATTATAGAGAGTGTAGCTAAAAGACTTAAGGCTGATAAAGATAAGTTTCCAGTCAATCTGAATGAATATGGAAATACATCATCAGCAAGCATTCCTATTCTGCTTGATGAGTTAAACAGGAATGGAAGCTTAAAACAGGGAGAGAAGCTTGTACTTGCCGGTTTTGGTGCAGGATTAAGCTGGGGAAGTATTCTGCTTGTATGGTAGCACGGTTAAAGATGCTAAGCTTATTATATAGATATTTGCAGACTGCTTACTAAAAGATATCAGGCAGCCGGATAAGCGGCATTTTAACATATATAAGATGTTTATGGCAAAAGCTTTGCCATAGATATCAAAGTTGTGGGCTTTTGACCCCGACAACATATAATAAAAAATAATAAGAATTAAGGAGATTTAACATTATGTTTGAAAAAGTAAGAGAATTAGTTGCAGCACAGTTAGGTATAGATGAGGCAGTTATTAAGCCTGAGTCTAATTTCAAGGAAGATCTTAAGGCAGATTCACTTGATCTTTTTGAACTTGTTATGTCACTTGAGGATGAGTGTTCAGTAACTATTCCATCTGAGGAGCTTGAAAAGATTCTTACAGTACAGGATGTTGTTGATTATATCGAGGCTAACCAGAAATAGTTATAAATGTCAGGAAGGAAGATAAGTTATGAAAACTCGTGTAACAGAGCTTCTTAATATAGAATATCCTGTTATACAGGGCGGTATGGCATGGGTTGCAGATGCTAATCTGGCAGCCCACGTCAGCAAAGCCGGTGGAATGGGATTTATTGGAGCAGCTAATGCGCCGGCAGAATGGGTTAAAGAACAGATACATATTGCAAGAAAGATAACAGATAAGCCAGTTGGTGTTAATATTATGCTTTTAAGTGATTATGCAGATGAGATAGCACAGCTTGTTATTGATGAGCATATAGAAGCAGTAACAACAGGTGCAGGCAATCCAAGCAAATATATGAAGGCCTGGAAGGAAGCTGGAATAAGGGTTATTCCTGTTGTGGCATCAGTTGCACTTGCAAGAATGATGGAACGTGCCGGAGCAGATGCAGTTGTAGCAGAGGGCATGGAATCAGGTGGACATATCGGCGAGGAAACGACCATGACACTTGTACCACAGGTTGTTGATGCAGTTAATATTCCTGTTATAGCAGCTGGCGGAATAGGTGATGGCAGAGGTGTATGTGCGGCATTTATGCTTGGTGCAGAGGCTGTACAGATGGGAACAAGATTCGTTGTGGCTAAGGAGTCAAATGTCCATCAGAATTATAAGGACAGAGTTATAGCTGCCAAGGATATAGATTCAGTAGTAACTGGCAGAAGTACAGGTCATCCAGTAAGGTCACTTAGAAACAGCATGACAAGAGAGTATCTTGATATGGAAAAAGAAGGCGTTGAGTTTGAAAAGCTTGAAAGACTTACTCTTGGAACACTAAGAAAGGCTGTTGTGGATGGTGATGTCAAGCAGGGAACTGTAATGGCAGGTCAGATAGCAGGTCTTGTCAATAAGGAACAGACATGTGAAGAGATTATTAAGGAGCTTATGAAGGAAGTCTCTGAGGTATATAATTCACATAATAAGCTGGCATAAAACAGTGTATGGAAATGAGGATTTAAAAGGTATGGGAAAAACAGTTGTAATGTTTCCAGGACAGGGAAGCCAGCGTACTGGAATGGGAAGAGAAAGCTATAATAGCTGCACTTCATCAGTAAAGTGCTTTAAGAAGGCTGGTGAACTGACAGGTATCAATATGGAGCATTTAATATTTGAAGAAAATGATCTTCTTGATAAAACCGAGTATACACAGATTGCGTTATATGTAACAGAAATCGCCCAGCTTGCTGATATGGTTGAGCAGGGCCTTACGTATGATGCAGCTATTGGACTTTCATTAGGTGAATATAGTGCACTTACTGCAAGTGGTGCGCTATCTTATGAAGATGGTGTAAGACTTGTAAGAAACCGTGGAATATATATGGAACAGGAGGTTCCGGCTGGTATAGGCGCCATGGCTGCAGTTATCGGGCTTACATCAGATGAGGTTGACAGTGTACTTGCTAAATATAACAAGGATAAAAGTGGGAACACAGAGTCTGATAATGATATGTATCCTGATACAGTTTCCGCAGCTAATTACAACTGCCCTGGCCAGATAGTAATATCAGGTAAAAAGGAATGTGTACAGGAGGCTATGGAAGTGCTTAAGGAAGCAGGAGCAAGAAGAACACTCCTTCTTAATGTAAGTGGACCGTTTCATTCAAAGCTTCTTAAGGGCGCAGGTGATAAGCTTATGAAGGATCTTGAAAAAGTTACTTTTGATAAAGTGAAGTATCCTTATGTGGCAAACTGTACAGCTGAGTATGTGGATGAGAATACATCCAGTGGATATATAAAAGAACTTCTTTCAAAGCAGGTATATAGTTCAGTACGTTTTGAACAGTCAGTCAGAAAAATGATAGCCGATGGTTATGATACATTTGTTGAGGTGGGACCAGGAAAGACTTTATCTGGCTTTGTTAAAAAGATAGCTAAGAGCATGGAAAAGGAAGTAGTTATAAAATAACAGGCAATAAATGCAGACAAGATATTGGTAAGGCTTTAGCAATATTGTATCGATGAAAGGCAGTGTGTTATGTGTATGGATAATTGTATAAAAAGATATGAAAACAAGATAGTGCTTGTAACCGGAGCTAGCAGAGGAATAGGAGCTGCTATAGCTGCCCGTTTTGCCAAAGAGGGGGCTGTGGTTATTGTTAATTACAGTGGTAATGATGAGGCAGCAGATAGAACAGTTGAAAATATTCTGGCTGCCAACGGAAAGGCAGAAAAATACAAGTGTCAGGTTGATTCGTATGAAGAAACTGAAAAAATGATTACATATATAATGGATAAATATAAGAGAATAGACATTCTTATAAATAATGCAGGTATAACAAAAGATGGTCTTATCATGAGAATGAAAGAGGAAGATTTTGACAGAGTTATAGATGTTAATCTTAAGGGAACATTTAACTGCATAAGACACGTAAGCAGATACATGTTAAAGCAAAGAAGCGGAAGAATAATCAATATGTCATCAGTTGTAGGCATAGCTGGTAATGCAGGACAGGTTAATTACAGTGCTTCTAAAGCAGGTGTGATAGGTATTACCAAATCTGCGGCAAAGGAGCTTGCATCGCGAGGAATAACTGTTAATGCAGTTGCACCTGGATATATTGATACAGATATGACAAAGGTTTTATCTGATGAACAGAAGAAGTCAGTACTTGATATGATTCCTCTTTCAAGAATGGGAAGCGTGGATGATATAAGCAATGCTGTAGCATTTCTGGCATCAGATGAAGCAGCATACATAACAGGACAGGTGATATCAGTAGATGGAGGTATGAATATCTGATGAGAAGAGTAGTTGTTACAGGTATGGGTGCAATAACACCTATAGGTTTAAGTGTGGATGAATTCTGGAATTCTGTTAAAGAGAATACAGTTGGAATAGATAATATAACAAGATTTGATACAACAGATTATAAGGTTAAGCTTGCAGCAGAGGTAAAGGATTTTGATGCTAAGAATTATATGGATTTCAAGGCAGCCAAAAGGATGGAAAAGTTCAGCCAGTATGCTGTTGCGGCCGCGCATGAGGCTATGAAGGATTCGGGGCTTGATATGGCTAAAGAGGATGCTTTCCGTGTTGGTGTATCAGTAGGCTCTGGTGTTGGAAGCCTTGAAGCTATGGAAAGCAATCACAAGAAGCTTCTTGAAAAGGGTCCATCTAGGATTAATCCGCTTCTTGTACCTCTTATGATAACTAACATGGCAGCTGGCAATGTATCAATACAGCTAGGTTTAAAGGGTAAGAATATAAATGTTGTTACAGCATGTGCTACTGGAACTAACTCTATAGGTGAAGGCTATAGAAGCATACAGCATGGAGAAGCAGATGTTATGTTTGCAGGTGGAACTGAAAGTTCTATATCTCCTATTGGAATCGGTGGTTTTGCTGCGCTTACAGCACTTTCAACATCTACAGACCCTAAGAGAGCCTCTATCCCATTTGACAAAGAAAGAAATGGCTTTGTCATGGGTGAAGGAGCAGGTGTGGTTGTACTTGAAGAACTGGAGCATGCTTTAAAGAGAGGAGCGCATATATATGCAGAGATCACAGGCTATGGCTGTTCTTCTGATGCATACCATATAACATCACCTATGGAGGATGGAAGTGGAGCTGCATATGCTATGACAAGTGCCATGAAGGAAGCAGAAGTAAAACCAGATGATATCGATTATATAAATGCACATGGAACAAGTACCCATCATAATGATCTTTTTGAGACAAGGGCGATCAAGCTGGCACTTAAGGATGCAGCTTACAATGTGCCTGTAAGTTCAACAAAATCCATGGTTGGACATCTGCTTGGTGCAGCGGGCGCAGTTGAGTTCATAGCCTGTGTCAAGTCAATCCAGGATGGTTATATACATCCAAATGTAGGACTATCAGAAACAGAGGAAGAAATGGATCTTAATTATGTCAAGGATGAAGGAATCGAAAAGGACGTTGATGTAGTCATGACGAATTCTCTTGGTTTTGGTGGACATAATGCAACTCTTATAGTAAGAAAGTATTCATAATATGATGAACGCTTAAAGTACATAAGTAGATTGCTGGTGAGATATATGGAATACCAGAATATGAATAAAAGGTCATGAAGAAATGGAGATAATATATGGAATTAGAAAATGTAATAAAGCTCATTAATGCTGTATCAGAATCTTCACTTACAAGCTTTAGCATGGAAGATGGCGACACTAAGCTTTCGCTTGGCGCTGACAGAAGTGACAGGGCAGCTGTTAAAGAAACTGCCGGTGCTGATGATATAGTTAATAGCGATAACGGCAATGAATCAGGATTGAATAAATCGGACATTAAAACTTCTGATGATAATGTGCTTACTGTTAATTCACCACTTGTAGGTGTATTTTACAGTTCAGCATCTCCGGAAGCTGATGCATATGTAGCAATAGGTGACAGGGTTAAAAAAGGTCAGGTAATCGGTATAGTAGAAGCAATGAAGCTTATGAATGAGATTGAAAGTGATTATGATGGTGTGGTTACTGATATTCTTGTAGATAATGAACAGATGGTTGAATATGGACAGCCTATGTTTGTTATAAAACCAGTCTGACAATACGTCGGTATCAAAGGCATGGGTTTTTGATACCGACATTATATATATGAAATTCGATTATTTAATATAAGGAGTTAAGTATGCTTACAACAAAGGAAATAATGGATATTATACCACACAGACATCCTTTTCTGCTTGTGGATACGATAGATGAACTTGAGCCTGGAATAAAGGCAACAGGATATAAGTGTATTACATATGATGAGCCTTATTTTGCAGGACATTTTCCAGCTGAGCCTGTTATGCCGGGGGTCCTTCAGATAGAGGCATGCGCACAGGTAGGCGCTGTTGCGATACTTTCGCTGGAAGAAAACAAAGGTAAAACAGCATATTTTGGTGCAGTTAATAATGCAAGATTTAAAAGAAAAGTAGTTCCTGGTGATAAACTTAAGATGGAATGTGAGATTATAAAGAAAAAAGGACCAGTTGGCGTGGGAAAGGCTGTTGCGACGGTAGATGGCGAGGTTGCACTTACAGCAGAGCTTACATTTATGGTAGGTTAATCCGTCTGATGTTATAAATATAATATGTGGATTATGGAATGATTATAAGGAGATGAAGCTGTGTTTAATAAGATATTGATAGCGAACAGAGGCGAAATAGCTGTTAGAATAATAAGAGCCTGTAGGGAAATGGGTATACAGACAGTTGCAGTATATTCTGAGGCGGATAAGGAAGCACTTCATACGCAGCTGGCTGATGAGAGTGTATGTATAGGAAAGGCAGCAGCTAAGGATAGTTACCTTAATATGGAAAGAATATTGAGTGCAACAGTAGCTACACATGCAGATGCAATACATCCAGGCTTTGGATTTCTTTCTGAAAACAGTAAGTTTGCATCATTATGTGAAAAATGTAACATCACATTTATAGGTCCAGATTCAGATATCATAGAGAAAACAGGTAATAAACAGGAAGCAAGAAATACAATGATATCAGCAGGTATTCCAGTTATTCCAGGAACCAAAGAACCAGTTATGGATGCAGAAAGAGGAAAAGAGCTTGCAGACAATATAGGTTATCCTGTTATGGTTAAAGCTGCACTTGGCGGCGGTGGCAAGGGGATGCGTGTTGTATATACAAAAGAAGATTTTAAAAGGGAATTCGATAACGCACAGAGAGAAGCTGTGAATGGCTTTGCTGATGGCACAATGTATATAGAAAAATATATAGAAAAGCCAAGACATATAGAGTTCCAGATATTAGCTGATAAATATGGAAATACAATTCATCTTGGTGAAAGAGATTGTTCAATACAAAGAAATCACCAGAAGTTAGTTGAGGAATCACCCTCTCCTGCGTTGAATGATGAATTAAGAAAGAGAATGGGAGATACTGCAGTGGCAGTGGCTAAGGCAGTTAACTATGAAAATGCAGGAACAGTTGAGTTTCTTCTTGACAAAAACGACAATTATTACTTTATGGAGGTAAATACCCGTATTCAGGTCGAGCATGGTATAACGGAACTTGTGACAGGTGTTGATCTTATAAAGGAACAGATAAAGATAGCAGCCGGCGAAAGTCTTGGTATTAAGCAGGAGGATGTAAGGATACATGGTGCTGCCATGGAAATAAGAATCAATGCTGAAAACCCTGAAAAGAACTTTGCACCTAATCCGGGAACAATAAAGAATATACATATACCAGGTGGTAATGGTGTAAGAATAGATACTGCAGTTTATAGTGGATATACGATACCTCCTTTTTATGATTCCATGATAATGAAGGTTATGACATATGCAAACGACAGGAAAACAGTGATTGAGAAGATGAGAAGTGTCCTTGGCGAGATTATTATTGAAGGTGTCACAACAAATACAGATTTTATGTATGATATATGCCAGAATGAGAAGTTTATTAAAGGTGATGTCAGTACAGATTTCATACCAGAGGAGTATCCACAGGTATGTAAAAAATAGTTGTTCGTTATGCACAGTAAGAGTGCGTGGAAATGAGGATTTATATGCAGATAAAAGGCTTGTTTAAAAAGAATATCCATAAAAATAAAATCAACAATCTGGATAGCAGTAATATAAATGTTCCAGATGGATTATATACGAAATGTCCGGTTTGTTCAAAAATAATTTTAACAGAGGACATGTATCTGAATAATTGTGTATGTCCGGAATGTGGATATTATATGAAGCTGGATGCCAGAACAAGGATATCCATGGTAGTGGATAAGAATACATTTTCAGAATGGGATACTAACATTGAAGAGAGCAATCCATGTGAATACCCAGGTTATGAGGAGAAAATCCAGAATCTTAAAAGAAAAACAAATCTTGATGAGGCAGTAATAACCGGTGTTGGAAAGATAGATGGCAGCAAAGCTGTTATAGGTGTCTGTGATACAAGATTTCTTATGGGCAGCATGGGCGAAGTTGTAGGTGAAAAGCTTACACGGGCAGTTGAGAAGGCTACAGAGCAGAAGCTGCCGGTTATTATATTTACATGCTCAGGCGGAGCCAGGATGCAGGAGGGAATAGTATCTCTTATGCAGATGGCAAAGATAAGTGCCGCATTAAAAAAACATGATGAGGCAGGACTTTTATATATCACTGTTCTTACTGACCCTACAACTGGAGGTGTAACTGCAAGCTTTGCTATGCTTGGAGATATTATACTTGCAGAGCCAGGTGCCCTTATAGGTTTTGCAGGACCAAGAGTTATCAGACAGACTATAGGACAGGAACTGCCAGAAGGGTTTCAGAGAGCTGAATTTCTGTTAGAGCACGGCTTTGTGGATGCGATAGTTAAAAGGGATGAGCTAAAGAAGACACTTGCGCATCTGCTTGACATACATAAGTACAGTGGAGCTTATACAGAAGTTAAAGAAAATGTGGATACATACCGGAGCAATTCAGATATTATGAAGAAGTATCTTGAGTATCTTGATAATATATATTTCAAAAAGATAGATAGAGAAGAAGAAAAAAAGGCTGAGGCTGATAATAATCTGTATAATGAGTATGATGTATGGGAAAAGGTTGAAATAGCAAGAAGCAGTGAAAGACCTAATGCCGCAGATTACATAGAAAAAATAACTAAAGATTTTTTTGAACTTCATGGTGACAGAAACTTTTGTGATGATAAAGCAATAATAGGTGGAATCGCAACATTTGGCGGCATTCCTGTAACAGTCATAGGACATATGAAGGGTAAGACTACTAAAGAGAATATATCAAGAAACTTTGGAATGCCTAATCCCGAAGGGTATAGAAAGGCACTAAGGCTTATGAAGCAGGCTGAAAAATTTAACAGACCGGTTATATGTTTTATAGACACTCCAGGAGCATATTGCGGTCTTGGTGCAGAAGAGCGAGGCCAGGGAGAAGCTATAGCAAAGAATCTGTATGAAATGAGCAGTCTTACAGTTCCGGTATTGTCAATAGTAACTGGCGAAGGTGGAAGCGGTGGTGCACTTGCACTAGGTGTTGCCAATGAGGTATGGATGATGGAGAATTCCATATATTCAATACTTTCACCAGAAGGCTTTGCATCGATACTGTGGAAGGATTCTAAGAAAGCAAAAGAGGCTGCGGAAATAATGAAGCTGACGGCAGCAGATTTATATGAGCTTGGCATAATAGAGAAGGTCATTCCGGAATATCCGGTTATAAATGAAAATAATATAAAAAGAGTGACATTATATATGAAACGCATGATATGTGATTTTATGTACAGATATATTGATATGGACAAGGAAGAACTTGCAAGACAGCGGTATAACAGATTCAGGAAAATGTAAGAAAGCACTAAATCTATTACATTTTTTTATGGTTGTATTAATATAATTGTGTTAATATGATTATGTTAATGTGATTGTTTTAATGTGATTGCGTAGGAAGATTACGGAATTGTTATATCTAAACAGAAAGAAGGAATATATATGTCATATGGATACAGACAATACAGGGATACTGCTCATAGATGGACACAGATAGGTGTTGGTTTAATATCTGTAATAGCAGGTCTTATACTTATTGTATGTGTAACGGCACCTATGTATGTCTCAAGCATGTTAAAGGATGCAGGACTGTCAGCTGCTATATCGCACCGTTTTATGGATACTGTTTTTGATTCACTTGGGGATAATATGGAGGCGTTATCCAGAATTCAGACAAGTATAGAGGATTCTAAGATAGTAGACAGAATAGCACAGAAATATACAACGGCTATGGTTGACGGGATGCTTAAAGAAAAATCCTTTGATGATATAGAGATTAATATAGATGCAGAGCTGGATGAGCTTATGGATATGACATATAACAAAATAGCATCTAATATCAATATGGGAAATATACAGGAAACAATAGTCAGGGCAGCTCTTAGCTATAGTAAAAATGCTGCAAATGAGGCTATAAATAATTATGCCAGTGGTATATATGGTGATATATCTTATCGTCTGCAGCCGCTTATAAAGGTATATGGAATAATAACGTCTGTTGTGTTTAAGATATTGATGCTTTTAATATATATCACATTATTGATTGTTATCATTGCATTTAATCCTGTCAGGGTTGTAAGGTACACACTCCCATGTATATTTGTCATAACAGGTGGTATATATATTTTTATTGCAAATATAATTGGAAACAGATGTATGGCGGCTGTAAGTAACAGATATCTAGGAAGAACTGTGTTTATAGATACTCAGATTGCTTATAGGGTTATGGGTGTTATGTGTATACTGGCAGCAGCTTCTTATGTTATTACTTTGATATATGGAATGGTTGTGAAAAACAGGAGAAAAAGAATATAGAAATATCTGAGATTAATGTTTGATAAGAGTTTATTAGAGTTTATAAGAGCTTATAAAAACTCATAAAACATTATAAAAGATGAAAAATGGAGCTGCTACATATATATGTGGCAGCTCCTGATTTTGTTTTATAATACTTGTTATATAATATTTTTTAAAGTATTATTTGTTATTCTTCTTTTCGTTCTCAAGCTTCTTCATAGCTCTTACCTTAAGTGAAAGACCAAAGAGGTTGATGAAACCATCAGCATCATGGTGGTCATAAAGGTCTCCAGTTGTGAATGAAGCGATAGATTCGTTATATAATGAATATGGAGATGTTGTACCAGCTTTGATGATGTTGCCCTTGTAAAGCTTGAACTTAACTTCACCAGTTACGTATTCCTGTGTCTTTTCGACAAATGCCTGAAGTGCTTCACGAAGAGGTGTTTCCCACTTTCCTTCGTATACAACCTGAGCGAACTTGTTAGCAACATTAATCTTCTCTGCTGTTGTATCCCTGTCAAGAACTAATTCTTCAAGCTGCTGATGAGCTTCGTAAAGAATAGTTCCACCAGGTGTTTCATATACACCACGTGACTTCATACCAACAACACGGTTCTCAACGATATCAATTATACCAATGCCGTGCTTGCCGCCAAGTCTGTTAAGTTCTCTGATGATATCAGAAACCTTCATCTTCTTGCCGTTAACAGATGTAGGAACACCCTTTTCAAATGTCATTGTTACATATTCGCCTTCATCTGGAGCTTCTTCTGGTGTGCATCCAAGAACAAGAAGGTGCTTATAGTTAGGCTCATTAGCTGGATCTTCAAGCTCAAGACCTTCGTGGCTTATATGCCAGATGTTACGGTCACGGCTGTAGCTTGAGTCAGGGCTGAATGGAAGGTGAATACCGTGCTGTCTGCAATATTCGATTTCATCTTCACGAGACTGTAATGTCCATCTTGAATCTCTCCAAGGAGCGATAATCTGGATATCTGGAGCTAAAGCCTTGATTGTAAGCTCAAATCTGATCTGGTCATTACCCTTACCTGTAGCACCATGGCAGATAGCAACAGCACCTTCTTTACGGGCAATTTCAACAAGTCTTTTGGCAATGATAGGTCTTGCCATTGATGTACCAAGTAAATATTTATTTTCATAAACTGCGTGAGCCTGTACACATGGAACGATGTAGTTATCGCAGAATTCATCTGTGATGTCTTCGATATATAACTTGGCAGCTCCACAAGATAAAGCTCTTTCTTCAAGTCCGTCTAATTCCTCTTCCTGACCGCAATCTGCACATACACAGATAACATCATAGTCGAAAGTTTCCTTTAACCAAGGAATGATTGCTGTAGTATCAAGACCACCTGAATAAGCAAGAACAACTTTCTCTTTCATTATTAATGTACCTCCATATAATTAAGTAATAGGTTTAATTATGTAATAAATATTATGTAGTAAATAATGCTATTACAAAGTGTAAAACTCTGCTGATTATAATAAACTACTTATTATGAAAATGCAATAGGTAAAAATGTATATTATGCAATTTTATGCAAGAATATTGCATAAATATAAAAAAATAATGAATAAACACTTTACATAGAAAAAAAAGTTGTTATAATGGAACTTGTCATTTTTATTGATGAATAATATATGTACACGAATGAATAAATAAACATTCAGATGGAGGACGTATGGTTAAGGTTGGAATTATCGGAGCTACCGGATATGCAGGTAACGAATTAGTAAGACTTCTTCTTGGACATAAGGATGTAGAGATTGTATGGCTTGGTTCACGAAGCTATATAGATCAGAAATATTCAGATGTATACAGAAATATGTTTAAACTTGTAGATGCCAGATGTATGGATGATAATATGGAACAGCTTGCAGATGAGGTTGATGTAATATTTACAGCAACACCACAGGGCTTATGTGCATCACTTGTTAACGATGAGATTTTATCAAAGGTAAAGATAATAGACCTTAGTGCAGACTTTAGATTAAAGAATGTAGATATATATGAGAAATGGTATAAGCTTGAACATAAGTCACCACAATATATTGATGAAGCAGTCTATGGTTTATGTGAGATTAACAGGGATAAAGTGAATAATAATACAAGAATTATTGCTAACCCGGGATGTTACACTACAACATCAATTCTTACATTATATCCACTTGTAAAAGAAGGAATTATTAATCCAGATACAATAATCATTGATGCTAAGAGCGGAACAAGCGGTGCAGGCAGGGGTGCAAAGGTTGCTAATCTTTTCTGTGAAGTTAATGAGAGTATGAAAGCATATGGTGTTGGTACACACAGACACACACCAGAGATAGAAGAACAGCTTGGATATGCTTGTGGAAGAGATGATTTAAAGCTTATATTTACACCACATTTAGTTCCAATGAACAGAGGAATACTTGTGACAGCATATGCTAATCTTGCAAAGGATGTAACTTATGAAGATGTTAAGGCGGCATATGATAAATATTATGACAAGGAATATTTTGTAAGAGTTCTTCCTAAGGATGTATGCCCAGAGACAAGATGGGTTGAGGGAAGTAACTTTGTAGATATAGGATTTAAGATAGAGCCAAGAACTAACAGAATTATTGCTATGGGTGCATTAGATAACCTTGTTAAGGGTGCGGCTGGTCAGGCAGTACAGAATATGAATCTTTTATTCGGTTTTGAGGAGAATGAAGGACTTAAGATTGCACCTATGTTTCCATAGAATTATATAATACAGGCGGCACTATAAATATTTTATTCATATAAGATTAATAAGACGTTATTGGTAAGTAATAATCCTGATAGATAATTATTATATAGGTAATTTAATAACAAGCGGTTATTAATCTGGACAGGAGGCAGTTATGCAGATTATAGAAGGTGGAGTTACAGCAGCCAAGGGATTTAAGGCAGCTGGTATGGCGGCAGGAATTAAGTATAAGAATGGTAAGAAAGATATGGCAATGGTTGTTTCAGACAAGCCTTGCGTGACAGCAGGGACATTTACTCTTAACAGAGTATTTGCCGCTCCTGTTAAATGGGATAAGAATATTGTATATAATGAAGCTTATGCACAGGCAATTGTAGTCAACAGTGGTGTTGCTAATGCCTGTACTGGTGTTGAGGGTGATGAAGCCTGTGCACTTGAAGCTAAGACAGCCGGAGAGGCACTTGGAATTTCAGCCGATGCAGTGCTTCTTGGTTCAACAGGTGTTATTGGAATGCAGCTTCCTATGGATAGAATGTGTGCAGGAATTAAGGCACTTCCGGAACTTCTTGATTATACTAAAGAGGCTGGAACACTTGCCGCAGAGGCAATTATGACAACTGATACTGTAAGCAAGCAGGTTGCCTGCACAGTAAATATTGCTGGCAAAGAAGTAACGGTAGGCGGTATGTGCAAGGGTGCCGGTATGATTCATCCTCATATGGCTACAATGCTCTGTTTTATTACAACTGATGCAGTTATAGAGAAGAAAGCACTTCAGAAGATGACAAGTGATATTGTTGAAGATTCATTTAATATGATATCTGTTGACGGAGATACATCAACTAATGATACAGTGCTTGTTCTTGCTAATGGAGAAGCAGGCAATGATACTATTAAGGAAGGCAGCAGTGATTATGATACATTTTATGAGGCATTATCTTATGTACTTACAGAGCTTTCTAAGAAAATAGCAGGAGATGGTGAAGGCTGTACATGTCTTTTTGAAGTTCAGGTTAAGGGAGCTTCAACTAAGGAACAGGCAAGAATTCTTGCCAAATCAATAGTGACTTCTAATCTTACAAAGGCGGCAATATTTGGACACGATGCTAACTGGGGAAGAATTCTTTGTGCTATGGGTTATTCAGGCGTTGATTTCGAGCCGGAGAAGGTTGATATATTCTTTGAAAGCAACGCAGGAAAGCTTCAGATAGTTAAAGATGGTACTGCAACAGATTACAGCGAAGAAAAGGCAACTGAAATTCTTTCACAAAATCCTGTAACCGCAATAGCAGATATTAAGCAGGGTAACAGTGAAGCTACAGCGTGGGGCTGTGACCTTACATTTGATTACATAAAGATTAATGCGGATTACAGATCATAATAGTTAAGAATAAAATGGCATTGTAATATTGTCAGGAATGAGGATAATAAATGAGTACAATTAATATGGAAGAAGAGTTAAAGAAGGCACAGGTGCTTGTTGAAGCACTCCCATATATACAGAAGTTCAACAGAAAGATTATAGTTGTAAAATATGGTGGAAGTGCAATGGTTGATGAAGAACTTAAAAGAAAAGTTATTCAGGACGTAGTATTATTAAAGGTTGTTGGATTTAAGCCAATTATTGTACACGGCGGCGGCAAGGAAATCAGCAAATGGGTTGAAAAGTCTGGAATGACACCAGAATTTAAGAATGGTTTAAGAGTTACAGACGAGCCAACTATGGAAATTGCTGAGATGGTTCTTAACAAGGTTAATAAAAGCCTTGTATCGCTTATAGAGGAACTTGGCGTAAAGGCGTGTGGTATAAGTGGTAAAGATGGCGGTATGTTAAAGGTAGAGAAGAAGTATTCAAAGGGTGAAGATATAGGATATGTAGGTGAAGTCAAGGAAGTTGATACAACACTTATACATTCTCTTCTTAAGGATGATTTTCTTCCAGTAATATGCCCTATAGGATATGATGACAATTTCCACGCTTACAATATTAATGCTGATGATGCAGCTTGTGCCATTGCAAGGGCAGTTAATGCAGAGAAGCTTGCATTCTTAACAGATATTGAAGGTGTATACAAGGATTATAATGATAAATCAAGCCTTATCTCAGAACTTTCAACAACTGAGGCAAGGGAATTATTAGCAGGTGGTACAATAGGTGGTGGTATGTTACCTAAGCTTAATAACTGTATTGATGCGATTGAACACGGTGTTTCAAGAGTGCATATACTTGACGGTCGTATTCCACACTGCCTCCTTCTTGAAATATTTACTAACAAGGGTGTTGGTACAGCTATATTATCAGAAGGTGCTGAGAAATTCTTCGATACTAATATATAATAACAGGAGTAGTTATGCAGACAGAACAGATTATTAAAACAGCAGAAGAAAAGTTAATACATACATATAACAGATACCAGATTGTACTTGATAAAGGTGATGGTGTAAGATTATATGATACAGACGGAAAAGAATATCTTGATTTTGGTGCAGGTATTGCGGTATTTGCATTAGGTTATAATAACAAGGAATATAATGATGCGTTAAAGGCACAGATTGACAAGCTTATACATACATCTAATTATTTCTATAATGAGCCAGCGGTAAATGCTGCTAAAGCACTTACAAAGGCTTCTGGAATGGACAGGGTATTCTTTACTAACAGTGGTACAGAATCAATAGAGGGTGCTATAAAGCTTGCAAAGAAATACGCTTATTTAAAGACAGGAAGAACAGATTCAGAGATTATAGCAATGCATCATTCCTTCCATGGCAGAAGTATGGGAGCATTAGCTGTAACAGGCAATAAGCATTATCAGGAAGCGTTCGGACCTATGATTCCGGGAATTAAATTTGCTAATTATAATGACCTTGAAAGTGTTAAACAGTTGGTAAATGATAAAACTTGTGCTATTATATTTGAAACAGTACAGGGTGAGGGAGGAATATATCCTGCAACTAACGAATTCATCAAGGGTGTAAGACAGCTTTGCGATGAAAAGGGTATTCTTCTTATACTTGATGAAATACAGTGTGGAATGGGAAGAACAGGTACAATGTTTGCATTCCAGCAGTATGGAGTTGAGCCTGATATTCTTACTGTTGCCAAGGCACTTGGCTGTGGTGTTCCAGTAGGTGCATTTCTTGCCAAGGAAGAAGTTGCCAAGGCACTTGTACCAGGAGATCACGGTACAACTTATGGCGGTAATCCACTTGCGTGTGCAGCAGCAACAAAAGTATTTGAATTATTTGAGAAACAGCATATATTGGATAATGTCAAGGAAGTATCAGCATATCTTGAAGAAAAGCTTGATGAACTTGTAGCAGAATATGATTTTATAATTGAGAGGAGAGGACTTGGACTTATGCAGGGACTTGAACTTTCAATCAATCCTAAAGATGTTATTGCTAATGCATTAGACAATGGACTTATACTGTTCTCAGCCGGAACTAATGTTATCAGAATGGTGCCACCTCTTGTTATAACTAAGGCGGACGTAGATGAAATGATAACAAAGTTAAAGAAATCATTTTAATAAAGGTTGGATGAATAATGAAAGTAATTAAGAAGCTTGTGTCAGTTCTTATGGCAGGTGTTCTTACTTTATCTGTGATGGCATGTTCAGGTACAGATAAGAATAAGACAGCAAGGGAACTTGATATAGAGACTCCTGTAACAGTTAATGTCTGGTATGATAATAAGGACTATGACAGCTATCTTGAAAATGTAGCGAAAGAATTTAAAGAGGCTAACAATCTGGTTACTGTCAATCCGGTATATGTTGAGTCATCAGATTTTGTTGATACAATTTACAATGAAACTGTAAGAAATGATAATGTGCCAGATGTGTATCTTATGTCATCAGAGAATTGCAATAAGGCATATCTTTTAGGTCTTATGCTTGAAAATGATTCTTACAAGGATGTATACAATGATAAAGTATATGGACAGGCTGCCCTTATAGCAAGCTCATATAATGAAAAGTTATATGGCTATCCGGTTACATTTAATATGCCGGTTATGGTGTATAACAGTAAGCTTGCAGGTGCAGTTGATACATTTGATGAGATAAAAGAATATAATGATAACTACGAAGTTACAGAAGATAATAAAAGTGTTCAGAGGATATTTAACTTTGATGCATCATCAATGTTTCTTAATTATACATTTACAGGAAGATACGTTAATATAGGCGGCAATAATGCTGAGGATTCAGGAGCATTTGCAATAGATGAGGTGCATTTTAAAAAGGCTTTAACTGAATATGTGAAGTTAAAGGACACTTATGCGATTGATAGATATAATTCATCATTGCAGTCGTGTGTATCACAGTTTGCAGAGGGAAAGCTTATATATACAATAGTTGATGCCGACAGCCTTTCAACAATTGATGCTTCAGGTGTTGAATATGGAATAATTCCAGTTCCAAAGCTTGCAGATGATTTAGAGTCAAAGGCAATGTCAGTTACTACGATGGCAATAGTAAATCCATACACATCAAATATTGCGGTATCCAAGGCAGTAGCAAGGGCAATATCATATGACTATGCAGAGGATTTGGAAAGTCTTAGCGGACATATGAGTGCAAGGGCAGACATAAGCTATAAATCAAAGACCCAGCAGAGCAATTACAATACACTGCACACAATATATGCTAACAGCATCGTAAAAGCCAAATATGTAGGCGTAGGCAACATATATACAAAATATGAGATTATGCTTCACCAGTTATGGGACGGAGTGGATTTTAACAGTGCATATAATGAGTTTTACAAAGAAATCTCCAATTATATGACACTATCAAGGCTTAATAATTAAATATGGAATAATACATTAGTGTGGATAAAAATGTAATTTACTCCAATATCAGTGAATAAAATCCTGCTATCAGTAAATACTTTATTAACAATAGAGATTGTTAAAGGAGGTTGTCTGATGGCAGGATTTATTGTTGCAATAATCTCAGGTGCGTTAATGAGCCTGCAAGGTGTACTTAATACGAATGTTACAAAAGCGAGCAGTATATGGGTGGCGGCAGGCTTCGTGCAGTTTACAGCACTTGCAACCTGCATTATAATGTGGCTGTTTAACGGAAGACCTGATATTAGTGGAATATTTCAGGTAGAGAATAAAATATCATTATTAGGCGGTGTGATAGGAGCATTCATAACCTTCACCGTAGTAAAAAGTGTATCCGACCTAGGTGTAGCCAAAGCCGAAGTCACAATAGTAGTAGCACAGGTAATAGTAGCCTATATAATAGAACTTATGGGCTTATTTGGAAGCAAAAAAGCCGACTTCTCGTGGCTCAAACTCTTAGCCCTGATAATAGCAATGGGCGGAGTATTTATGTTCTACAATACAGGGAAGAATTAAAGTTGTAAAACTGACAGCGAGGGGATATAATGTGCGTAAGCTACAAGCCGTGCCAGACAGAAAACTTAAAAGCTGCTGTGCTTGCACAAAGCTGCTTTTAAAATTTCTGTCTGATAGGGCGACAGCCCGACAGTCCAAGAAAGCCAGAGCTTTCTTGGACCTGCACGGCGAAACCAGTGGGAAATCAACTAAAGGCGAAGTGCAAAGCACGAGCCAGCAAAAACAAATCATAAGCAGGCTAAGGAAAGCGAAGTGCCAAAGCACGAGCCAAAAGTAAAGGCAATCTGTGGCAGTACATAATAAGCCAAGGTAAAGTAGAAGCGAAGTGCGAAGCACAAGCGCAATCTATGCCACCACTGCATTTCCCACCCCAAATAAAAGAGAGGACCTCAACCAATGACCAATTTATTTAAAATAACAGGCACAGTAACCCTGAAAAAAGGCGCCGGCCGTCAATTAAAATCCGGCGGTATGTGGGTATACGACAACGAAATAGACACATTTTCCGAAACCGTAGAAGACGGAGGCCTTATCGAACTCCATGATTTCGATGATTACTTTATGGGAATAGGCTTCGTAAACCGCCGTTCCAAAATAACAGTAAGAATGTTATCAAGACACGAGGGAGAGATTAACGAAGAATTTATCAAACAGCGTGTAAAAGATGCTGTTTCCTACAGAATGGATACTGTCGATACATCTTCCTGCCGGCTTATATTCGGAGAGGCAGATTTTCTTCCGGGTATAGTAATAGACAAGTTCTCAGATGTTCTTGTAGTAGAGTCACTTGCACTTGGAATTGACAGATTTAAACAGCTTATTGTCGATGACCTGAAAGAAATACTTAAAGAATATGGCATGCCAATAAGAGGCGTATATGAAAGAAGCGATGCCAAAGTAAGACAGCTTGAAGGAATGGAAAGAGTTAAAGGCTTTATCGGTGAAGAATTCGATACCAAAGTTATGATAACTGAAAATGGTGTTAAATATTATGTAGATGTTAAGGACGGTCAGAAGACAGGCTTTTTCCTTGACCAGAAATATAACAGGAGAGCTATCGGCGGCTTATGCAAGGGTGCGAAGGTTCTTGACTGCTTTACACATACAGGTTCATTTGCACTTAATGCAGGAATATCGGGAGCTTCAAGCGTATTAGGAGTAGATGCATCTGAACTTGCTGTTAATCAGGCGACAGAAAATGCCAAGCTTAACGGACTTGAGGATATTGTCCGATTCAAATGTGCAGATGTGTTTGACCTGCTTCCACAGCTTGAAAAGAGTGGCGAGAAGTTTGATGTTGTGATTCTTGATCCACCAGCATTTACCAAGTCAAGAAATTCCATTAAAAATGCAGTTAAGGGATACAGAGAGATTAATCTTAGGGGGATGAAGCTTGTCAAAGACGGCGGATACCTTGCAACCTGCTCTTGTTCACATTTTATGGATCCGGAATTGTTCACTAAGACAATTGGCGAAGCGGCAAGAAATGTACATAAAAGACTAAGACAGATAGAATACAGGACCCAGTCACCTGACCACCCAATTCTGTGGTCAGCCGATGAGTCCTTATACCTTAAATTCTATATTTTTCAGGTTGTTGACGAAAAGTAAGGCTTCTTTCGTAAAGGGCATCTTTTATTTCGTAAGGAACAAAAAGATGTCCAAGACCTGTTCCTAATTGTATGTTAGGCTTGTTAGCACCATGGTAATCAGAGCCGCCGGATAAGAGAAGATTATGTTCTTTGGCGATTTTGCGGATTTCCCTTTCATCGGAAGGTTTATAGGTTGAATAAATTGCTTCAATTCCATCAATTGAGGCATTGCATACATGGTTAATAAGCTCATTCATCTGGGCTTTGCCAAGGTGGTAAAGAATTGGGTGTGCAAGCACAGCAACGCCGCCAGCCTGATGAATAATGCTTACAGCCTCAGAAGGGTCAACCTTATGCCTGTTCACAAAGCAGGGCTTTCCGGGACTTAAGTATCTGTCAAAGGCTTCGTTGCGGTCGCCTGTGTAATGATTCTTAACAAGATAATCAGCAAAATGTGCTCTTGTTATAACAGCATCAGGGTATAATTTTAACATTTGTTCATATGTAATATTAATACCGATTGAACAGAAGCGTTCACATATTGCAATATTACGGTTGATGCGTGACTCACGCTGTGTTTTAAGATAATCATTGATGGCATTGTTAGTGTAATCAATAAAAAGTCCTACGATATGGACTTCGGTATTATTAAAATTAGTGCTTAATTCAACACCGGGTATTAATTCCACCTCTGAATTACCAGCGGCTTTAAGGGCATCTGGTATTCCGTCAAGAGTATCGTGGTCGGTAAGGGCGATGGCACTAAGATTTTTAGAAGAAGCAATTGCTATAAGCTCTGAAGGAGTATTAGTTCCGTCAGAATATGTTGAGTGTACGTGCAAATCTACCTGTTTCATATTATAACCTCATTTCTGCGCACGATTTCTAAGCAGATAATAGAATTGTATTAAGTACGCAAGTAGATTATAACACTTTAAAAAAGTACGCAAAATCCTTAATCTTAATAAAATAATAAATTAACGAAAAAGTTTAATTTTATATAAAAGCAACAGGAGGAGTGATTATGCAAAGAGAATTAGTTATTGGTGGTTTTTACAGACATTTTAAGAATAAGCTGTATCAGGTAAGAGGCGTTGCGATACACTCAGAGACTAAGGAGAAAATGGTTGTGTATCAGGGGCTATACGGCTCATATGAGTTATATGTAAGACCATATGATATGTTTTTGAGCGAAGTTGACCATAATAAATATCCTGATGTAGAGCAGAAATACAGATTTGAACTTATAGATATTAATACAGGAAAAGCACTTGAGAAATCCGATGATACATCTGCTTATAATAAATCGATAGACAATGTTAATATGGTTTCAGCGGATAATACATATACAGTAGATAAGTCTGCCTGCGACATAGCAGGAAATAGATATACAGAGAATAAATCTATTGATTATAAGACAGAAAATGTCTCATCTGATAATGGGAATATTGCTGACACCTACAATTCAGATGAGAATACTGTACAGGACAGCAAGCTGATAAGATTTCTTGATGCATATGATTATAAAGAGAAGCTTGATATATTAACTTCTATGAGAAGTGAATTAAATGACGGGCTTATTGATATTATGGCGGAGTCCATTGAAGTTGCTGTGCCAGAGGGCGACATTACTGATAGATATAATTCACTTAGAAAATGTCTTCTTGCACATACCAAATATGAAGGATTAAGACTGCGTCAGTAGTGATAATTGTCAGAAAATTAACATAATATATGCGATAAAATGGATAATATTACAGAATTTTGTGAATTCACATAAAATGTGTATAAGTATGTTGATATTGTGGAAAAGTATGTGACTAATTACGATATTGATTGCATATGTTGTTAATAAATGTTATATTCTATAAGGTATGCACAGGAGAACTATACAATAAGAGATTGTGTGTGGAAAAGAGGATTAATAATGAATATAGTTGTATTAGCAGGTGGTACAAGCACTGAAAGAGATATATCAATTCTTACAAGTACCAAAGTGTGTGAGTCTTTAAGAAGAAATGGATACAATGCTAACATTGTGGATGTTTTTTTCGGTATAGATAGTGAAAATGTTGATAACTTTTTTAATAATGACAATGATTTGGAAAAGCTTTGCAAATATTTAAAGAACCAGACTCCTGATGTTGAGAAGGAACTTGAAGCAAGAAAAGCTTTGGGAAAAGGTTTCTTTGGAGATAATGTTCTTGAACTCTGCCAGAAAGCAGACATAGTATTTATGGGGCTTCACGGAAGCAATGGTGAGGACGGAAAGATACAGGCAGCATTTGAACTTATGGGAATTAAGTACACAGGAACTGATTATATAAGCAGTGCCATATCAATGAGCAAGGAGCTTACTAAAAAGGTTCTTGTTCCAGAGGGTATTCCAATGCCTAAGGGCATAGCACTCCACAAGGGACATAAGGTAGAATATGTTCCATTTCCTTGTGTGGTTAAGCCTTGTTGTGGTGGTTCAAGTGTAGGAGTATCTATTGTTAATAGCGAAGAAGAATTCAAGAGAGCCTTAACAGATGCATTCTCATATGAAGATAATATACTTGTAGAAGAATTCATTAAAGGAAGAGAATTCTCTGTAGGTGTACTTAATGGAAAGGCACTTCCAGTTATAGAGATAGAACCGCTTGACGGATTTTATGATTATAAGAATAAATATAAGGCAGGAGCAACTAAGGAGACTTGTCCAGCTAATCTTCCTAAGGAAATATCAGAGAAAATGCAAAGATGGGCAGAGAAAGCCTGTGAGACAGCTGGAGTTACTACATATGCAAGAGTAGATGAACTTCTTAATGAAGACGGAGATATATACTGCCTTGAAATTAATACACTTCCGGGAATGACAGGAACAAGCTTACTTCCACAGGAAGCTGCGGCTGTAGGAATGTCATATGATGAACTTACTAAGAAGATTATAGAAATATCTTTAGAAAAGTATAATTAATATTGAATGGAGATTATTATTTATGCGTGGAATGACATTAAGAGCTATAGCAGAAGCCTGCAATGGCGTATATTATGGCAGTGAAGATAACCTTGATAAAGAAGTGACAGACATAACAACTGACAGCCGTAAAGTGCAGAATGGCGGATTGTTTGTTGCCATATGTGGCGAGAGAACTGACGGACACCAATACATAGACAACTGCTTTAATGATGGAGCGTTGTGTGTTATATCAGAAAAAGAACTTGAAGGACAGACTAATTCTTATATAAAGGTTAAATCAAGTCTTCAGGCGTTAAAGGATATGGCACTTTTATACCGTAATAATCTTGATATCAAGGTTGTAGGTATAACAGGAAGTGTAGGTAAAACAAGCACTAAAGAAACAATCAGTTATGTGCTTAACAAGAAGTATAAAGTGTTAAAGACAGAAGGTAATTTCAATAATGAAATAGGACTTCCTCTTACAGTATTCCGCTTAAGAGATGATGATGAAGTTGCTGTTCTTGAAATGGGAATAAGTGATTTCGGAGAAATGGACAGATTATCAAAAATTGCTCAGCCAGATATAAGCGTAATAACTAATATAGGTCTGTGTCATCTTGAAAATCTTAAGACAAGAGATGGAATATTAAAGGCCAAGACAGAGATTTTCAATAATATGAAGCCTGACGGAATAGCGATACTTAACGGCGATGATGATAAGCTTATCACTGTAGATGAGGTTAATGGAAAGAAGCCTGAAAGATTTGGAATTAACTATAAAGACGGTGTGTATGCCAAGGATATAGAAAATCTTGGGCTTAGTGGAACTAAATTTGTAATATCAGGTCTTAATTGTGTAGATGGCTGTAAGGATTTTGAGGTTACTGTGCCGGTTCCTGGACATCATATGATATACAATGCACTTGCAGCAGCCTGTGTTGGTGCGGCATTAGAGCTTACTTCTGCACAGATAGCAGACGGAATAGCTGATTTAAAGACTATTTCAGGCAGAAATAACATTATCAAAACAAGTAAATATACATTAATAGATGACTGTTATAATGCTAATCCTGTATCTATGAAGGCTTCTGTTGATGTGCTTGATATGGCTATTGGCAGAAAAGTATGTATACTTGGTAATATGTATGAGCTTGGAGAAAATGAGAAAAATCTCCACTATGATGTTGGACAGTATATAGGTACTAAGAATATAGATGTTCTTATTACGATTGGTGATCTGGCAAGACATATCGCTATGGGAACAGACGATTATATGGAAACACATTTTGGTTCATATGATTGTGAGATACACAGCTTTGATGATATGGAAGAATTCAATATGGCATATTCGTCAATCCTTAAGGATAATGATAATATATTGATAAAGGCATCGCACGCAATGAAATTTGCTGATATTGTGGAGCTTTTAAGCAAGGATAATTAGATTAAGATTAAGCGTTTTGCAAATGCTTAAATATATACAGAAAGAAGAAAGGAGGCGTCTATGAAAAAGACTAAGAGTTTAATAATAAGTGCTATGATTATGGTATTCGCTTTGGCATTTACAGCTTGCGGAAGTAAGTCATCAAGTGTAGAGGGAAGCTGGAGTGGTAATGATAACGGATATGATGTTGTATTTAATTTCGAGGCAGATGGTCAGGGAACTATGCAGTTAAGCGGAATTCAACTTAATATTACATATTCCGTTGATGGAGACAAAATAACTATCAACAAGTCAGTTCTTGGTGGAACACAGACAGACGAGTATACATTTAAGATTTCTAACAAGTCAAAGACACTTACATTATCTAATGATTCAGGTGAAATTGAACTTAAAAAAGGTGAATAACCAGATGCTAATAATCTAAAGAATGATTTATTATCCCTTCGGGCAGATATTGCCTGAAGGGATTTTTAGTGTAATATGAAAATCTGATAAAGATCCCTGTTACAAAAAAGTATTATGTAATGATAACGTGTAATCGCTCTAATATGTAGTTTACAATATGTAGTTTGCTGCAAGTGAATGTGCTATATATAAATAAAATGAAAGTTATAT
>OGUM01000578.1_pt1 | contig 31064 bp, 33 predicted proteins | sample 1553631 | NCBI WGS metagenome assembly OGUM01 (sample SAMEA2580228, study PRJEB22360) | human gut metagenome | biome: human gut; feature: human-associated habitat; material: faeces | place: Denmark | collected 2008/2010 | reverse complement strand
CTTGCGGATTTAGCCGCTTGTTTCTCTTCCTTGTTGAGACGGATCTTATTGACCTCGTTGAGTAAGACTTGCTCGTCTATCTCCATGGTCGTACTACATTCCCGGATATACACGGAGCGAGCGATATTATCAGGTATGATCGCTACCGTACGGATAATATCCGAGATCAGGGCGGAACGTTTGATCGGATCACCCCCCGCTTCCGCCAATAACAACTTCGTCTTGAAACGGATGAAATCCGTCTCGTTCTGGCTGATAAACTCTGCGAACTCGCTTGCGCTATGGCTGCGGGCAAACGAGTCCGGATCTTCTCCCGCCGGAAGAAGCACGACCTTGACGTTCATCCCTTCTTCCAATAACATATCGATACCCCGGAGAGCCGCTTTGATTCCGGCGGCGTCTCCATCGTATAATACCGTGATATTATTCGTGAAACGATGTATGAGCCGGATTTGCCCTTGCGTGAGCGCCGTACCCGAGGAGGCAACCACGTTCTCTACGCCCACTTGGTGCATACCGATTACGTCCATATATCCTTCCACCAAGAAACAGCGATCCTGTTTCATGATTGCTTGCTTAGCGAAATAGATGCCGTAAAGCTCGTTACTCTTATGATAAATCTCGCTTTCGGGAGAGTTTACGTACTTCGCGGTCTTCTCGTCCTTTTTCAATACACGTCCGCCGAATGCCACGACCTTTCCACTTAGCGTATGGACGGGAAAGATAACACGTCCCCGAAAACGATCGTTCACGTTTCCGTTATCATAAGCGATAACTAAACCGGTTTTCTCGAGGAATTCCTTTTTATAACCTGCTTTTATAGCGGTTTTGTATAAAGCATCCCGCTGGTCCAAGCTATACCCGAGCTGGAATTTACGGATGATATCTTCCCGCAATCCTCGCTCGGCAAAGTAACGCATACCTACGCTTTTCCCTTCAACATGCTCATGTAATAAAGTAGAGAAGTATTGTCCCGCCCAACTATTGACGATAAGCATACTTTCCCGGTCGCTACGGATTTGTTTCTCTTTCTCGGTAAGTTCCCGTTCCTGTATCTCTATATTGTATTTTTTCGCCAGAAAGCGTAAAGCGTCGAAATAGCTGAGTTGCTCATGCTTCATGATGAAGTGAACGGCGGTTCCACCTTCTCCGCAAGCGAAACACTTACAGATATTCTTTGAGGGGGATACGTAAAAAGACGGTGATTTGTCCGAATGAAATGGGCATAATCCTACATAGTTGATCCCTCGTTTCCGAAGAGTCACGAATTCAGAGACAACATCCACGATGTTCGCCGCGTCCAATATCCGGTCTATGGTAGGTTGATCGATCATTTTAAATTACTCCTTATTTTAGCGAACACAAATGTAGTGAAAAATAACCAAACACAAACAAGGCTTGATGTTTGCTTGTGTTTGGTTATTTTTTGCTATATTTGCGGCGTGAAACGAATGCTACTCTCCAAGTACGCCTTCCAACTTATAAGATTATATTTTGTAACTGATTGGATATTAATAGGATATACATCCTTTCAGGACTAGAAGAATTATCCATCATTCTGTGGAACATCCTTTGACAGACAATTGGTTCGTATTGCGAGACTTGACCCGTCCCAATGCTAAACGCCCGGCCTATAGGTTGCTGGAGGAAAAGGGCATAGAGGTTTTCACTCCTATGCGTTGGCAGTTGGTCGAGAGGAAGGGTAAGCGGATTCGTGAGGAGGTTCCTCTTCTGCACGATTTACTTTTTGCCCATACTACCTGTGCGTGTATGGATCCAATCGTAGAAGAGATCAGTACCCTCCAATATCGTTATTTGCGTGGTGGCTACCGTAAGCCGATGACGGTAGGCCATGCGGAGATGAACCGTTTTATCCGTGCTGTCCATTCCGATGATTCCCCGCGTTATTTCTTGGTTGAAGAATTAACTCCAGCGATGTACGGTCGCATGATCCGCATCGAGGGTGGCCCATTGGATGGCTACGAGGGACGTTTACTCTCTCTATACGAGGGGCCCGTGTGAAACGTTTGATCGTGGAGATCCCCGGTCTGTTGGTCGCCGCTGTGGAGGTCGATCCTGAATATATTCGATTATTATAACATATATTGACATGATACAGATTTACTTCACACGCAATTAACAATTAAAAGAACGTGTGTAAGATGTCAAACAAAGCAAGAGAACGTAAAAGTTACAGCCAGGATTTCAAGCTCCGTATGCTGAAGGAGTATTATGAGAGTGGCTCAACCAAGTACAGCCTATGTAAGAAATATTCGGTTGATTACGTGACATTTAGTCGCTGGGAACGTTATTTTGAGTCAAAAACGCTATCTTTACCGTCCGATCTGACAGAGTTAGAGCATCAGGTATATATGGCACGAAAGAAATCCGAATCATCCAAGGCGACCGGTCCCCAAACGGAGAGCGAGAGGCTCCGGGAGGAGAACTTGCGCCTACACAAGGCGTTGGCCTACTCAGAGTTGCGCAATGAGGCTCTGCATGAGCTTCTTAAGATCGGGCGGGAACAATATGGCATCGACCTGCTAAAAAAAGCTGGCGCCAAGCGGTAGACAACCTTCGGCTCAGGCATCCCAAGGAATCGATCGGTAGCCTGAGCGGGCTGTTTGGCAAGACAAGAGAAGGTTATTACTCCGTGAGCAAGGAGAAACGCATGTGCAGGGAATTGTCAGAGAAAGAGATACTTGACACCGTGAGGGATATCCGGCATGAGGCTCCGGGCATCGGGGCGTACAAGCTGTACCTGATGTTCAAGGAACTCTATCCGGACGAGATGCGTGGCCGGGATTGGTTCTACGGGCTGATGCATGAGTCACACCTGATGCTGAAGCCCGGGAAGCGCCGTCACACGACAAGCTCCAACCATCCTTACAGGAAGTACAAGAACATGATCAAGGGATTGACCGTCAACAGGATCAACCAATTGTGGGTGGCCGACATCACCTATATCGACACCGATGAGGGCGTGGCCTACCTGCATCTCCTGACGGACGCGTTCACGCATGAGATCATAGGCTGGATCCTATCCGACAGCCTTGTCGCCTCCAATACCGTGACGGCTCTGGACATGGGTATCTCGCACGTGTCACCCCTAGGGTTCGATGGACTGATCCACCACTCCGACCGCGGCGTTCAATATTGTTGTAATCAATATATTGATCGTCTACAGGCCATTAAAGCCACGATCAGCATGACGGAGGACTACAAGCCTACCGATAACGCGATCGCCGAGCGGGTCAACGGCATCATCAAGCAGGAATGGCTCTACAGGATGAAACGCCCCCCGGACGTGGTGGCCGCAAGGGATTTGTTGGCGAGGATCATAGACTTCTACAACAATAGGAGACCGCATAGGAGCAACAGGGACATGCTCCCACCAGTCAGGTTCCGAGAAGCTCTGACTTGTATGTGATCGCTCAATGGAGGCTTCGCGCCTCCAGCCGCGAGGCTTCCTCCGCAGTGGTTTTTTCATGGTTGTTTTGCATGGAAAAAGAAAAACGGTATTTTTGCCGCTGTGAACCGGTTCAGGAAACAACTTTCAACCCTGTGGAGTTTTTCAGGAGAAGGTTCTCTAAGATGTGAAGTACCTTAGAAAATAACAGTAAAATCTGTAAAGTAAATTTAGGCAAATTCATATGAATACTCTTGGATTAGACAGATATATACTACCTTGCCTAAGGAGTATATCTTCTATGTCTGGAGGAGATATCTCCTTGGGCTAAGTAAGTAGTACTTCGTATATATAATCTCGTAAGCGCTCAATTTTTGAAAGCTGAGCAAAAAAGTATGTTAGATGACTTGTGCCATGCACTTAAGATACTTTTAGTGAGTATTCAAAAAAGGGCTCATGGCTAATGTTAAAATCAAAATTAATTTTTAATACAACCCGGTTTAGGGCACAGTAAAGTACCCCATTCAAAGGGGTATGCCCTAAATTGAGTGCTTACAAGTATGTCTGGGCTTTGGTGAACAAACAGGAGAATATCACTTATTGTCTCTTATGACAAAGACGAGGATGACAGCCGTGGTAGCCGTCCTATTGAAACTTTCTAGGGAAGCTTTCTTGGAAGTATACAGTCTGACGGATATGTGGTTTACAAGCACTTGGCAGAGGTAAATCCTAAATGTGAGTTTATACTCTGTTGGGCGCATGTACGCAATAAGTTTGCCATGACCTTTGAGGCAAGGATGCGGATGCCGAATGGTTTGTTCAGAAAATAGGCGAGTTGTATAAGATAGAGGCTGAATGTATCCTGAAACGCTTAAAGCCTCATGAGATAAAAAATCAACGGTGCCAGGATGATGTAACACGCATATTGACTTCTATTTATGAAAAGGCGGTGAAGCTGTTGAAGAATAAACGAAAACATTATAGTGAGATGATGCGGAAGTCGCTGAGTTATATGATCTATGGTTGGGAAGAACTTCAGAATTACAGGAAGGACGGATGTTACACCATAGACAATATCTTTGTAGAAAGAGCCATTCGGCCTTTTACGGTACATCGAAAAACTCTTTGTTTTTTAGTAGCGAAGAGGGTGTTGAAACAGCACTGGCATTTTTCACTCTGATTGAGACCTGCAAGAATGTAGGTCTCAATCAGAGTGACTATATCGCAACTACAATCAAGCTTTTGATGGACGGGAATAAGAATTATGATGACCTCGTTCCTATGTCAATGGCTATATAATACATGACAAATCGTTAAATTTAAAAATATTCAAAAGTTCATCTTCTTGATTTTTAAGAAGGTGTACATGGTTGAGTGCTTACTATTTACAATGGCAAAGACAATAAAGAGGAACTTTGTCTGTTGTTGCAGATTTCTGCCGTATTGTTTCCTATCATTACAGCTCCGTATATTGCGCGGGTGTTGGATCCGGACGGTGTGGGTATCGTCAATTTTGTCAATACCTATGCTTCCTATTTTGCCCTGTTCGCTGTTCTTGGCATACCGACATATGGGATTCGTGAAATTGCGAAGCGGCAGGGCAACTTGAAAGAAATGGAACGATTCCTTTCACAAATGATTAGCATTGAACTGGTATCGACATTTGTCATTAGTCTGCTTTTCATAGGTTCCGTGTTGTGGATAGATCAATTGAAAGAGAATGCGCTATTGTTTCTGTTGGCGGGAATATCTCTTTATATGACGCCTTTTAAGATAGAGTGGTTTTTTAAGGGGCAAGAAAAGTTTGGCTATATAACATTTCGCTCATTGGTTATTCGCACGGTCAGTATCCTATTGCTGTTCGTCTTTGTTCGTACCAAACATGATCTGGTTAATTACGTTTTGCTAAGCCTTTTCTCTACGATTGCGAATGAATTTTGGAACTATTTAAAGGTTTTGAAATTAGGAATAAGACCTTATATTACATTCAAGGGATGTAAGACGCATTTGAAAGCTGTCTTGGTGTTATTGGGTTCTTCTGTCGCTATCAGCATCTATGTGATGTTGGATACGTTAATGCTGGGTTTCTTGGCCGATTATTCAGAAGTGGGATATTATAATTCGGCAATACATCTGGTAAAAGCCGTTTTGCCATTGGCCACAGCCCTATCAGCGGTTGCTTTGCCAAGGGTCGCAAGTTTTATGCAATCCAATGACATGGAAAGCGTTAATGCTCTCATGCAAAAATCCTTGAATATTGTTTCTTTTTTGGTATTTCCGATGACTATGGGAATAATCCTGGTAGCGCCTACCTTTGTTCCCTTGTTTTTTGGCTCTCAATTTGAGGGAGCCATATTGCCCATGCAAGTTGGAGCCGTCTTGTTGATAGCCATAGGGCTAAATAACTTGAATGGTATCCAGATCCTTACGGGCATGGGAAAGGATAAGCAATTCTTAATGAGTGTAACCAGTGGTGCGGTATCCAATTTTATATTGAATTTGATACTTATCCCCCGATATGGGGCTGTCGGTGCGGCAATCTCGTCTGTCTATGCGGAGGTGCAGATATTTTTGGTGAATGAATATTTCGTGAGGCGTGATACGGTTATTCGGGTGAATCATTATGCGGATGCCGCCAAGTCATTGATAGGGGCCTGCCTTTTCGTACCGTTATGTTATGCGATTGGCCGTTTGCTTGAGGGATGGACTTTTGTGATTGTTGCGGTATTGGCATGTTCGATCGCCTATATGATATCTCAATATGTGCTTAGAAACTCAATATATGGTTTGGTGAGCAATCTCATACTTCCAAAAATTAAAGCAAGGTTTTCATGAAAAGAAAGATTAAAGAAATAATAAAGAAAGCGACATCCGGAGCTTTGCGATTAAAAATTAGAACTTATCAAAAGGCTTTTGATCGTATGTCGATATGGGATACTTTGTTTAAGTATCATTGTTATTATGACAAATTGCCGGGTAGCCTCTCTTCCGCAAATCTGATGGCTAAGATAATAGGTAGATCAGATATTTGTTTGGCCCATGGGTTTATCTATACGTATGATCCAACCAAGACTCGTTTGGTTAGGGCGGGAGTTGAACCGTTAACCAGTATAACGCCGGACTATGCCTTGATAATCAATTCTGATTTACGTGAGATAATGCGTAGTCTTCCTGAAAGAAGCGGGGATAATTCGGATTTCATAGGCACTTTGCATATAGTGACCAAGGCGATTGAAGATAAGGCGAGGGCCATATCGGAGCAACGATACGAGGATGTGCGCTATGAGGCAATGGCGAAAAGACTTCCGGACTTGCTTTATCGAGATTGTCAATCTTTGGTGGAGGCCATACAAAAAATCTTGTTTTACAATGGATTGCTATGGCAAGTGGGGCATCGGCATGTGGGCTTGGGTCGTATGGATTTAGTATTGTATCCTTATTATAAAAAGGATGTGGAAGCCAATAGGCTAAACTATGAGCAGGCGAAAGGTTTGCTAAAAGAAATGTGCTTGTTGTTGGGCAAGGATTCTCCCATGAAGAGCTTGAATCTGATAGGTGATAGCGGTCAGTATATTATATTGGGAGGTGTTGACAAGAATGGGAAAAATACCGATAATGAATTGACCCGTATGTTCTTGGAACTTTTTGAGGAATTAAGAATCCCTGATCCCAAACTCATCTTCCGGGTCAATGAGGAGACACCAATGGATACATGGAAACGTTCGATAAGGTGTTTGGCGAATGGTTGTGGATCTCCGTTGTTTATGAATGAGACCCTTATTATGGAAAATATGGTGAAGTTTGGTTATCGGAACGAGGACGTGTGGAATGTGGGTACGTCAGCCTGTTGGGAACCTCTGATTATAGGAAAATCCTCGGATCAAAATAATCCATTCATAAGTATACTCGCTTGCAATGCTTTAAAGAAGGCCTTGACAGAGATGGAAGACGAATTGGATTATGGCGGTTTGCTACAATTGGTGAAACGAAATTTAGCGGAAGAGACACGATCGGTTGTTGTTGATAAGGATTACGATTATTCCCCCATCATGTCGTTATTCAATGAGTCATGTATCCGTTCAGGCAAAGACTTTGCGCATCAGGGAAGCGATTATATGTATCAAGGCGCCCAATTACTAGGCTTGCCCAATTTGGTGAATTCCTTGTTGAACATCAAGAAATACGTTTATGAGCAGGGATTGGTCTCCTTGGGCATATGCAGGGAGATCGTACAGACCGATTATGAGAATCACCTTGATATAAAGCAATTGTTCAAGTCGGCTAATGACAAGAAGTTTGGCTTATGTGACGAGTATGTTCTTCGTCTAAGCCAGGAGTTGATTGGAACGGTGAGCGAAACGATAGGAAAACTTACCGCCAACGGGTATAACGTGAAGTTTGGACTAAGTTCTCCAAGTTATATTTCGCGGGGAAAAGTAGCCTCTGCCACACTGGATGGTCGGAATGCCGGTGAGCCATTTGCGGTACACATTTCTCCTCTATCTTCTACGATTGATATTGCGGAAGTCTTGGACTTTGCGAGTTCTTTGTCTTATCCTGTAAATTGCCTGAACGGAAATGTGGTGGATTATGTGATTCCTCCGGTTTATTTGAATAATTCAGACAAGTTGGTTCCCATTTTACGGGATGCGTTCAAGAAAGGATTGTATCAGTTGCAGTTAAATGTCTATGATAGGGCAACTTTGATAGATGCAAAATTGCATCCGGAAAAATATCCGACCTTGGTCGTTCGAGTATGGGGCTTTAGTGCCTATTTCAATGACCTGCCGGAAGAATATAAAGATAACCTGATAGCTAGGGCCGGGGAATATGAGCGCGCTTAATGTAATCTCCATCCAGCGAGGTTGTATTTATGACGGTCTAGGTGTTCGTACGACTGTTTTTTTGAAAGGATGTCCGTTCAGTTGCTCTTGGTGTTGCAATCCGGAAGCGCTCTCTGGTAAAGAATATTATATTGACAATCAGAAATGCCTAAAGGAATTGGGCGTATATTCCTTGTTATGCGAAAGTTGTGAGCGAAAAGGAGGTGCTCGTTCTATCATAGAGTGCCCATTTAGTGTATGTGCGCCTATCGCTAAACGGTATGACTCAGAAGATTTATTGAAAGAGTTATTAAAGGACAGCTCCTTGTTTGAGCAAAGTGGAGGTGGCGTTACGCTTTCGGGAGGTGAGCCACTGTTGCAGTGGAAACCCCTTGTTCCTTTATTGTCTGAATTAAAGGCTGCGAATATTCACGTGTCCATAGAAACAACTTTATATATGCGTGATAAACAAGTTGTGGAACATTTAATTCCATATATAGATGAGTGGATTGTCGATTTGAAGCTACAAAAGGAGCATACGAAAGAGGATTATTTCTATGTACTGCATGGCAATCTTGGATTACTTCGTGAATCGATGTCGAGGATTGCTTATCGATTGGTTTATGTGGAAACTCTACAAGCTGAAAAAGTGATTTCTCAATTGCAAGATTTGGGTATTAATGCTTTTGAGCTATTGAAGTGCCATTCTTTGGCCAAAAGTAAATATGATAAATTGGGAATCCCTTTTATGGATTATACTCCTTCAGATACTGCTTATAATGTATTCTATAGAAAAATGTTGGAGGCTGGTTTACAGATTGTAAAACACGAAATTTAATCATATGATGCAACATTACGATTACTTAATAGTTGGTTCCGGATTGTACGGATCTACGTTCGCTTATAAGGCGAAGCAAGCAGGTAAGACTTGCTTGGTGATTGACAAGCGATCACATGCCGGGGGAAATGTTTATTGTGAGAAAGTAGAGGGCATTAATGTACACAAATATGGAGCGCATATCTTTCATACGAATAACAAGAGTGTATGGGATTTTGTGAATTCTATTGTGGAATTCAATCGTTATACAAATTGTCCGATAGCAAATTTCAAGGGCGAATTATATAATTTACCTTTCAATATGAATACTTTCTATCGGATGTGGGGTGTGACTACACCAACCGAAGCTGTAGCGAAACTTGAGGAACAGCGTGCAGAGGCAAGACGGAGACTGGCAGATTTAAGTGTGTCTGAACCCCGCAATTTAGAAGAACAGGCACAGTTGTTGGTGGGTAAAGATATATACGAGATCTTGATTAAGGAATATACCGAGAAGCAATGGGGGCGTAAGTGTACAGAACTCCCCGCATTCATTATCCGTCGTTTACCAGTTCGTCTCATATATGATAATAATTACTTCAATGATAAATATCAAGGCATTCCTATTGGTGGCTACAATAAACTGATCGAAGGCTTATTGGCTGGAGTTGAAGTGAGATTGAATACGAATTTCTTTGCCAAAAAGGAAGTCCTAATGGCCATAGCTGATCGGATTGTTTATACGGGTGCCATTGATGAATACTTCGATTACTATTATGGTAAATTAGAGTATCGAACAGTTTCGTTTGATATGACTGTCGAAAATTGCACGAATTATCAAGGTAATGCCGTAGTGAACTATACTTCTCATGAACAGCCGTATACCCGTATTATTGAGCATAAGCATTTCGAGATGTTCGGAGCTGAGATAGATGCTTGTCCCAAAACAGTAATCTCTAAAGAGTATAGTTCAGAATGGAAAGATGGGTTAGAACCTTACTATCCAGTGAATGATACTCCTAATAATGAATTGGCTGAGAAATATCGGGCATTGGCAGCTAAAGAAGAGAACGTAATTTTCGGAGGGCGTCTAGCGGAATACAAATATTATGATATGGATCAGGTAGTGAGTCAAGTATTAAATTTAGAAATGTAAATAATGGAGAATCATAAAGTTAAAATATTAGTGTGTTGCCATAAAGAGGCTTATGTTCCTAATGATGATATCTATTTACCGATACATGTAGGAAAAGCTATATCTAAGAAGGATCTAGGTTTTCAGGGGGATGATGAGGGAGACAATATAAGCTATAAAAATCCACATTATTGTGAGTTAACCGCATTGTATTGGGCTTGGAAAAATTTGCGTAATGTTGATTATATAGGGCTTTGTCATTATAGAAGATATTTTGATTTTAGAACTAAACCTTTTGTGAAGAAAGAAGCTGTTGTAGTTTCCGAAGAATGGTTTCGTATGCATTCGAAATCTCTTTTACTAAATGTTGATACCTTCAATTTTGATGTTGTTTTGCCAATGTCTATTCCGTTTAGAATGAATATATTAGAGCGTCATGCCTTGAATTTGAATTTTATGGATATGGCGGTTATGGAGAAAGTAGTATTGAAGTTGTATCCTGAATATAGAAAATCATTAGAATATGTATTTTATCATTCCTCGGATGTGCCTCAGAGAAATATGTTTTTAATGAAGAAAGAATATTTTGATCGTTATTGTGAGTTTTTGTTTAATATATTATTTGAGGTAGAAAAGTATGTGAAACTTTCACCATATGCCTATTATAGAAGGGTTTTTGGATTTATGGGAGAAATGTTACTCCCTTTGTTTTGTTATCATAATAAATTAAAGACGCAACGCCGCTATATTGTATATATTGATAATAACGGGAAAAATAAATCTGATATGTTTTATACGGTAAAATATATTCTTTCTAATATCTCATTTAAACTTAATGAATTGTCTACTAAGCCTATTTATTCAGTCTGGAAGAAAGATTTATTAGAGAGTGAGTTCCCTGATTTGTTTAAATAGCTATGTGAACTGTATATGTTAATGCTGAGGGCTTGATATGCTTATTTTTGTAATTGTTTTCTTTCTGATTTTTTTAGTTGGGATAAATAAAATTTGTTGTAAAGACAATATTTCACGATTATGTGTTAATATTCATACGATATGGTGGTCTTTATTGGTTGTTATATCATTGCTTAATATGTTTTCAATGAAGGATGTATCTTTGTTTACATATTTTTTGATATGTTCTTATTATATTTCGTTTAATATTGGCTTTTTGATGGCAAATTACGTTTTTGGAAGTAAAGTATATGCGCTTTGTAATCCTACTAAGAATTTGGATTATTATTTACGTAGTAGAGTTTTTAATATTGCATTGTTGTTATTTGCTATATTTTCAATATATTTAGTTTATCGCTTTTTAGATGTAATATTAATTTCTACATTTGCTGAAGCTCATTTGCTTAGCATCGATTATGAATTATATGGGTCTCCTTTAGCCATGATCATTTTTAATAATGCAACGGTGCCGTTATCTTATTTTTCAATGGTCTTGTTTGCGTTCTTATACCTGAAAAGAAATTTTAGTTTAGTGTTTTTGTGTTTGTTTTTCTATATTACATTGGTCTTTCTAGTAGGATTTGATAAGGGTACTATATTAATGTTTGTTCTGCAATTTGTTTTGATTTGTTTGCTCTTGTATAAAGTCGATATGTCTTATATAGTCGGATGCTATAGTATGAACAAACGTCAAATAACAAAATCTGTAATATTTGTTATGATATTGATTATGATAACAGGTGTTTTGAGTTCTTTGAGAAAGACAGATCGTATAGATATAGTTCTTCTTAGTTTGTACGATTCTTTATGCGATTTTTTAGAGGAAATTGTTGTGTATTTAGTTGGTCCATTTAGAGCTTTAGACTATGCGGTGAATTCTGATTATTTTTTGGATAAACTAGGTGGTTGTTATTTTGGAGAGGCTACATTTTTAGGTTTTAATAAGCTTCTTGATTGGATATTCTCACTGGTCGGAATAGATTATAATAGCTCATATGAGCTTGTAGGTAATACATTGCAGGAGACTTCTGTGGACATTAATTCTTCTGCAACTTCCTTTAATTTTGCTTTCTCTTCAATTCTGTATTATTATCTTGATTTTAAGGTTTTGGGTGTAATTACTATTCCTTTTTGTCTTGGAATTGTATTAAGAATATTAATAAATAAATTTCATCGTTATCCATCAATTCCTGCTTTTGCTTTGTTTGTCTATTTGCTTACTATTTGCTTGACAGGTTTCTTTACTTGGGATTTATCAAAACCGGGGCCTGCTGCCTATTGCCTGTATTTGTTGTTTTTCCATTATTCTTTTGTGTTTAAAAGAGTTTATACATAATGTTTGTAAATAGAATATAGTAATGAAAGTATCTGTAGCTATGGCTGTTTATAATGGAGAGAAATATGTGAGAGATCAGATTGTTTCTATACTCAGCCAGTTGAGAAAGGATGATGAACTTATCATATCCTATGATGAATCGTCTGATAATTCATTGTCAATATTGACAGAGTTCGCTCAGTCTGATAAAAGGGTGAAGATATATGATAATCCCTATAAACCAGGTGTTGTGAAAAACTTTCAAAATGCGGTGGAACATTGTTTGGGGGATATTATCTTTCTGTCAGATCAAGATGACGTGTGGTTGCCTAATAAAGTCGATAAGGTACTTCGTGAATTTGAAAATCCCCATGTTGCCGTAGTGATTCATGATTCAAAGCTTACAGATTCAGACTTGAATGTAAGGTTTAAGTCAACGTTTAAATTAAGAGGTGGTGTAAGAACCTCTTTCTTGGGAAATATATATAGGCTTAGCTATATTGGATGTTGTATGGCTTTCAGATCCTTTTATAAGGAACTGGTGGTACCTTTCCCTACAATTTATAGATCTCATGATTGGTGGATAGGGAGTATGTTATCTTGTGGAAAAACAAAAATTAAAGCTATAGATGAAGCTTTGATTCTGCATCGTGAGCATGCGAATAATGCGACGCCTAAAAGTAGACCTCCATTGAACTATCAGCTTCAAGTTCGTTGGATTATTATAAAAAATGTAATAGCCAGATATCTCTATAAAATCAGGATTGATAAATCTCATAATCTCTAGTCTTATGTCAATGTCTCTTTTTAAAATATATAGTAAGATAGCTCTGTTATCACCTAGGATTGAAGTCTTACTTCGACAAATGTATTGGTATAATCACAATTTAGTATCGAGATATAATCCTAATACGGTTTCGGCAAGTATATTTCCTGTGACAGACATACATACTGTTGATTTTGATGCGATTCTTGAACGTTTAGAGGGCTGGGGAGTTCGTAAAGGTTCTTTATTAATAGTTCACTCTTCATACGACTCATTAAAAGCTACGGGATTGTCTCCTCTTGAGATAATAAATAAACTTCGTGGTTTGATAGGAGAAGAAGGCACTCTTGCTATGCCTGTAATACGACATTATAAAAATGAGCCATCTCCAATTGAGAAATTAAAACGAGATTTCGTTTACCCTGAATGTGTGTATAACCCAAAAAGGACACCTGTTGTATCAGGCTTATTGCCCACTTTCTTGATGAGGATGCCTGACGCTGAAATAAGTCTGCATCCATTGAATCCTCTCTGTGCCATAGGTCCTTTAGCCAAAGATATGATGCGGCATAATATTGAAGGGGACATTCCATCTCCGCATGGCATTTATTCTGCATGGCATTTTTGTGTGAGTCATAATGCTTTCGTGTGTAGTTTAGGAACAGATCTTAGGCACCATAATACTATTGGACATGTGGCTGAAGAGGCTTTTGGTAATTGGTATTGGGGTGATGATGATTGGTATAGTGTTCGGAATTTTAGAATAGAAATAGAGAGAAATAATACTATTGATTTAAAGGTTAAGGAGCGAAAAGCTAAGTGGGGAATGTTGCATCAAGCAGAGCTGAATAGATATAAAGATCTCTTAGATAATAGAATTATCAAATCTCAAAGATTTGATAATGTCCTAGTTGAATTTGAAGAATCTTCTAAACTTATAAACTATCTAATGTCTAAGAATAGTAGGGGTTATCCATATTTTAAATAAACGATTAATAGATGTTGTTATCATGAATAATTTAGAAAAACTTAATCAAGCATTTGTCGATGCTTTTGCTATTGATAAAAAATACTTAAAGGATTTGGTATATAAAGGTGTTAGCAATTGGGATTCTGTAGGTCAAATGGTTTTGATCGCTAACCTTGAGGAAGCCTTTGATATTGAAATAAAATCTGATGATATTATGGATATAAATTCTTATAAGGCTGCGGTGTTGATTCTTATGCGAAAATATAATATATCGTTCTAAGATGTTTGATTTGCAGAAGTATTCCTCAAGATTGGCTATAAGATCTGATATAGGAGAATCTATTACATATGCTGAGTTAACTGTTGAGACGGAAAAATTTCACGACGCAATTCCGTATGATGGTCTTGTTTTCATTCTTTGTGAAAACGTAATGGGTTCCTTGTTAGGTTATATATCATGTATGACTAAACATATTCCATGTGTCTTATTAGATGGAAGTAAGGACATAGAGCTTATTCAGCATCTTATTGCTATCTATCATCCTGAGTTCATTTGGTTATCTCAAAAAAGGGTTGGAGAATTTGTTGGTACTGTTATTTACAAATATGAAAATTATTCTATGCTGCAAATGCGGTACGATAGGGATTTCAGTGAAAAAGATAAAGCGATCAACCCAAATTTACTCTTATGTTTGACTACATCAGGTAGTACGGCTTCTCCTAAGTTTGTTAGGCTCTCTGAAAAAAATCTGAGAAGTAATGCGGAGTCTATCGCAGAGTATCTTCAGATTGATGAGAATGAACGCCCCGTGATGTCGTTGCCAATGTATTATAGTTTTGGTATGTCGGTTATTAACTCTCATTTAATTAAAGGTGCTACTATTTTACTGACTGATAAAACAGTGTTGCAGCGTGATTTCTGGGACTTTATTAAAGAAGAAAAAGCGACATCTATTGCCGGTGTTCCATATACGTATGAGATGTTGAGACGTTTAAAATTTTTCTGTATGGATTTGCCTTATTTGAAGACAATGACGCAAGCGGGGGGTAAGATGAATTCTGCTTACGTAAAGGAATATGTGGATTTTGCAGAGGCAAACAATAAGCGATTTGTTGTAATGTATGGCCAGACAGAGGCCTCTCCTCGAATGAGTTATCTTCCTCATGACAAGGCGGTTGATAAATACGCGTCAATTGGCATAGCTATACCAGGAGGTAAATTCTCATTGATAGATGCCGGAGGCGATGTCATAAAGGATGCCGATGTTGAGGGAGAATTGGTATACGAGGGGGAGAATGTCTGTTGGGGATATTCTGAAAAACGACAAGATTTACAACTGGGCGATGAAAATCACGGAATCCTTTATACGGGCGATATAGCTAAAAGGGATGTAGATGGCTTTTTCTATATAGAGGGACGTATGAAAAGATTTGTGAAGGTTATGGGTAATCGTTGTAATTTGGATGCTGTTGAGCAATTTGTGAAGGTTATTACAGCTGATTGCGCATGTGTTGGTGTGGATGATCGAATTTCTGTTTTTGTGACACAGAATGGATTGGAAGATGATATAAAGCATTTTTTGGTAGCAAAAACCGGTTTTAATCAGAGTGTTTTTCGTGTACTTGTTATAGCTGTTATTCCTAAATCTAATTCTGGTAAAATACAATATCCAGAATTGCAGAGAATGTTATAAACATGGTAAATAGATTAGAGAAAGGTTTTGCTCCTTTATGCTTCATTCAAGAGGGTAAACTTATTTGCTATAAAAGGGGATGTTTGTGGGTTTTGGCTGGGAATAAAGTGTTAGATAAATATCCAATATTTAATAGTGCCAAAGAGTTTCTTATAGGTGCGATAAATCCTTTTTCCCGTCTGTTAAGACTCGGTATCCGTGCCTCTATCGCCTTGGATGAGAATCGTGTTTTGCTTTCTAGGGGAAATCATATTTTTGAGTTGGATCTGTTGTCGGGCGAACGCTCCGGAGGGTATTTTATCGGGGAAGGCTTGCGCCCTTTGGCTTTTACGAAGATAGAGGGCATAAGAGGTTTTGACGATGCGGTAGTGTTTGGGGGATATCTCATGAATATGGATAAGGAACCTGTGCATATATACAAGCGGAAGTCTGTCGATCAATGGGAGGTGGTCTATACATTTGAGCGGGGTGTCATCAATCATGTGCATGCTATCGTGGCTGATCCTTATCGGGATTGTCTCTGGGCCTTTACCGGGGATTTCGATGAGGCTTCTGCAATCTGGAGGATCACGGATAATTTCAAAAGGGTGGAACGGGTAGCCTGGAATGACCAGCAATATAGGGGATGTGTTGTATTCCCGGTGAGAGAAGGCTTGTTGTATGCAACGGATGCCCCCTTCGCCAAGAATTATATTTACTTGATGAATCCGGATACGATGGAATTAAAGAGGATTGCACCGATTGACGGATCTTGCATCTATGGATGCCAATGCGGTGATCAATTTGTCTTCTCGTCTACGGTGGAACCGGACGGAAGGGATAGCTCTTTATTCAAGCTCTTTACGAGCCGTAAGCGAGGGGCTGGCATCACGGATATGTATGTGCATCTCTATTGTGGAAATATGGAAAAGGGATTTAGGGAGATCTACAAGGAGAGGAAGGATCTTTGGCCTTATGCGTTTCAGTTTGGTGTCTTTCGTTTTCCTTCTGGGAGGAATGATGCAAATACTTTATATTTTCAGCCTATAGCTACAAATAAAAATGATTTAAGTCTGTTAGCTTTAGATTTATCTGGGAAGTAATAATTTTAATATATATCATGTCAATTTTTAAAGACAAAACCCTGCTAATCACAGGTGGTACGGGTTCCTTTGGAAATGCTGTGCTTCGTCGTTTCTTAGATAGCGACATTAAGGAGGTTCGTATCTTCTCGCGAGATGAGAAGAAACAGGATGATATGCGTCATTTCTTGCAGGCACAACGTCCGGAGGTAGCTCATAAGGTGAAATTTTATATTGGTAATGTTCGCCAGCGTGAAGCGGTGGATTTCGCTATGACTGGTGTGGATTATGTGTTCTCTGCCGCTGCCCTTAAGCAGGTTCCTAGTTGTGAATTCTTCCCTATGGAGGCTGTGCGTACGAACGTGGAGGGTACAAATAACGTGTTGCTTTCCGCTATCGCTCATGGTGTGAAAAATGTGGTGGTGCTTTCTACCGATAAGGCTGCCTATCCTATCAACGCCATGGGGATCTCTAAATCTATGATGGAGAAGGTTGCTATTGCTCAAGGTCGTGCTTTGGGACAGAACGCAAAGACTACTATTTGCTGTACCCGTTATGGTAACGTTATGGCGAGCCGTGGCTCGGTGATCCCTTTGTGGGTAGAGCAGATGATGGATGGTAAGCCGATCACTATCACGGATCCAAATATGACTCGTTTTATGATGACTTTGGATGATGCCGTGGATTTGGTGGTGTATGCCTTCACGCATGGTGAGAATGGTGATCTATTCGTGCAGAAACCCCCTGCCGCTACACTTTCTACGCTGGCTACGGCTTTGAAAGAGGTTTATGCCAAGGTGGATCCTGTGTATGGCGATACGGAGGTGAAGGTGATCGGTACCCGCCACGGTGAGAAACTCTATGAGACGTTGGTGACCCGTGAGGAGATGGCCAAGGCTGTTGATATGGGTAACTATTACCGTATTCCATGTGATAACCGAGACTTGAACTATGATAAGTTCTTTACTGAGGGTTCTCATAAGGTTGAGCAGGTAGAGGAGTATCATTCCCATAATACCACCCGTCTCGATGTGGAGGACATGAAGGAAATGTTGCATAGACTTAATTTTATTCGTGAAGATCTGGGTTTACAAGCAAGAGTGAAAACTAAGGAAATACGTTCTGAGTAATAACTACCTGTATGAAAATATTAGTCTTGGGTGCTTCCGGTATGGCTGGCCATACTATTGCGCTTTATTTTAAAGAGCAAGGACATGAGGTGTATGCGTTCTCTCGCAAGCAATTTCTTTTTTGTACATGGATTGGTGGAGATGCATTTGATATAGATTTCTTGAAAAATATAGTAACTACAGGCAATTACGATGCTATAATTAATTGCATTGGTTTGTTGAATCAATTTGCTGATTCGGCTCCTGAAAAGGCTGTTTATATTAATAGTTATCTTCCTCATCAAATTGTAGCTTGGCTGACAGATACTCCGACACGCTTTATCCAGATGAGTACGGATTGTGTGTTTGCTGGTAATACAGGACCTTATGATGAGTGCTCCGTACCTGATGGATGTTCCTATTATGATAGGACAAAGGCATTGGGTGAGATTATGGATGATAAAAACCTTACCTTTAGAAATTCTATTATTGGTCCGGACATTAATGAACATGGAATAGGCCTTTTTCATTGGTTTATGAAACAACATACTCCAATAAATGGCTTTACAAAAGCTATATGGACAGGGGTTACTACTTTAACCCTTGCAAAAGCAATGGAACGTGCTCTACAAACAAACCTTACCGGATTATATAATTTGGTAAATAACGAAAGTATTAATAAATATAACTTGCTATGTCTCTTTAATAAGTACTTTAGAAATAACGAGATTCAGATAGCGAAGTCTGAAAAATTGGTTTTAGATAAGACCTTACTCAATAAGCGTACTGATTTTGATTTTGAGGTACCTTCTTACGAACAGATGATTATAGAGATGAAAGAGTGGGTTGATAACCATAAAGATATTTATCCTTTATATTGATTGGCTATATGGGAAAATTAAAATTAATGACTATTTTAGGTACTCGGCCTGAAATAATAAAGATGTCTGCCATTATTAAAAAGTGTGATAAGTATTTTGAACATTATCTTGTTCATACAGGGCAGAACTATGATTATACTTTAAACGAAGTGTTTTTTAAAGATCTAGCTTTGCGTGAGCCTGACTATTACTTAAATGTGGTTGGTGAAAACATAGGCCAGACCATGGCGAATGTGATCTCTAAGAGCTATGAATTGATGGTAGAAATAAAACCAGATGCTGTAATTGTGTTAGGTGATACTAATAGTTGCCTTTCTATTATTTCCGCAAAACGTTTGAAAATTCCGATATTTCATATGGAAGCAGGAAATCGTTGTAAAGATGAGAATTTACCTGAAGAGGTAATCAGAAGAATTGTAGATGTAACTAGCGATGTGAATCTTTGTTATAGCGAACATGCTCGTCGTTATATCCTTGATGCGGGGGTTAGGCCTGAGAATACTTATGTCGTCGGATCTCCTATGCGTGAGGTGTTGGATGGATGTATAGAACAAATTAATTCAAGTAAAGTATTAGGGCGTTTAGGGTTGGAAAGACATAAATATATCCTACTTTCAGCTCATCGCGAGGAAAATATAGATATTGAAGCTAATTTTTTCTCCTTGATGAATGCGGTTAATGCTATGGCTGATAAGTATAATATGCCTATTCTTTATTCTTGTCATCCTCGTAGCAAAAAGTTTATTGAGCAACGTGGGTTTAAGTTTGATAAACGAGTGATTCAAAGTAAACCATTAGGATTCCATGATTATAACCATTTACAACAGCATGCTTTTTGTGTGGTATCAGATAGTGGGACAGTTCCGGAAGAAGCTAGTTTCTTTAAATTTCCAGCGGTAAGTATTCGTACATCAACAGAGCGTCCGGAAGCTATGGATAAGGGCGTCTTTGTTATAGGGTCAATTTCTACAGAACAAGTATTACAGGCCGTTGATCTTGCTGTAGAAATGCATCTTTGTGGAGATTATGGATTAACGGTACCAGCTTATGATGATAGCAATGTATCCACTAAGGTGGTTAAGTTGATACAGAGTTATACAGGTATTATAAATAAGATGGTTTGGCGAAAATAAAGTAATATATGAATATTGTTTTTTTAACATTAGTAAGGATCTCAGATGTGTCTCAAAGGGGTATTTATACAGACTTATTGAGATTATTTCTAGAGAGAGGTCATTCTGTATATGTCGTGTCTGCGAATGAACGAAGATATGGAGGGAAAACAGAAGTTGTTGATTCTGGTCGATTACATATATTGAAAGTTAAAACTTTAAATATTCAAAAGACCAATTATATAGAGAAGGGTATAGGGGTACTTCTTTTAGAGAATCAATATATGTCTGCAATTAATAAATATTGGAATAATATACATTTTGACTTGATATTGTATTCTACGCCTCCTATTACGTTGAATGGTGTAATTCTGTATTTGAAGAATAAAAATAATGCAAAAACATATTTAATGTTAAAAGATATATTCCCTCAAAATGCAGTTGATCTAGGCTTATTATCTAAAAAAAGCTTGTTATATAAAATGTTTAGGAGAAAAGAGAAAAAACTATATAGCATATCAGACTACATTGGATGTACATCTCCTGCTAACATCGATTTTTTGATAGAGCATAATAAACAAATAGATAAGAGTAAATTGGAGATATGTCCTAATAGCGTTGAACTTCATGAAATGGAGTATTTTAGTAAGGATAATAGTGAATTTCTTGAAAAATTGAATATACCATCTGATAAGACTTTATTTATTTACGGAGGAAATTTAGGCGAACCTCAAGGATTGGATTTTTTGCTTAGAATAGTAGAAGCTAACGAGTTAAGGGCAGATTCATATATAATCATTATTGGTGGAGGTACTGGTTATGCAAAAGTAAAGAGATGGTTTGATGTTCATCTTCCTAAGAATGCTTTATTAATTCCTTATTTACCAAAAGCCGAATATGATAAGATAGTATGTTTATGTGATGTCGGACTGGTTCTGCTTGATCATCGCTTTACTGTTCCAAATACTCCTTCGCGTATGTTGTCGTATTTAGAATGTAGACTTCCAATATTATTGGCAACAGACATCGTTACCGATGCTGGAAGAATTGCTGAATCTAATGATTTTGGACGTTGGACAGTATCTGGAAATTTAGAAGAATTTATGAGTTTAATGCAGTATATGTCTGAGGATGGAAACAGACGTGTCGTAATGGGGAGAAATGGATATGATTTTTTGATGAATAATTGGACTGTGGAGCATACCTATAATTCTATTATGCGTCATTTCAGGTCGTAAGTAGTCAAATTAGGGGCCAATCATAGAATAAATGGTTTCGCTGTCAGAGTGTTCCCCCCCTAAGTTCTCAAAGGTTGTTAAATCAATCATTCGAGAATGCCTCCAGTGTATGGGAATATCGAAGGATCGTAGGATAGTAAAGTTGTTTACCTATGATAATCGTACAATGCAGGCAGTAGACGACGAGATAGCATAGTCTGCTGTGACGAGCCCTGGTACAAGGTTCGCAAATACGATAATTAATGAATGTTTTGGTGATATAAAGTAAAAGCATTAACTTTGTGAAAAACATGGATATATGAAAATAACAGCGATCATACCTGAATCCGATTCATATTGGAATGTACTGAAGGATCTTAGTGATGAGGTGAAATTGGATTTAATATCTTGTCTAAGCCAATCGTTGCTTCGTTCCAAGGCTGAGAAAAAAACAATCTCCGCCAGTTTTTTTTATGGCGTATGGGAAGACTCGGATTCTATTGAGGTGGGTCGTTTAGTGAAAGAAGTGAGTGAAGCCCGGAGTTAGGGCGTATACAAGGTTTACGGCGTAGGACACAGAATTTGGACGAGCTCGTAAGTGCCTAAGGGGGTTGCCTGTCGTGGATTCTTTCGATATGTTTGCTTCGGAAAAAGCCCGTCTACGTTTAGCGGGGACTCCTATGGAAGATAATTTTGATTTATTGATTGGTTGCACCTCCGTGATTCACCGGATGGTAATGGTGACTGAAAATCTTAAGGATTTCAAGAATATATCGAATATCCGCTTGGAGAATTGGATCTGGAGGTGAAAAGTTTTCAAATATTAGAATACCAAATACTTAACATTTTCTGAAGCTGATGTAGTTTATTTGTTTATAGGGTATATTAGCTTGCCTCTTTTATCGTTTAATAATTGATCATGTACAAAGATTTTTGGAAGAGGGTGATTGATTTCATCCTCTCACTTCTTACGTTGGCTATCCTGTGGCCGATACTACTTGTCATAACCATTTGGCTGCATTTCGCTAATAAGGGGGCAGGGGCTTTCTTTTTACAGGAACGTCCGGGTAAGAATGGAAAGATATTCAAGGTTGTCAAGTTCAAGACCATGACGGATGAGCGGGATGCGGAAGGGAATCTGTTACCAGATGCCGACCGATTAACGAATGTAGGCAGGTTTGTTCGTTCTACTTCGATTGACGAGTTACCGCAGTTGATCAATGTAGTGAAAGGGGATATGGCTTTGATTGGTCCTCGGCCTCTTTTGTCGCAATATTTGCCTCTTTACTCAGAAGAGCAAGCGAGAAGGCATGAGGTTCGTCCGGGGATTACAGGTTGGGCACAATGCCATGGGCGCAATGCGATCAGCTGGACGGAGAAGTTTAAGCTGGATGTTTGGTATGTGGATCATTGCTCTTTCCTGACAGATTTAAAAGTGATAGGTATAACAATCAAAAAAGTCCTCGTACGTGATGGTATCTCTCAAGAGGGAAACGCAACGATGGAGGCTTTTAATGGACATAATTAGTTTGAGAGATGAAAGATATAGCAATTTATGGCGCAGGTGGTTTTGGACGTGAGGTCGCTTGCTTGATAGAAAGAATTAATAAAGCCAGAGAAACTCCTATATGGAATTTTATTGGTTTTTTTGATGATGGCATTCCTTCAACCAATGATTATCCACAAGGTCCAGTTTTGGGTGATATTAATGTCTTGAATACGTGGAAAACAAGTTTATCTATTACTGTTGCAATAGGCTCTCCAAAGACACTTAAATCGATTGTTGATAATATAACTAATAAAAAGATTGACTATCCAAATCTTGTGGATCCTAGTGCTGTATTATATGAGATACCACAAATAGGTATAGGTAATATTATAACTGCTAATTGTGTATTTACTACTAACATAAAACTTGGATCTTATAATATTTTTAATATTGGGACAATTATACCACATGATGTTATAATAGGAGATTTTAATGTCTTTAATCCTTATGTAAATGTATCTGGTAATACATTTATAGGAAATAGAAATCTTTTTGGAGTAAAATGTACGATAATTCAAGGAAAGACTATTGGGGATAATAATAATATCGGTGCAGGGTCGGTTGTTTTGAATTCAATCGATTCTTGCAAATCGCTTTTAGGTAATCCAGCGATAAATTCAATATTAATTTTGAAAGAATATTTTCGAATTGTAAAAAAAGAAAAACAAGCAAAATGAAAAAGAAAGTACTTGATATCATTAATGAGATTCGTGCTGCAAAAGATCTGACCGCAGTTGAAAAATTAAATTCAGAAGACAATCTTCGTGACAATCTTGGTCTGAACTCTTTTGATTTAGCAGAGCTCACCGTAAAGATTGAGGATGAGTTTGACATTGATATCTTCGAGGATGGATTGGTGAACACGATTGGTGAAATCTACGAGAAGCTTGCTTGATTGCGAATGGAAAGATTTCTTTTGAACAGCGGCTTTGTGTATAGTTATGGGCAATTGCTTGCTTCGCTCAACGAAAGCGATAGCTATTTCCCTCTCTATAAACAACCGAATTTGTATCTCTTCTTTGTTAATCTCATCAAAGCATTGGCAAACAATGCACCATTGGTGTTGCTTGATGCGGACTTGAACGAGGCTGAGATTGAAGGGTTAAATGTAGCTGAAATAAATGCGCCAAAAGCGATTACTTCAGCTATGTTTAAGGATATGGGAGTTGTTGTAGATGCAGTGAAGCGTTCTACGTCAGAAATCACTATTTTCACTTCAGGAACGACAGGACAACCTAAGAAGGTGGCCCATAGCGTCCAAACGCTTACAAGAGCGGTTCGCTTGGGCGACAAATATACAAGTCAGGTGTGGGCGTATGCCTACAATCCAACACACATGGCGGGCTTGCAAGTGTTCTTTCAAGCCTTTATGAATCAGAATTTCTTGGTGAACGTGTTCAATAAAAGTCGTGCAGAGGTTTATGAACTGATTGAGAACGAGTCTGTTACGCATGTATCTGCAACACCTACATTCTATCGTTTGCTATTGCCTTTCGAGAAAGCTTATCAGACCGTTTTGCGGGTGACGCTTGGTGGAGAGAAATCCGATAAGAAGCTTTACGACTCGATCGAAAAGATTTTCCCTAATGCGAAAATCAATAATGTGTATGCTTCTACAGAAGCGGGCACTTTGTTTGCGGCAAAGGGGGATTGCTTCCAGATTCCAGTGGCTATTTGCGATAAGTTCTTGATTCAAGAGGAGGAGTTGCTGATTCATAAGTCACTGTTAGGCCAGTCGGAGAGTTTCAAGTTTGATGGTGATTATTATCATTCGGGCGATTTGATTGAATGGGTGGATGAGACTACCGGCTTGTTCCGCTTCAAGAGTCGCAAGAACGAGCTCATCAATGTGGGGGGCTATAAGGTTAATCCGGGGGAAACTGAAAAGGCGATCCTTGAAATCGATGGGGTTCAGCAGGCTTTGGTTTATGGCAAGGCCAACTCAATCCTTGGCAATGTGCTTTGTGCGGAAGTTCAACTGGTGGAAGGTTCAACTTTGACTGAATTGGAAATTCGTACTCACTTGAAAGAGCAATTGCAGGACTTTAAGATTCCTCGTCGGATAAAATTTGTCGAATCATTCTCATTAACAAGAACAGGTAAAATCAAACGATCATGAATATACTGGTAACCGGTTGCTCACGGGGTGTGGGTTTGGAAATTTGTAAGGTATTTCTGGAGCAGTGCCATGTAGTGTATGGTGTAGCTCGTAGTCATACGGAAGAGTTTAAGGCTTTGGAAGCTGAATATGCTGGTAAGCTCTTTTTTAAAAGTGTTGATCTAAGTGACAGCGAAGGGGTGAGAAAGGCGATCTTTAAGGAGTTCGTTGGAAATAAAATCGTATTGCACGCTTATGTAAATAATGCCGCCATGGCATATGATGATATCGTGACCAATCTAAACTTAGATAGACTGAAGGCGATGTATGACGTGAATGTGTTTACACCAATGATGATGACAAAATACGCTATACGTAATATGCTTCTTCACCATACTCGTGGTGCAATTGTGCATATCTCAAGTATCAGTGCGCATACGGGATACAAGGGTCTTGCTATGTATGCTGCCTCGAAAGGTGCGCTTGAGGCTTTTTCAAAGGATACGGCTCGTGAATGGGGTGGCTTAGGCATTCGCTCGAATGTTGTAGTTCCGGGATTTATGGAGACCACCATGAGTTCAACGCTTACTGACGATCAAAAAGATAGAATTTACAAACGTACTTCGATGAAGGCAGCTACCAGCGTTCGTTCAGTAGCGGAAACAGTGGCTTTTTTGGTAAGTGAGAAAGCATGTAGCATCACTGGGCAGAATGTGCATGTAGATAATGGAACAATCTAATTAGATGGATACGGCTATGGCATATACACCAGAGAAAACAATTTACCTCTGCCTTGCTCATATGAGCGAGGAGGGGATTGAGCAGAAATATGTAAAGGAGGCGTTTGATACCAATTGGGTGGTGCCTTTAGGCCCGAACGTGAATGGTTTTGAGAAAGATTTGGAATTTTTCGTGGGAGAGAATAAACGGGTGGTAGCTCTTAGTGCTGGCACTGCTGCTGTACATCTGGCTTTATTAGCTTGCGGTGTGAAACCGGGTGATGAAGTATTGGTGCAGAGTTTTACTTTCTGTGCCTCTTCACATCCTATTACTTATTTAGGAGCTATGCCTGTGTTCGTGGATTCGGAGGCGGATACTTGGAATATGGATCCTGTGTTATTGGAAGAGGCTATTCAAGATCGTATCGAGAAGACGGGAAAAACACCGAAAGCGATTGTCACAGTGGCCTTATATGGGATGCCTTATAAGGTGGATGAGATTATGGTGGTCGCTGATCGGTATGGGATTCCGATCATAGAGGATGCGGCGGAGGGTTTTGGCTCTCGTTATGATGGACGTATGTTGGGTACGTTTGGAAAATATGGGGTGCTGTCGTTCAATGGGAATAAGATGATTACGACCAGTGGTGGTGGTGCGTTGATTTGTCCGGACGGGGAGGCTAAGCAGGAGATCATGTTCTACGCTACGCAGGCTCGGGAGGCTTATCCGTATTACCAGCATGAGCGGATCGGGTATAATTATCGGATGTCGAATATTTGTGCGGGTATCGGGCGTGGTCAGATGACGGTGGCTGATGCTCATGTGGCTCATCATAAGCATGCGTGTGATTTATATCGGGAATTGTTGAGAGATGTGAAAGGAATCACCTTGCATGAGAATCCTTCCGGTCGTTTTGATAGTAATTATTGGTTGAATACGATTGTCTTGGATCCTTTATTGAGGGTGAAAGGGCAGGAGAATGCTTATCAAGCAACGGTACAAGGTGCTGTTGGTGGTGCGGGCGGTGTGACTCACGCGGCGGTTAACGCACATACGGATTGCGAGCCGAATGCCAATGTCGAGGCGATGCGTGTGGGACTTGACGCAATGGGTATAGAATCTCGCCCTTTGTGGAAGCCGATGCATAAGCAACCTGTTTATAAGGATTGCCCGGCTTACGTGAATGGGGTGAGCGAATCTTTGTTTAAGGTTGGGTTGTGCCTGCCTTCCGGCCCGTATGTGACAGATGAGGATGTGGCCTATATCGTGGATTGTATAAAGAAGAATATATTATAATTATCATGAACCCTTTTTCTCGACTATCTACCTGGTACTTTTCCAAGAAATCCTTACCCTATTGGGGTATTATCTTGCTGGATTGCTGCTTGATCTTATTTTCCGGCTTATTGGTGTATACCTTGAATAACGGTGTATTATCAACCTTGGATATCTTAGGACATCTATTGGTCACGCTGTTGGTATGCCTGATTCCTTATCTGGTAGGCTTTCGCCTGTTCCATACCTATTCGGGGATTATACGTTATTCCTCTTTCGTGGACTTGCAAAAGGTGGGATTCGCCGTCTTATTTGGTTTGATTTGCGTGGTCGTGTTTCAGGCGTTGACGGATTTCTCTCCTTATTTGATGTATATCCGTAAACGGGATCTGATTCTCTCTGCGTTGTTGGCTATGAGCTTGATGTGGATGATGCGTGTGTTCGTGAAATATTTTTATGTAAGTACTTTTCGTGTGGCTAAGGCGGAACGAGCCTTTATCTATGGCGTGAAGCAAGGTGGGGTCAGTTTGGCGAAGAGTATCCAGAATCAAGATCCGGCCCGGTTTGTACTGGCAGGGTTTATCTCGGATCTGACAGAGATAGAGAATCGGTATTTAATGGGAGTCAAGGTTTATCCGAATAACGAGGGTTTGATTGGTGTGATGAGAAGGCTGCAAGCCGATGTTTTGTTGGTATCTCCCTTAAAGGTTGAGGCGATCCGGAATAATCAGGAGATGGTGGATAGGCTGATCAAGGCAAATATAAAGATCTATATGACTCCTGCCGCCCAAGAGTGGGACGGGAGGAGCGACTTGAGCCATACCCAGCTGAGGGAGGTGAATATAGAGGATTTATTGCCCCGTGATAAGATCGAGATAGACTTGGAGGCGGTGAGGAAGCAGCTTACCGGTAAGCGGATTTTGATAACAGGAGCCGCCGGGAGTATTGGTAGCGAGATCGTGCGGCAGGTAGCCCAGTTCGCCCCGGAACGTATGGTCTTGATAGATCAGGCGGAGACTCCCTTGCACGATGTCCGCTTGATGATGGCTCGTGGGTGGCCGGATATAGAATCCTATACGGTTGTGAGCGATATTTGTGTGCGTGAACGCATGGAGGAGCTGTTCGAGGAGCATCGTCCGGATTACGTGTTTCATGCCGCGGCTTACAAGCATGTACCTATGATGGAGGATAATCCGGAGGAGAGTGTCCGCAACAACGTGGACGGTACCCGGGTGATCGCAGACTTGTCGGTGAAATACGGCACGAGGAAGTTCGTGATGGTATCGACTGACAAGGCGGTGAATCCCACGAACGTGATGGGCTGCTCGAAACGTATTTGCGAGATCTACGTGCAGAGCTTGGATCAGGCTATCAAGGATGGGAAGGTGAGGGGGCGTACGCAATTCGTGACGACTCGTTTCGGCAATGTGCTGGGATCGAACGGTTCCGTGATCCCGTTATTCAAGGAGCAGATCAAGCGGGGCGGTCCTGTTACGGTGACGCACAAGGATATCATTCGTTTCTTCATGCTGATACCGGAGGCTTGTAAGCTGGTCCTAGAGGCCGGTACGATGGGTAATGGGGGAGAGATCTTCGTGTTCGATATGGGTAAACCTGTACGGATCGTGGATCTGGCTGAGCGGATGATTCGTCTGAGCGGGGTGAAGGGAATCGAGATCCGGTTCACGGGATTGCGAGACGGGGAGAAGTTGTATGAGGAGGTGCTCAATGAGGATGAGACCTCCAAGCCTACTTTTCATCCGAAGATCAAGATCGCCCAAGTCCGTGCGTATGATTATGCGGACGCCAATCTGCGGATTGATGCCTTGGTACGTGCTTGTGCCGTGGAGGGGGATATGCAGATCGTGAAGCGGATGAAGGAGATTGTTCCTGAGTTCAAGAGCCAGCATTCTAAATATGAGGTGTTGGATGAATAGAGCGAAATAAAAAGTAAATTATGGATTTATCCGTGAGGGCCTATGCTATTAATGTTGATTTAAATATAGCGTCAAAAAAGAAGAGCCTCCCCAGAGGCATTTGCAAGAAAAGAGAAGGAACCATGTGGGTTTTGTGATGAAAAGATAGGATGATAGAGATTTTGTAGAATCGATATAAGGTCAAGGTTTTGTACCGGTCTTCTTTTCCCGTAAAGGGATTTAGAAGGCCGGTTCTGTTTTTATATATGTATTTGAAAATCCGTATGTAAGTACGGTGTCCGGCCATATGCGGCGCAGGGATAAACATTCCCCCTGCGTTCGCATGATGAAAAAGATCTATGAGCGTTTGAGAGAGAGATTGGGGCATAAGCCCACGGTGAAGAATTTTGACGCGTTCTTGGTAACGTTGGGGCCGGATGAGCGGGAGTCTTGGAAAATGGATGTGTGTAGTTTGGGATATGGAGATTATTATAGGAAGATGCCCGGGGCGTACCGTAAATTTATCCGGAAGTATATGGAGCATGACCGGGAGTGCGAACGGTGTTATATACGTAAGTATACGGTGCGTGGTGATTTGTTGTATTCCCCATTTCGTCCGGAACTCTTGTTGGAGCTAGTGAAGCTTGTGGAGTTTACGGATCGTGAGACTCCCCCTTCCTCCTTGGAAATAGCCTCTTGCCTGTTGATGGGGTTTGATTATCCGGGCTCGGTGCGTGGCTTGGCCTCTCATTTGCGAGAGGCGGGGCATTCTGCGGAAGCAGTCTTGGTGCTCGCCGGAAAGAGGGAGGTGACGGATGAGTTTTAAAAGAGATATGGATTTGAATGTTAGTTAAGAATAGCAGGTTTTTATTGTCTTTGAAAAGAGGTATTTTTGGTTTTTTTTATTTTTAATTAGTTGAATATTACTTGTTTGATGGATAAAACTACGAACGCTCGTCCCTTCTGGGTCATCTTACCTTTGTGTCGTGCTCCATAAGGGGTATATAACCATAAAAATTAAAAGATATGGCACAAGGTTTTAAGTTGGTGTTGCGTCCGTCGAAGCCGGGCGAGAAGGATTCAGAGAAAAAGTTTTATGCGGTGTCGAAAACGAATGGTACCTCTAGTATGAAAACGCTATGTAAGTTGATCTCGGCACGTAGTACGGTGTCGTCGGCAGATGTGAAGGCGGTATTGGATAACCTTAATTTCGTATTAGATATGGAACTTCAGGAGGGTCGTATCGTAAAGTTCGGCGATTTCGGGAGTTTTCGGATCTCGGTGAGTAGTGATGGTGTAACAGATAAAAAGGATTTCAATTCGAGTATGCTGCGCCCGCCGCGTATCATTTTCACTCCGGGAGGTGAGTTGAAGGATACGAAGAAGACACTGGAGTACTCACGGATCTCCCAAGATGGTGCCACTGCGGAGGCTGGTGGCTCTGATAGTGATAGCCCGAGTGAGATTTAACGTGCAACTGGTAATGGCCGTGCTGCTTTGCGTGGCCGGCCTTGCCTTAGTATTCTGTGGTTTTTGGGTGGCTCCTTCCGGTGAGATAGATAACAGCGTGCTGGTCGCATTTGGGGAGATCTGTACGTTTGCCGGTGCGTTGTTTGGGGTGGACTACTCTTATAAATTGAAAATTAAGGATTGAAAATTGAAAATTTGAGTTAAGATGGAAAAGGATGAGAAGAGATTGACAGAGCATTTTCGTATGGACGAGTTTGTTTATAGTGCGATGGCGGTGGAACTTGGACTTAATAATGCGTTACCTTCGGAGGTAATACCGGCGATACGGAATCTAACGGTACGGTTGTTGGAACCTTTGCGTATATATCATCGACAGCCTATGTATATCATGAGTGGCTATCGAAGCGAAGAGTTAAACCGATTGTTGGGAGGTGCCCCTAGCTCGCAACATATGAAGGGGGAGGCGGTAGACATTTACACGGTGGATCGCAACCGACTATTGGAGGACTTGGTGGCAAGCTGTCTGAATTTTGATCAGGCGATCCTTTATCGTACGAAGGGATTCATACATCTTTCATTAAAAAAACATGGGGTGAACAGAAAACAGATTTTATTTAAATAGGAGGGGGTATGAGTGGATTTTGGAAAAAAGGATACTATATATTGTGTTTTATCGTACGTACATTATATAACTTGTTAAGTCTTGAAAAAAAGCCTAAAAAATAATGCCCGATAAATTTGGACCGTATGTTTTATAGCATTACTTTTGCACC
>OGUM01000577.1_pt1 | contig 31074 bp, 36 predicted proteins | sample 1553631 | NCBI WGS metagenome assembly OGUM01 (sample SAMEA2580228, study PRJEB22360) | human gut metagenome | biome: human gut; feature: human-associated habitat; material: faeces | place: Denmark | collected 2008/2010 | reverse complement strand
TACTACTAATATTTAAAATATAAAAGAAACAGCATATGCCCAAATAGTTAAGGGGATATGCTGTTTCCATACTAACAAATGGAAAGCAAACTAACCTTTATTGTTAGGTTCTTTCACTAATTAAATTATACAACATTAACTTAGTTATGTAAATAATGATGAAAGGAAATATTTATGTTAACACTTAAAAATATTAAAAAGATATATGAACAAAGTGATGAAGCTGTATTAGATGATATTAATTTAACTTTTAATAGGGACGAATTTGTATCTATATTAGGGTTCTCTGGAGCAGGGAAATCTACACTATTAAATATAATAGGAGGTTTAGATTGTAAAACTAGTGGTAAACTACTTATAAATGGTAAAGATATTTATAAATATAGTGATTCTAATCTTGATTATTATAGAAAAAATAACGTTGGGTTTATATTTCAAAATTATAATTTAATAGAACATTTAACGGTATATGAAAACGTTATGCTTCCTCTTCTTTTAACTAATTATAAAAATAAACACAAAAGGGTTTTAAAAATGCTTGATAAAGTTGGTCTTAAGGATAAGAAAGATAGCAAGATATGTGATCTTTCGGGTGGTCAAAAACAAAGGGTTGCAATATCAAGAGCATTAATTAATAATCCTGATATTATATTAGCAGATGAACCAACTGGAGCTTTAGATTATAAAACAGGTTATGAGATAATGAACCTTATAAAAAAATTGTCTAAAAATAAATTAGTTATAATGGTAACTCATAACAAAGTGCTTGCTAAAAAGTATTCAAGTAGAATTATTTATTTAGATAAAGGACGCGTTATAAGTGATACAAATCCATCAAAGAAAAAGAAAATATATTTTAATATGAAATATAATGGTAGGAACTTAAGCATTAAAAACGCATTACTTTATAGTATAAAAACGATAAAAGCTAAAAGAAAATCATTTTTATTAACTTCATTAGCTTCAAGTATCGGCCTTATTTTAGTTGCTTTAATAATATCTGTTTCAAATGGTTTAAAAAAGGAAATGAATTTATATGAAAAAAACGTACTATCATCTGTTCCAATTATAATACCAAGCGTTAAAACAAAAATAAGTGATAAATCTAAAATACCTAAAAATAAACTTTATTCATATGACTATAAAGAAGAAAGTAAGATAAATCCAATTAATGAAGATTTTGTTAAATATATTAACAAAATGAAAACGAAACTTTCATGCGATATAAATTATAGTAGAAATTTAAAATTTAATATTTTAACGGAAGACTATAATTTGCTTGATAACGTAGAATTTAGTCAAATGCCATCTATAAAGTACATAAAAAAGAATTACACTCTTTTAGCAGGCTCTTATCCTAAAAATAAAAATGAACTTATGTTAGTTGCGGATCAAAAAAATAGAATAGATAAAAACATACTTGATGCTTTAAAATTTAATGGCGATGTAAACGTAAGTGATATATTTAAAAAGAAGATGAAACTTATTTTTAATGATGATTTTTATATTAAGAAAGATAATGTTTATTTTATAAATAAAGATTACGAAAGTGTTTATAAAGGTAAAAATAATGTAGCTTTAAAAATAGTTGGAATAATAAGGCTAACTAAAGATGGGGAAGAAAGTTATAAAAATGATTTAGCAAATGAAAAATCATCTTTAGCATACTTAAGTAATTTAGCAGATGATGTTATAGATAAAAATCTAAATAGTGACATAATAAGTGATATAAATAAAAATGATAATATTATGGTAGAAGGCATAAACAGGGTAGAAGGCGTTCTTAAAAAGAAATTAGGAGGCGATAAAACACCTGATTTAATTTACATTTATCCTAAAGATTATACCTCTAAAAACTTAATTATAAAGTACATTAATAAATATAATAAAAACAAAAAGGAAAGTAAGAAAGTAACTTATATTAATTATTCAAAAAAAAACATAGATGCATCTAAACAAATGATAAACATAATAAGTATGGTATTAATTTTATTTAGCAGTATTTCACTTATTTGTACGTCTATAATGATAGGGATTATAACTTATATATCAGTTAATAATAGAACAAAAGAAATTGGAATATTAAGAAGTATTGGTGCTAGTAAAAAAGAAGTTGCTATGATATTTTTATCAGAAGTTCTTATAACTGGAGCATCTTCTGGAGTAATAGGAATTTTTATATCTAACATTTTACTTTTCTTAGGAAATATAATTTTAAGAAACTTAGATATTATTAATCAAAAAATTGCGCTTAATGCTGGTAATTCTGTTAGTCTTATTTTAATTAATGTATTATTAATAATGTTAGGAAGCGTTATTCCGTCTTTTTTAGCTAGCAAAAAGAATCCTTCTTTAGCTTTAAAAGAATAATAATTTACTGTATAATAAAAATGGTGATGATAAATGAAAGTACTTACTGTAAAACAACCGTGGGCTAGTTTAATTGTAAACGGACATAAAAAATATGAATTTAGAAGTTGGAAAACTAAGTATCGTGGAAAAATTCTTATTCATGCTGGTAAGTCATTAGAAAAAGACATGCTAAAAAGATTTGATAAATATAATTTAGATATTAAGCTTGGAGCGATAATTGGAGAGGCTTATCTTACGGATTGCATATTGGTAACAAAAGAATTTCAAAACAACCTAAGAAAGATAGATAGCACCGTTTATGCTAGAAGCAATCATGAAGAGATGTATGCCTGGAAGTTAGAAAATATAAAAAAATATAAAAATCCAGTTTACGTAAACGGTAAACTTGGGTTATGGAATTATGAAAAGTAGTGTATAATTAATAAAGAGGAGTGTGTGATATGAGATTTACAAATGGAGTTGTAAAAAAAGAATTTAGTAAAATTAAAAATTATTTATGGATAGGTGTGCTATTAATTATTTTATCTTTTGTATTTTTATCACTAGGAGATAAAAGAGATAGTATGGATAAAAAGGATGCATTAAACATGCATAACTTAATAGTAAATAATCTAAAAGATAAAACTGGCAAAATGGGGTTTATAAACACAAATAACATACCATATAAATTCGCGGTATATAAAGATACAACAGATGCATATTACTTTGTTACTGATGATAAGTATATATACGTTGTTTACATGGATAGTGATACATTTAATAGTCTTAATAATAAAAAAATAGAGAAAAAAGCAAAGAAGATAATTGGAACAACAAAAGAGACACCTGATGATATTAAAAAACTTGCTGTTTCATCATATAACGAAATAGTAGGTAACCAAAACAAAATAACGATTGATGACTATAATGATTATTTTGGAAGTATTTACCTAGATATGACAAGTAGTAACAGTGGTTTTTATTATCTAATGTTTATAGCGTTTTTACTTGTAGGTTTTATTTTGCTAATTATTTATGTAGCATCTAATAGAAAATTCAAAAAAGGAATGAAAAAACTATCAGACGAAGAATTAAAAGAGATAGATGATGAGCTAAACAGCAAAGATTCATTTTATTATGAGAATGCCCACTTAGTTTTAACTAAAAATTACGTTGTTAATTTAGGAGCCTCTTTTTCTATAATTAAATATAGAGATATAATCTGGCTTTATCCTTATGTTTTGCGTACTAGAGGTATTAAATCTTCCGAGTCAATAATTGCAGTTACAAACGATGCAAAAAGACATAGTATTGCAAATATAAGTATGATTACAAAGGCAAAAAAAGAAGCATTTAACGAAATATTTGATACCATTGCATCTAGAAATCCTGATATGTTGGTAGGATATAACAGAGATACTTGTGATAGGGCAAATGTTTTAATAAAAGAAATTAAACAAAAGAAGAAAAATAGTAAATAGGCTGTAAAGAAATATACGTATTTCTTTATAGCTCTTTTATTATGAAAAACAGTTATGCTATAATTAAGTAGTTGGTGGGTCATATGAATTTAATAATTAATTATATAGCAAAAATGTTTAAACATTCTTTTTTATTCACGTGTTTTTATATTATTCTTAAGTTTATAATTATTAGAAGAAATAAAAAGATAAACGTCAAAAGAGAAATATTATTATATTTATTCTTTTTATTTTTATTAGGACTTTATACGGTTGCTATAACAGGTGACTTTAACATAAAAAACGTACGCATAGATGAGATTAATATAATTCCATTTAAAATAGTAAAAGACGTTTATATATCTCATAATTTAAATTATTTTTTAATAAGTTTTTTAGGTAATATATTTATATTTATTCCAGTTGGATTCTTAGTTTCTTTGATATGGAATATGAAAGATAAAAATGTTATTTTAATAGGCTTTTTAATATCTTTATCTATCGAATTAACTCAACTTTTTCTTAAAAGAACAACTGATATAGATGATTTAATATTAAATACTTTAGGAGTTATAATAGGTCTTTTAATAAGTAAACGAATAAAAAATAAGAGGTAGTATATGAAAAAGTGGTACAAGAATTATTTGAATAAGAAACCTTCATTTGACAAAGAAAGATGGATTGGAATATTTTGTCTTATTTTTACAATATCTGGTGTGTTTGGATTTTTATATGAGTTTATATTTTATTATTTTAATGGAGGTATGGTAAAGTTTTACTGGCGTGGTGGAAACTTCTTGCCTTGGATAAACATATACGCAATAGGTGCAGGATTAATTTATTTCTTAACATTTAAACTAAGAAAGAAGCCTTATTTAGTATTTTTAATAAGTATGATATCAACTGGAATACTAGAATTTTTCTCAGGTTATTTTATGGATATTATTAGAGGTGGGAACAGATGCTGGGACTATAATAACGAAATATTAAACTTTGGTAATATCGGTGGCTTCGTGTGCTTAAGAAGCGTTTTGGTATTTGGACTTTCAAGCCTTCTTTTAATGTACGTGGTAATACCTTTTTGTTTTTATTTAGCTAAAAAAAGTAATAAGAAAACGTTTTTAATAATTAGCGCAAGCATATTTTCCATAATTATGATAGATGAAGTATATAACCTTTTATTATCAAGAATATTTAATTTACCAAGAGCATATGGAACTTATAAAAAATTAGGATTTAACTTTGTTAAATTTAAATAAGGAGCAATAAATATGAAAGAAAAAGTAAAACTAAGTAGTAAAATATGGCCTATTTACTATGGACTTTCTGATGATTTGATGTTTTGGGCCGCTATTAATACGCTTTTTTTAACCAGAGTAAAACATCTAGATGCAGGGCAGATTAATTTAATTATGTCTTTATCAGTTATTGTTTGCTTTTTTGGATATTTTTTGATAAACAAAATAATTGGGAAAATAGGTGCGTTAAAATCCATAAAGATTGGTAATATACTTTTATTAGTAGCAAGTCTTTTATTTACTTTTTTAAAAAGTTTTAATGGCATATTATTTGGTTTTATAGTCTATCAAATAGCCTTTCTTTTTAAAAGCATGGATCATATAATAATAAGAAAAAACTTAAAATATTTAGGAAGAGAAGATGAGTTTTTTAGCTATGTATCAAAAGGAACGTTCATATACTCATTTATCACGATGTTAATTGCACTTATATCAGGTTTTATATTTAATTTAAACAATTATCTTCCAATGTATATTGCAATATTTTGTGCTTTTATAAACGTAATATTAATGAATTTCTTAACCTGTGATAACGCTGCGAAAGAAGCGCCTGTCTATAAAGTTAAAATTAATAAGATAATTATTTTTGTATTAATTTTTTATGGACTTATATATTCATCAATTGAAGTTGCTCAAACAAATACCAAACTTATCATGCAGTTTAATATGGAAGAATTTTTGAGCAATAATAAAACCGTATTATATTTCAGTTTTATACTATTTTTATCTAGACTTTTTAGAGTAATCGGTAACTTATTATTCTTAAAGATATTTAAAATTTTGAAAGATAAGATGTCTATCATCTTAAATGTTTCATTATTGATATCTTTATTACTTATTTTATTTGGAGATTTATATAGACATGGATTTGTCGGTATTATTTTAGTTGCACTTGGTTTTTTAATTATTTTACTACTTAGAGACCCAACACAAAATTATAGCAAAACATTACTACTTAATAGATCACCAGAAAAACATCACAAGAAATTATCAATGTATTTTTTCTTAGCAAGAAAGCTTGTTAATTTCACGTTTAATTTAATAGTTAGTTTAATCCTTTTAAAACTCGATCTTAAATATGCTATTATGTTTTTAATTATAATAGTTACATTTACTTTATATATATCAATTTCAATTACTAAAATGGTGAAAGAAAAATCTAATTAATCAAAAAATACATTATAAAAATTTACGCAAAAGAAAAAGCAATCGCTTTTCTTTTTTTCTTACAAAATATTTAAAATGTTTAAACATATACTTATTACAGGTGATAGCTATGAATAATAAGAAAGTTGACAATAAAATAAAAATATTTGTAATAGGTGTTTTTATAGTATTTATAGTTGTAATTTTAAAAGTATTTTATATTCAGGCATTTGAATATGATAAGTTAAATAATTTAGCATCTGATTTGTGGAGTAGGAATCTTCCGTTAGAAGCAGACAGGGGAAAGATATATGATAGAAATGGTATAGTTCTTGCGGATAATATAACCACAACTTCACTTGTTTTGATACCTAATCAAATAAAAAATAAAGAAGAAGTAACTAAGAAATTAGCAGAAATCCTAAATGTATCTTATAGTGATATGAAAAAACATGTTTATAAAAACGCATCAATTGATAGGGTTCATCCTTTTGGGAGAAGATTAGATTATAAAGTTGCAGAAGAAATAGAAAAATTAAAGTATGATGGTGTTTATTTAGTAAGAGAATCAAAGAGAAATTATCCTTATGGTAAAGAATTATCACATACGTTAGGTTTTGTTGGAATAGATAATCAAGGCCTTTCTGGGATAGAGCTTCAGTATGATAAGTATTTAACCGGAAAGTACGGTGCTATTAAGTATTATTCTGATGCAAAAGGAAATAAACTTGATTTATCTCAAGTTTACGAAGCACCTCAAAACGGAGTTAACATAACGCTTACCATAAATCAAAAAATTCAAGAAAGCGTAGAAAGAGAACTAGATAACGTAGTTACAAAATATAATCCTGAAACAGCACTTGCAATAGCTATGGACCCAAATACAGGTGAAATACTTGCTATATCATCAAGACCAAACTTTGATGCTTCAAACTATAAAAATTATGATGCAGAAACTTTAAGTAGAAACCTTCCTATATGGGCAACTTATGAACCTGGTTCGACTTTCAAAATAATAACTTTATCTGCGGCTTTAAACGAAGGATTGGTTGATCTTGATAAAGATACCTTTTATGACTCTGGAAGTGTAAAGGTAGCAAACGCTAAAATAAAGTGTTGGAAAGCAGGAGGACATGGCGCACAAACATTTTTACAAGTTGTTGAAAACTCATGTAACCCGGGATTTGTAGAACTTGGAAACAGACTTGGCAAGGATAAACTTTTTTCATACATAGATAAGTTTGGTTTTGGTAAGAAAACTAACGTTGATTTAAACGGAGAAGCATCCGGTATTATCTTTAATTTAAACAAAGTAGGTCCAGTTGAACTTGCTACAACGGCATTTGGTCAAGGTGTATCAGTAACGCCAATCCAACAAATCACGGCGGTTTCAGCAGCTATAAATGGTGGGACGCTTTATAAACCATACATTGTAAAGAGTCTAAACGATCCGGAAACAAATTCTGTAATAAAAGAAAATACCCCTGTTAAGATAAAGAAAGTAATAAAAAAAGAGGCTTCTAAAAACGTAAGGAGAGCACTAGAGAGTGTTGTTGCAAATGGTAGTGGTAGAAATGCATACATTGAAGGATACCGAGTAGGAGGTAAAACAGGTACTGCACAAAAAGTAAAAGACGGGGCATATATGGTTGGAAATTATATATTATCTTTTATTGGCTTTTTACCAGCAGATGATCCTAAGATAGTAGTTTATGTTGCAATTAATAATCCTAAGAAAGTAGTTCAATATGGTGGCGTTGTATCCGCTCCCGTTGCAAAACAAATATTAACTGATTCGATTGAAGCACTTGGTATAAAAAGAAGAAAAACCACTTCTGAAAAGAAATATAACTGGGATGATAAAAAGTATTATACGGTAGAAAATGTTGTTGGAATGGACGTAAAAGAAGCTGTTAAAACACTTTCTAAATATAATGTTACTTATAGTGGTAGTGGAAATAAAGTAATATCACAAAGCCCTAAAGCTAATACAAGGCTAGAAGAGGGTAGCACGGTAAGGTTAATGCTTGGTAATTGATGTTTGTTAAAAAATAGTAAAGTTTTAATCAAGTTGGTATAAAAAATGTGTAAAAAATAAAAATATATAGTATAATTAACTAGGTAAGAAGAGGTGAATAATAAATGTTTGTTTTAACAAAATCTTTATTAGCACTTATGATTGGTTTTATAATTTCTGTTATAATGGGTTATTTTATGATACCTTTATTAAAGAAATTAAACGTAAGTCAAAGAATAAGTGTGTTTGTTGGACCTGCTCATAAAAAGAAAAATGGTATTCCAACAGTAGGTGGATTAATCTTTATAATTCCAACCTTTATAACAATTATGATAATGTATTTTACTAAGAAAATTAGTATTAATAGTAATTTACTCATAGTTTTGTTCGTATTTGTTGCGTACGCTTTATTAGGCTTTATTGATGATTTTATGAAGATAAGAAAAAAACAAAATGAAGGATTAACGGACGTTCAAAAACTACTTGGACAAGTAATAATAGCAGTCGTGTTTTTCTTTATTTACATGAAAAGTGGTTCTGAGCCATTACTTTGGTTTCACGCTTTTAATTTAAAAGTTAACGTTGGATGGCTATACGGCTTCTTTATATTATTTATGCTTGTTGCATCATCTAACGCAGTTAACATAACAGATGGCCTAGACGGGCTTGCTGGTGGTTTATCTTTTATTGCAACACTTGTAATGGGAATTATAACTTGGTCAACAACTTGGCTTTTAGGGTATCAAGATATAGCTATTTTTTGCTTTATATTAGCAGGTGCTATATTAGGATTTTTAGTTTATAATGCGTATCCTGCAAAAGTGTTTATGGGAGATACCGGATCCCTTGCAATAGGTGGTGTGTTAGCATCGGTTGCAATACTAACAAGACATGAACTTACATTTGCAGTAATAATGGGTGTGTTTGTAATTGAAACGTTAAGTGTTATCTTACAAGTATTTTGGGTTTTAGTCCTTAAGAAAAAATTGTTTTTAATGACACCACTTCATCATAACTTCGAAAAATTAGGATGGAAAGAACAAGACATTGTTAAGTTATTTTGGATCGTAGGTTTAATATTAGGAACTTTAGCAGTTGTTTATGGAGCTTGGTTATAAGCTTCTTTTTCTTTACACTAAAGCTTAAAATTGTTTGATATTATTTTGTTTATTTGATAATATTAATATGCTAAAGATAGGAGGTGTACCTATGAAAGAATTAATATTAAATGAAGATAAATTAAAAGATAAAGAAATAGATGATTACGTGACAAGGGTAAAAGCAATTATAGTAAATGACAAAAAAGAACTTCTTTTAGGTTTTTCATACAATGATTATCAGTTTCCAGGAGGTCACCTAGAAAAAGATGAAGAACCAGTTAAAGGACTTATAAGAGAGCTAAAAGAAGAAACTGGAATGAGTATAGAAAAAGAAGAGTTAGAACCATTTATGATGATTAAACACCTATCTAAAAATTATTTTAACAAAGGTAAAAATAGATGCAACATAATTTTATATTATATTTGTACCACGAATAAAAAGCCAGACTTATCAAAAACAAACTATACTGCATACGAAGAAAAAGGCGACTTTAAATTAGTTTATGTTCCTTTAAAAAAGGCAGAAGAAACGCTAATAGACCAGGCGAATAAATTTCCATCATTTAGACCAATAGCATACGAAATGTTAGGTGTGTTAACAGAGTACATTAAGGAGAACTTGTAGTTCTTTTTTTTATTTTCATAAAATAAACTTAAGTAGAAAGGTGATGCCTACTTATGAAAAGAAAACTAGATATTCCACTTATAATTACCGTATTTTTAATATGTATATATGGGATAGTTATGATATATTCTGCATCAAGTGTGTGGGCAGAGTATAAATTTAATGATAAGTTTCATTACGTGTTAATGCAAAGTATATTTTTTATAATTGGAATAATCTTGATGATAATAGTAAGTAAAGTACCATATAAATATTACCTTAAAAAATCAAACATGATTTTACTTATATGTTTTATATTACTTATTCTTGTTTTAATGCCAGGAATCGGAAGTGTAAGAAATGGTTCTAGAAGCTGGTTTGGAGTTGCAGGTCTTGGTATTCAGCCTAGTGAATTTATGAAACTTGCTTTAATCATTTTTACTAGTAAATACATATATAATAATCCAAAAGACATGAGAAGCGTAAAGAAAGGCGCTTTTCCAATTTTAATAGTTACGATGTTATCTTTCTTTTTAATTATGCTTCAGCCTGACTTTGGAACGGGAACTATTCTTGTAATGACAATTGTTGCAATGCTTTTTATATCAGGCGTAGATTTTTCATTTTTTATTAAAATTGGAATGCTTGGTATGGTAGGGGTGTGCGTTCTTATTGTAATTGCACCATATAGAATGGAGAGAATAGTATCGTTTTTAAATCCTTGGAGTGATCCTTTAGGAACTGGTTTTCAGGCAATTCAATCTTTGTATGCGATAGGTCCAGGTGGATTATTTGGAATGGGATTTGGCAATTCCATCCAAAAACATTTTTATCTTCCAGAACCACAAACGGATTTTATATTTTCAGTAATATCAGAAGAACTTGGAATAATTGGAATTATTTCGGTTGCGTTTTTGTTTTTAATAATAATATTAAGAAGTATAAAAATATCGATTAAAGCCCCAGATAATTTTGCAAAGTTTTTAACATTTGGAATTATATTCCAGCTTTCTTTTCAAACCCTTTTAAATTTAGCAGTTGTAGTAGGTCTTGTTCCCGTAACAGGTGTTACACTTCCGTTTTTTTCGTATGGTGGAAGTAGTCTAATTATTACACTTATATCAGTTGGAATAATACTAAATATATCAAGATATAGAGAAAATTAGAAAAAATTAAAAAAATACTTGACAATAGTCTTACAATTAGTGTATAATTAAGTCATCCTAGAGGTACTATGAAGTTATTATTCATCAGTAAGGTGCTCTGTTTAAAGGAACATCTTAATGATGAACGATCAATAACCTTTATAGTCTATCTTGAGTTTGTTAAGGTAGTGAAAATGGCTAATTATGCTAATCTTATTTAACTCTAGGCTTTACAATTGTAAATGAGAAAGAAAACTCATTGAAATAAGATACTACATTAAATACTGATAATATTTAAAAATGAATTTGAGGTTTGCTTAAATTCAGAGTGGTTTTTCATTTCAAAACTAAAAAGACGACAGTTTTATCAGAACTGTTGTTTTTTTGTTTATAAAAAATTCTTTTTAATCTATTAAACTCATATAATTATGATATAATGAAATAGTAGGTGAAGAATATGAAAGTAATTATATCAGCAGGTGGTACTGGAGGACATATATATCCAGCACTTGCAATTGCAAATAAAATTAAAGAAAGAAATAAAGATGCCGAAATATTATACATTGGTACTAAAAACAGGATGGAAAAAGATATAGTGCCTAAGGCAGGATTTAAATTTGTTGGTCTAAAAATAGAAGGTTTAAGAAGAAGCTTAAGCCTTCGTAATATAAAAAGTGCATTCTTGTTTATAAATGCTACGTTTAAATGTAAGAAAATAATAAAGAAATTTAAACCAGACGTTGTAATAGGAGTTGGAGGATATGTTTCAGCACCTGTTATTTATGCTGCTCATAAACTAGGTGTTAAATGCTGCATTCATGAACAAAACTCATCTTTTGGAATAACTAATAAATTTGCTAGTAAATACGCTGATAAAGTTTTTGTGTCATTTAAAAGTCTAGAAGAAAAAATGAATGATAAAAAGTTTATATATACAGGAAATCCTTGTAGTGAAAATGCTATATCATCTAAAGAGGCAGATAAAAAAGAATTTGGCTTATCAGATAACAAAAAACTTGTTTTAATAGTTATGGGATCTCTTGGTTCAAAGACGATTAATGATAAAATGAAGAGCATGCTAACTCTTTTTAATAATAAAGATTATGAAGTTGTGTTTGTAACTGGTAAAAACTATTTTGATGAGTATAAGAAAAATAAGTATACAAAAAACATAAAATTAGTTCCTTATATTGATGGTATGACATCTCTTTTAAAGAAAACCGATTGCCTAGTTTCAAGAGCGGGAGCATCTACTTTAGCAGAAATATCAGCGCTTAACGTACCATCAATTTTAATACCTAGTCCTTATGTTACGGAAAATCATCAATACAAAAACGCTATGGACTTAGTTAATTCTAATGCTGCTCTTATTTTAGAGGAAAAAGACTTAGAAGGTGATACCCTTTTAAGAATGGTAGAAAAAGTTCTTAATGATAAAGTTTATACTAATAACATAAAAAGAAATTTAAAATCGTTTGAAGTTAAAAATAGTGCATCATTAATATATGATGAGGTAGTAAAGTTAGTTGGTGATAAAAAATGAAAGATTTAATTACGTTTATAAAGAAAAATAGTATTGGTACATATAAAGAAGACGTTAAATTAGAGAAAAACACTACCTATAAAGTGGGTGGGGTAGCAAGTCTTTTTGTGTATCCTAAAAACACTGATAAATTAATTATTCTTTTAGATAAATTAAATAAAGAAGGAATAAAACACAAAGTATTAGGTTTTGGTTCTAACGTTATCTTTAGCGATAAAAGGTATGATGGTGTTATAATAAAACTAGATAATTTTAATGACGTTAAAATAAAAGATACTATAATTGTTGCGGGAGCTGGCGTAAGTTTAGTAAAACTATCTTATAAAGCACAAAAAGAAGGACTTACAGGACTTGAGTTTGCATCAGGTATACCAGGAAGCGTAGGTGGTGCAGTATTTATGAATGCTGGAGCCTATAAATCAGACATGGGATACATAGTGTCAGAAATAAAAGTTTTAACGCCAGAACTTAAAGTTAAAACATTATATAATAAAGATTTAAATTACAAATATAGATCATCATTCTTACAACAAAATCCAAACTACATATGCTTAGAAGCTACGCTTGTTTTAAGGCATGGAGATAAAAAGGAAATTAAAGATTTGATGGAAAGAAGAAGACAAAAAAGACTACTTACTCAGCCTCTTTCTTTTCCATCAGCAGGCTCAGTATTTAGAAATCCAGAAGGAGATTTTGCAGGAAGATTAGTTGAAGATTGTGGTCTTAAAGGTTTTTCTATTGGAGGTGCTATGGTAAGTGATAAGCACGCTAATTTTATAGTAAATAAAAAAGATGCAACAGCATCAGACGTTAAAAATTTAATATATTACGTACATGATAAAGTAAAAGATGAAACAGGTGTAGATTTAAAAATAGAACAAGAATTTGTAAACTGGGAGTAAATTATGAAAAAGACGAAGAAGAAAAAAAGAAGGTTAAGAGTTGGTAGATTAATTTTATTGCTTTTAATTATTGGAGCAATTTCTTTTTCGTGCTATAAATTTATAGATGTTCCAATAAGAAGTATAGAAGTTACTGGAAACGAGATATTATCAGACTCTGAAATAATAAAAGCAGCATCTTTAGATAATGATCCATCATTTTTTAGCGTTATAAGCATGCTTGTTAAAAATAAATTAAAGGAAAATCCATATATAAAAGATGCTAAGGTATCAAAGGGCTTCTTATCCATTAAAATAAAAGTAAAAGAAAAGAAAGCTTTGTACATAAAAAAGGATACTGGTGAAAAGGTTATGATAGATTCGGTAAGCAAAGATGAAAAGGAAGTGTGTGCACCATTTTTAACTAACGAAGTTCCAGCTAAAAAACAATTTAGATTTATAAGGGCAATGAATAAGTTAAATAAAAGTATTATTTGTCAGATGTCAGAAATAAAATATGAACCTAACGATATAGATAGTGATAGATATTATGTTTATATGAATGATGGTAATAGTGTTTATTTAACGGTTAATAAGTTCAATAAATTAAATAAATATAATACGATACTTGAAAACATAGGAAAACAAAATGGAACGTTATACTTAGATTACGGAGATTACTTTGAGGTAAAGTAGTCTTCTTTTCTTTACATAGAAAAAATTGTATGATAATATTTAATTAAGATAAGGAGTATATGATGAAAAAAAAGTCTAATAATAAAACATTAATAGTAGTTATAATTCTAATTATTTTATTTATTACGATTATATATTTATTTTCACTTTATAATAGTAATTCTAATGTTAAAAAGGGCGTTAAGAAAAAAACTTCTGAATTAAAAAAACAAGATGATTGGTATGTTCCAAGCGGTGAGGCATCTAAAATAGAAATATATAAAAGTGATGCTAATAACTACCCGGTATTTATTAAAGATGATAAAGATACGTCTTATAAAACAAATACTTTATACAAGATGATGGAAACTTATAGATGTGATGTTTCATCTTGTAAAACGTATGGATATAACGATTATAAAAATGAAGTTATAATAAAAGATGATGGATACCTTATATATAATTACGAAACTAACAAGGCATTAAAACTTGATATGCCAGATGCAGAATATAACACGATAGATTTTATGTCATACGAAAATAAAGATTATGGTCTTTCAGTATCAAACATAAACGGAATGTACGCTTTTTATTCTTTAAAAAGCAATTCTTTTAAGACTGATTTTAAGTATACTAACATATTTACATCAAATTCATCTTCTTTAATTGATAACTGTTTTATCGCCGCAAAAGAAAGTGAAGGAAAAACTTACGTAGTAAACTATAATACTGGTAAAGAAATAAAAGAAAGCGAAGCTTATTTAGGTTCGTTTGGTAATGGAAAAGAAATATATTATTTTGAAGATTATGGTGATATTGAAAGAAATGCCATAATTTATGATAGAGATTTTAATAAGGTATTAGATGGTTCGTATGATTTGTTTTCATCTACTAAATCTGGTAATTTAGTTGTTAGAAATAGTGATGAATCATTTAGCATTTATACAAAAGAAGGAAAACTTGTCAAAAAAAGCAAGAACTATAAAAAAGTTTTACTTATATTAAATGATTATGTGATTATAAAAGATACGGATGACTATTTAAAAATAGTTAATACTGACGGAAGCTTGCTAGCTAAATATGCTAAATTACAAGATAATTCATATTTAGATATGTCTTTAAGTGGATTTTACAAGTCAGGTGAAACTTTGATATACCTATTCGTAAATAAAGATGATGGTATAATAAGATATTCATATAATATTAAAACTAAAGAAACTAAGGCAAAAGAGTATTCATCTATTAATTAAAAGGATTATTATACTTAAGTAATTCTTTTAATTTTGACTTTTAAAAAGTTAGTTTATATAGTATAATACTTTTATATGGTAGAGTTTAAAAGGGAGTATGAAGCCTATGAAAAAAATATACACATGTATTGATATTGGAACTGATACAATAAGAATATTAGTTAGTGAATATTATGACAAGAAATTTAGAACTCTTGCGGTATCATCAGTTAGATCTAAAGGAATAAAAAGGGGCGTTATAGTAGATGAATCGCTTGTTTTAGAAAGATTGAAATTAGCACTAGATGATATTTCATCAAGAATTAATATACCTATTAAAAAAGCTGTTATAACAATACCAGCTTATAATGCAGAATGTACGCTAGTACATGGTAACGTACCAATTGTAAATGAAGAAAAAATGGTTACTGAAAAAGATATATTAAGAGTTCAAAATTCAGTTGTTAATGACATACTACCTAACATGGAATTAGTTTCTGTAACTCCTATTGACTTTACTATTTATGAAAATGGTTCAGAAATAGAAACGTTAAAAGATCCTAAAAACAAGATTTGCGATAGGCTTGGAATAAGGGCGATGATGGTTTGTGTTCCAAAGACTTCTGTTGTATCTTTTGCTAAAGTAGTAGAAAAATCAGGTGTAGAGGTAGTTGACCTTGTTTTATCTCCGATTGCAGACTTTGAAGAAGTTAAAACAGAAGAATTAGAAAGCGGCATGACAGCGATTATAAACATAGGGAAAACGATTACTACTGTATCTATGTTTAACAAGGGAATAATTACCAATACTTCGGTTTTAAAAATAGGAAGTAAAATAATAGATGATGATATATCATACATTTATTACACTACTAAAAAAGCTGCTAGAAAAGCAAAGGAAAACTTTGGTATAGCACATCCAAGGTACGCAAATAAAAACGAGACTTATGAAGTTAGAGACGTTAATGGAAAATTAGTTAGGATTAACCAGTATGAACTTTCAAAAGTTATTAATAAACGTTTGGTAGAGATATTAAATGTTGCTAAAAATGAATTAAAGGTATTAACAAATAAGCAAATTCGTTATATAATGGTATTAGGTGGTATAACAGATATGCCAGGATTAAACTTTGTTTTAGAAGATGTTTTTGGAAATAATGCCAAAACTTACACGATAAATACCTTAGGAATTAGAAAAGCAAGGTTTATTACTATATCAGGTGCGATTAAGCACTTCGTTAAAAAGATAAAATTAAGGGGAAAAGAATATTCAATGTTTAGTAGTTATGATGAGGATGGCTTAGTTCATAGTAAGACTAGAATAGGAAGAAGCGATTCGGTATTTGGAAGATTTTTCAGCTACTTTTTTGACAATTAAGGAGGAAATAAGATGTTTGGTTTACCAGTAGATCAATTAGCAAAAATTAAGGTTATCGGTGTCGGTGGTGGCGGCGGTAACGCAGTTAACAGAATGATAGAATGTGGTGTTAGAGGAGTAGAATTCATAGTTGCTAACACTGACTTACAAGTATTAAATTGTTCAAAGGCAGAAACTAAGATTCAAATTGGATCAAAGATTTCAGCAGGACTTGGAGCAGGTGGAAGACCTGAGGTTGGAAGAGAAGCTGCCGTTGAATCTAAAAAAGAAATAGAAGAAGCTTTAAAAGGCGCTGACATGGTGTTCGTAACATGCGGAATGGGTGGCGGAACTGGTACTGGTGCAGCTCCTGTTATTGCTGAAATAGCTCAAGGACTTGGAGCTTTAACGGTTGCAATAGTAACTAAACCATTTAGCTTTGAAGGTAAAAGAAGAATGGCACAAGCTATTGAAGGCCTTTCAGAATTAAAAGCTAACGTAGATACTTTAATCGTTATTCCAAACGATAGATTAAGAGAAATAATAGATAAATCAACACCAATGGTTGAGGCTTTCCATGAAGTTGATAACGTATTACATAGAGGTGTTCAATCAATATCTGACTTAATTGCTGTAACAGGTTTAATCAACCTAGACTTTGCAGACGTTAAGGCCGTAATGGAAAAAAGTGGTAACGCACTTATCGGAATTGGTATGGGTACAGGTGAAAACAGGGCAGTTGAAGCAGCTCGTCAAGCAGTATCTAGTCCACTTCTTGAAACAGATATTTCAGGAGCAACCGATGCAATTATCAATATTACAGGTGGAGCTAACCTAACTTTATTTGAGGCTGAAGATGCAGCAGAAGTTGTAAGATCAACATCAAATAATGATATTAATACAATCTTTGGTGCGGTAATTAATGAAAACTTAAATGACGAAGTAATCGTAACTGTTATTGCAACAGGATTTGAAAAAGGAGAGCAAAAAGCAAAAGAAGAAGCCGCTAAACAAGCTCCTGTTCAAACTCCAAATATGCAGCAGAGAGTAAGCAACATCATTCAAGATGATGATGACGATGATGATATTCCAAATTTCTTAAAAAATAGAAGAAGTTTCTAAAGAGTGCTTTTAGTTAGCATTCTTTTTTAATTTATAACCATAATTAGACACTTTAATTAGTGTCTTTTTTGTATACTTAAAGTGTGGTGATTAAAATGAAGATATACGTAGATTTAGTTTTGTTTTTAAACTTCTTTTTTGACTTTTTGCTGCTTCTTGCAACATCCCTTATTTTAAGAAGATACGTTAAGATAAAAAAGATACTTTTAGGAGCACTAATAGGCTCTTTAAGCATATTTTTACTATTTGTTAGCATTAATTCCTTTACGTTGTTTTTAATAAAAATACTTATTTCTATTTTAATGACCTTAACTTGCTTTGGATATAAAACAATAAAATATACTTTAAAAAACATATCATATCTTTATTTACTTAGCATAGTATTAGGAGGTGCTTTATATTTTATAAATTCATCATTTTCATATAAAAATTATGGTTTTATTTTCTTTAATAATGGATTTAGTATTAACATTATTATAATTATTTTATTTGCTCCCGTAATAATTTTTTTATACGTTAAAAAAGTGCGTGAAGAAAAAGAAGTGTTATCTAAGTATTATTCTGTTTCTATTACGTTTTTAAATAACAAAACAAAGACATTTACTGCGTTTTTGGATACTGGAAATAACTTATATGATCCGTATAAAAAAAGACCAGTTATATTAATTAGTAAAAGTGCACTTTCTGGGTACAATCCTAGATGTATATTAGTACCATGTCTTACTGTTAATAAAGAAAGTTTAATAAAGTGTTTTAAAATAAAGAAATTAATCGTAAATGGTAATTTAATAGAAGATGAGTATTTAGTTGGTATAAGTGACAATAATTTTAATTTTGGTGATGTAGACTTATTACTGCATAATAAAATTGTAAAGGAGAGATAAATTATGAAGAAATTATTATGTTTATTAAAAAGCTTATTTAAAAGGGTAGGACAGGTATTTTTTGTTGGCGCGAAAGATGTACTTCCAGAGCCTCTTTCTAAGGAAGAAGAATTAAAGTATCTAAAAGAAATGGAAGAAGGTAGTGTGGAGGCTAAAAACAAACTTATAGAGCATAATTTAAGATTAGTTGTTTATTTATCTAAAAAGTATGAAAATACTAAAATTGATTTAGAAGATTTAGTAAGTATTGGAACCATAGGATTAATAAAGGGAATAAATACTTATAAGATAGGGAAAAATATAAAACTTGCAACTTATGCATCAAGGTGTATTGATAATGAGATATTAATGTATTTAAGAAAGAATAAAAAAAGGAACGCTGATGTATCTTTAGAAGAATCACTATCATTTGATGCTGAAGGAAATGAACTTCATTTAGAAGATATTTTAGGAACGGATCCTGATTTAGTAACTAAAGAACTTGAGGATAATGATCTTAAAATGACTCTTTTTAAAGAAATAGAAAAACTTCCTTCAAGGGATAAAGAGATTATGAAATTAAGATATGGTCTTTTTGGGTCTAAAGAAATAACTCAAAAAGAACTTGCAGAAAAGCTTAATATATCACAAAGTTATATATCAAGAATAGAAAAAAAGGTTATAAAGAAAATAAAGGAAACTATAAAAATATAGTTTTTTTTGTTATAATGTAATGGGTGATTACTTATGAATGAGGTATTTAAAATAATTGATGAGTATAAGGAAAAATTAGAAATTTTAATTAAAGATTTAAATAAAGAAATTAGAGAATACAAAGATGTTTATTTTGCTCTAAAACCAAAAGGAAAAGCTTTTAAGGAAGAAAACGTACTTAATTTGATGGAAAAACCTCTATTGGGTGAAAAACTAACTAGCATGGTTATAAAAACCGACGTTGATGAAATACTGAAAATGCTTATTGATAAAAAAGAGCTTGATATGTATAACAAAGAAACCGAAAACGCTTTAAAAAGACATGGCTTATCAAAAGAAATTATTTATAGTGATAGTTTTATTAGTAGGACAAAAGGGCGTCTTCACGATGAATTACTTGAAATGAAACAAAGAGAAGAAGAGTTATTTAATCAAAATCAAAAGATAGTTATGTATATTTGTGATGTTGCAATTAATATGTTTGAAGATTTAGAAAAGAAAAAAGAATATTATAAAAGTATTTTAAAAGGCCTTACTTATGCTAAAGAAAACATAAAAAAGGAAGAATTATTTAATAAAATGGCTTCTGATTCGCTTGACTATGTTCTAAATGATTTAGAAGAAAATAAAAAAATCAAATTAGTATCTTTTATCCAAAAATGTAATAAAAGTGTTGAAGAAAAAAGAAAAAATCTTGCTTTAAAAAAGACTGAAACTAATGATAATACTACTAAAGAAAGCAAAATAAGTACTTTTATAGATTATGATGCTTATGAAGATGAAAGAGAAAAAGTAACTCCTGTTATGGTAGTAGCTAAAAATTATTTGGATTCTATAGAAAAACTTGACGAAGCATCTATAAACGAATTTTTAGATTATATAAGTATAAAAAATAATTTTATATCAATAATAAGTTATATGATAAGTTTTTCAAATGATGATAGCATAAGAAAGTATTTAGAAAAGTATTTAGAAAACATCATTAATTCTAATGTGGAAGAAAAAGAAAGCGCTGAAGAAGATAATAGGATATTGTATTACGGATTTACGGCAAGTAAAAAGTATCTTCTAAAAGACATTGATAATATATCAGAAGCTTATTATAAAGATATATTAAAAGCGATTAATAGGCTTAAAAGATGTAACTGGACTGGTAAAAGAAACTTAACTTCGTCAAATAAAACATTTGAAATGAGACAAAATGATATAAGAGTAACCGTAAAAAAATTAAACCATAATACTTATGTTATATTAGGAATATATTGTAAAAAGATGAATAGAGATAGGCTTTTAGTTAAAGATACTTTAAGAAGAAGTAATAATTTGGATATTTATTTAAATAACGATAAAATAAATTATTTATGGGATTCTTATTATAAATTAAATGAAGGGTTAGAAAGCAATATAATAGAAAAATTAAATTGTAAAAATAACATAAAATAAGTTGTTAAAAAACTTAATTAATGTTATGATTTTAGTAGAGGTTATGATATGAAGAATAAAAGGGAAGATAAAATAGAGTTTGAACCATTTCCTGGTAAGAGGAAAAAACAAAAGCATTTGAAAAAAATTATATTATTTATAGTTATTGTTATTATTTTAGTTGCACTTTATGTGTCATCTAGTATATTTAATAAAATAGTTTTATATGGAAGTGTAAGTGCAGATTACAAAAAAGTTAATGATTTTAAATCTAATTATGCTTATGTTTCTAAAGAAAATAGAGAAGATATATTAAAAAAAATTGGTTTTACTAGCGTTATGTCAAGAAAAAAACAATTAAAAGATAGGGTATATGATGCAACATATGCTTATAATAAAATAGAGGAATATGATGGGAAACTAGATGAAATAACAATTATTTATGATGATGAAAATAAGGTTAAATTTGTAGAATTGAATTTAATTTATTTGAAAAATGATTTTAGTATTTCACAGGTAGCTGCTGATTGTAATGCGGTATTAAAAAATTATGTTAATGTAACAACTCTAAAAAACGCAATTGCAGAAGCTAAAAATAATGGTTTTTACTATTATAATGATTCAAAATCAAATATTAAAGTATCTTATTTATTAGCTAATACGGATAAAAAATATTATACTTTAAAAGTAATTGTTGGTTTATAAAAAGCTCTTATTATGGGCTTTTTTATATTAAATAGCATAAACTATATTAGGTGATTATCATAAAAGAAGAATTTAAAGCGTTTGTAAGAACAAAACCAGAATTAGTAAGCTATGTATCTAGTGGAGAAATGACTTGGCAAAAATTTTATGAGATATGGAATCTATATGGTAATGATGAAAAAGTATGGGAAAAATACAAAGAAAAAAACATAAACGAAAGTAAAAAAACTAGTGATTCCTTTACTTTTTCATCATTAATGGATTCGATAAAAAAAGTAGATATGAATTCTGTTCAAAAAGGGATTAATAGTATGCAAAAAGCAATAGAACTTTTACAAGGGTTAACAATAGGTAAGGAATCAAATACTACTAATAATTATGAACCAAGGCAAATTTTTAAGAAGTTTGAAGACTAATGGATACTAAAATAAAGATAATAATAGATTCTAATCCTGATTATAAAAGATATTTAAGGACTAATTCATATTGGTATATTAAATAGAAACCCTTTTTTGATAGATGATTTCATAAGAGAAGTAAAAGAAAAATATAAATTAAGGACAACTGATAAAATAAATGATATAATGGATAAGATAGATATGGTTAGTAAGTTTATTAACGTGTTGAGGTGATATTATGGTAGATAAGGCTTTTTTAATAACTGATATGATAGATGAATCTAGTGTTAAACATAGATTGGATGAAATAAAAGAAAAAATAAAAAATGATTCTAATGCTAAAATTTTAATAGATAAGTTTAACTATGCTAAAGAAAACTATGAAAAATATAAGCTAAAAGAAGAATTTATAAAAGCCAAGGAAGATATGCTTAAAAATGAGTTAATAAAAGAATATGTTATGATTCAAAATAAAGTAAATATGCTTACTTTACAAATAAACAATAGAATAGGTAAAATAACTAAAAAACATTACTAAAATGATGTTTTTTTCTTTTGTTTATTGTATACTTTAATTGGTGAAGAAAAAATGAAGATAATTAGTGGTAAATATAAGGGAAGAATATTAAAGGGTTATATGATAGATGGAACAAGACCCACAATGGATAGGGTAAAAGAATCTGTTTTTGCAATGATTCAAGATTATATTAAGGACTCTATATTTTTAGATTTATATTCTGGCTCTGGAAACATTGGTATAGAAGCTATCTCTAATGGCTCTAAAAAAGCTTATTTAGTAGATAATAATATGGTTGCTATAAAAACCATTAAAGAAAATATAAATATGCTTAAAATAGATAATGCATGCGTTATAAAAGAAGATGCAGTAAAACAATTAAATAACTTCATAAATACTGGTATAAAATTTGATATCATATTTTTAGATCCACCATATCATACAAATGAACTAGATAAATCACTTACAATAATAAATAATAATTTATGCTTGTTAGGTAAAAGAGCAATAATAGTATGTGAAACAGAAATAAAAATAGATTATCAAAAATATGATAATCTTATGATTTATAAAACTAGAAAGTATGGTTCTAAAGAAGTTACAATATTAAAAATAAAGCAAAAGATAAAATTATGATGTTAAAAGTTTGTATGTATTATCTAAAAACGAGCAATATATATTAATGGAATATGTATAATGGTATTGATTAAAAAACAAGTGAAGTATGTGTTTTAAATGGTACTTATTACTAAAACATTTCAAGGAACATTCATCAAAGATAATAATAACATCACCAGAAATTTTAAAAACAAATAAAGATATTACAATAATTCAAGTTTTATTTAAAAAAGAAGAAAAGGGAAATGAGCGTAGCATATTAATTAGAAATTTGATTTTTATAGAACCTAAGGAGTATAGAAGTTATCTTTTTAAATTATTAAAAAAACTTAAATATTTTAATTTTAAGCGTACAAGATAGAATAAAATTTGTTAATTTGTTTGTTAAAAACGTGATGTATAAATAATGTAAAGATTAATAAAATATGATTTTAGAATTTACCATAACATATTGACAATCAACTTTAATAATGCTATCATTTAACTGATAATAGTAAGTAGAAGAAATTAAGGATATTATTCATAATTTAATTAAGTAATAAACTTAAGGATTAAAACTAATTACTATGAAAGAATAAAAAGAAAAGGAAGGAAAAAATGAAAAAGATATTAACAAACAAAAAAGGTTTTACGTTAATCGAATTACTTGCGGTTATCGTAGTACTTGCAATCATAATGGTTATTGCAACTCAACAAGTAAATGGTACAATTAAGAAAAGCAGAGGAAATGCATTTTATGATACAGTTCAATCAATAAGAAAATCAATGCAAACGGTATGTGCTCAAGATAATTATATAAATGCTACCAACCTTAAAGCTGCAACAACAGCATCAGATGTTGAATTTGAATTAAAAGCGGATGAGTCTAAAGCTGATAATAACGTATATGGAACTTTAATAGTTTCTGCAAAATCAAACGGAAAATTTACAAATGTCGTATATCCTGAATTTAATACTAAAGTATATACAGCTGGTACTGGAATGGTGAAAGATAAAACAGTAGCAACTCCTGCAATGTCATTTAATACAGAATGTACTACTACTGCTACTGGTGCTAAACAAAACTTTGATGATTAAAAAGATGATTTGAGATTAAATCATCTTTTTTCTTTGCACTTTATTTAACTCATGATATAATTAAACTAGGTGAGGATAAATGAAAAATAAAAAGGGTTTTACATTAATTGAGTTACTTGCGGTAATAGTTATTCTAGCAATTATAATGGTTATTGCAACAATGCAGGTTAATAAAACAATAAAAAAATCAAGACAAGATTCTTATGAAATAACAGCAAAAGAATTAATTAAACAAATAAATGGCAAAATAGCTTTAGGAGAAGAATATAGGTGTTTTAATGGCAATCATGAAACTGATGTGACTGAGTATAGTGAATCTTTGACTTCACTTTTTAATGCTAATTATAAAAACATTTGTAATAAAGATGTAAAAGAAAATATAACTGAAGGAAGGGCTTGTAAAAGAGATTTTGGTACAAATACTTGTCAAAAATTATATAATTTATCTGATGATTATAGAATGATGGTATATTATCAGCCTTGTACTGATAGTGTATATATGTTTTTGGATGCAAGTTCTGGTAATAGTAAGTTAAAGGGAATTACAAAAACTCATAATGAAACTTTTATTGAAAAATTGGATCAAACAAATACTACTGTGGGCTTATATTCGAATAATTATAAAATAACGGTAACTAATGAGAAAATCGCATATAACAATATAACCAAGAAAAATGGTGAATGTACAAATACGGATTATTCATATGAGTGTCAACTAAATTTAGATAGCAAAACGGCTAGTGATAAGAAGGTTTTGTTAAATAAAAAAATAAATAGTCTTAACAACGTTGTAAAGCATGGTAACAAGTATTATATGGGGATAAAAGATGCTTGTGAACTTTTATATAATAATTAAAGGGAGGAAATTTATATGCTATTAATAGGATCACACGTATCATTTAAAAGTAATACGCAGCTTTTGGGTAGTACAAAGGAAGCATTAAGTTATGGGGAGAATACATTTATGTTTTATACGGGAGCTCCTCAAAATACCAAAAGAAGTAAGATTGATGATAATTTAACAAATGAAGCTTTAAAGCTTATGAATGAAAATAATATTGATATAAGAAATGTTATTGTTCATGCTCCATATATTATTAATTTAGCTAATGATGAAAATAAGGAAAAGTATTTATTTGCAATTAATTTTTTAAAAGAAGAAATAAAAAGAGTAGAAAAAATGGGTATTAAAAAAATAGTTCTTCATCCAGGAAGTTATACTACTCTTGATATAGATAGAGGAATAAAATGTATTATAAACGCTTTAAATGATGTTTTAAAGGATGATTCTAGTGTTTCAATACTACTTGAGACAATGGCAGGTAAAGGTACTGAGATAGGTTTTAAATTAGAGCATTTAAAAAGGATAATTGACGGTGTAAGTAATAAAGATAGATTAATGGTATGTTTAGATACTTGTCATTTAAATGATGCTGGTTATGATATGAGTAATTTTGGTGTTTTTTTAGATGAATTTAATGATATAATAGGAATAGAAAAAATAGGATGTATTCATATAAATGATTCTAAAAATATATTATCTTCCCATAAGGATAGACATGAAAATATAGGGCATGGTATGATTGGTTTTGAAAATTTGCTTAATATTATATATAACGAAAGATTAAATAACATACCTAAAATACTTGAAACGCCATATGTTAAAGATAGGTTATATCCTCCATATAAGTTTGAAATAGAGGAAATAAAAAATAAAAAGTTTAATAGTAATTTATATGAAGATATTATTAATCATTATGAAAAGAAAGATTGAAATAAGAGGGTAAATGATGAAAAATAAAAAAGGTTTTACATTAATAGAATTACTAGCAGTAATAGTTATTCTTGCAATAATAATGGTAATTGCAACAATGCAGGTTAATAAAACAATAAAAAAGGCAAGACAAGATTCGTTAAAAATATCTGCTAAAAGCTTAAAAAAACAAGTGGAACAAAAAATGGCTATGGGAGAAGATTATTTATGCTATAATTGCCCAAATTGTGGCAAAAAGGAAAAAGATATGTATGGTGATTTGCATGATTTGTTTGCAAATAATTTTTTTGCTATTTGTGGTAACGGAATAGAAGAAGGGGGAGAAGGCTTAGACGCAGCAGCAAGAACATACAAAAAAGGTAATCCTTTTGAAAATGATGAACCTATGTATTTAGCGGGAGCTTTAAATAATTATGGAACACATGCTTGTCAAGATATATACGATATATCAGAAGATTATAGAATGTGGGTTAATGAACAAGTTGGTGGAGAATGGATTGCAATAAGTTTACAGCCTTCAGGTAATAGTAAATTTGGTGATAGTAAATATGTTACAGAAAAAATACATAAAGATCCAACCAATAAATATCATTCAACACCTTTTTTAGATAAAGGTTTGAAAGTAAAGTATCAACAATCTTCTAGAGGAAATAAAGATATATATGGTGAAACTCCATGGCTTCTTGCAGGTATGTCTATAGTATGGATTAGAAGGTGATGATTGCAAATACGAATATCAATGGAATCATTTTTCAAATTATGGCCGTTGGAATACTAATTCTTATCAATGCTTATATCAGTGGGATGAAAATACGACTAGAACCATAGAAAAAGATTTAAAAGACAAAGCTACAGAAGATGGTGATAATTTAATTACTATGAAAGATGCGTGTAAAATATTAGCAAGACAAGAAAATTTTGATAATGTGTCTATAGAAAAAAAAGATAATCCTAATAATTGGATAAAGCCAAAAGAAGATAACAAATAACAGTAACAAGTTTTCTATTTGATTATGGTGTAAGTGCTTGTCAAGATATATATGACATATCAGATTATTATAGAATGTGGATATCATATCAAGCACATAATGGATATGTTTCTCTTTTACTAAGTACTACAGATGGAAAATTTAATGGTGTTATTTATATTCATGAAATAGTTAAAAATATAGGTGAAATAAAAATAGCTAAATCATCAACATTATTAGATAATAACTTAGAAATAGAATACAAAAATGGTAAATTTAAAGGTAAAATAATTTCTATGAATAAAAGCAAGATTTAATCAATTCTGATAATTGGAATTAATAAAAAAGTAATAGATTTATATTATTTTGTCTATTACTTTTATTATTTCTTCTAATGCTTTTTTATAATTGAATTTATTATATTCGTTGTTATTAAGACTATCTGATACTACTTTTATAGAGTAGTATTTTTTAAATGGAAAATTAACTATAGCATTTAATTCCATATCAAATATAGCATCTTCTTTTATGTCTGTTTCAAGTACAAAGCCATCTGACGTGTAGCATGTAACATTTTTTATACCATCTACCTTTTCTAAGTTAAAGGGTGAGTTTAAAGCATGGTATAAAGGTTCTCCAAAAGGCGTAAGATTAAAGTGGTAACCAAAGCTTTTTGTTGCCATAACAACTTCTCCAACTTTTAAGTTGTTAGATCCTACCATACCAATATTTATTGCAATATAGTCTTTATAATTAATGTTATATTTACAGTTTAAGTTAACAAGTGCGCTTGTAATTCCATTTCTAGATACATCTGTTATAACAAGCTCTAAATTATCTCTTTTATAATAATTATCATCTATTTTATTTAGTTTGTAGTGTTCTATTATGTCACTAGCTTCTTTTTCCATTGCAATAATAAATAAATATTTCATAATAATCTCCTTTGCTTTAAACAATTATAACATAGTTTATTAAAAATTCTTGCACGAAAGCTAAAAAGATAGTATAATTTACCTTGCAAGAGGTGATTTTATGATAATTGACTTAACTAAGTTAATATATGGTAATTTATATAAACTTCCTGTTAAAGGGGAGGTTATAGTACCTATTGAAATGCTTAAAAATACGGATATTAGAAGAATATCACCTGTTAAGGTAGAAGGTTATATTTTTAATAATGAAGAAGATTTTGAACTTAATATAACCATTAAAGGAACAATGATACTTCCTTGTGCTAGAACGTTAAAAGACGTAGAATATCCATTTAGTAGCGAAATAGATGAGATAATTGGTGAAAATGATGACAATTCATTAGAAATTAATCAAAATAGACTTGATATTTTTCCAATTGTATGGCAAAATATATTAGTGGATGTTCCTTTAAGAGTTCTTGCGCCTGACGCAAGTGATGAACCAGCAAGTGGTGATGGCTGGCGTCTTATTACGGAAGATACCAATGAGGAAGTAATTGATCCAAGACTCGCAAAGTTAAAAGATTATATCAAAGAGTAAGGAAGGAGTGAGAATATGTTAAAGTTGGATATCCAATTATTTGCAGTTCCATTCAGAAAAGTTAGTAAGACAAGAAAAAGAATGCGTCGTACTCACTATAAAATTGAAGCTAACGGAACAGTAAAATGTCCTAAATGTGGAGAAATGATTAGACCACATAGAGTTTGCCCAGAATGTGGCAACTATAAAGGAAAAGAAGTTGTTAAGAAAGAAGAAGCTTAAAGTTAAGCTTTTTTTTAATCTAAAATAAAAAGGTGCGTGAGTTTTTTGGAAGAGATAAAATTTAAATTATTGATAAAAAATAATAATTTTGTTGTTTATGATATATTTTTGAAGTATAGAAAGTATTATGTTGGAAAAGTATATTTTATAAAAGTAAATAATGAGGTAATAGTAAAATATAATTTTAAGAATACAGAATTTGATAGTATGATAGGAATGATTATGTTAAATGATATATTAAATATTGGATTAAGAGAATTCAAAGATGTTAATATATCTAAAATTAATACGAAAAAAGAAGGATACATAGATTGTTATATTAATTCTTTTAATGTATCAAAAATTAATGATAAAAATGGAGTAAGTTATACTTTAAAAAGATAAGTAAAACACTTCATTTTTTTCTTATATTTGGTATAATTATAAAGGATAGGATGTATGTATTTATGAATGATAAAAAACTAAATAAACTAATAAGAATAATTATAGGATTTGTAATATTAATTGTTGTTACAATTCAAGGCAATTTATTTGATAACGTATCTAATGCTACCGCTTCTATAAATGATAGTACTAAAAGTGATAAGATAGATGCAAAAGTAAAGGAAAATTTCTCTGTTTCATTTATTGATGTTGGACAAGCTGATTCAGTATTAATTAGAAATGGTAATTATAATATGCTTATAGATGCTGGTAATAATGAAGATGGAGAAAAATTAGTTAATTACTTTAAAAGTCTTGGAATAGAAGAGTTTACATACGTTTTTGCAACTCATCCTCATGAAGATCATATAGGTGGTATGGATGATATAATAAATAATTTTAAAATAGATAATTATTATATGTCTAATAAATTATCTACCACTAAAACGTTTATGGATGTGTTAGATGCACTTGATGGGTGTAACTTAAAATATACGGTTCCAAATAAAGGAGATACGCTTAAACTTGGTGATGCTAATATAAAAGTAATATATCCTGGAGACGATAAAAGTAATATTAATGATTCTTCAATAGTTTTAAAAATAACTTATGGTAAAAATTCATTTTTACTAACGGGGGATGCAACTAGTAACGTTGAAAGAAAAATATATAATGAAGATATCAAAAGTGATGTCCTAAAAGTAGCTCATCATGGTTCTTCTTATAGTTCAACTGATGTGTTTTTAGATAGAGTAAAGCCTTATTATGCAGTTATTTCGGTTGGAAAGAATAACATATATAATCATCCGTCTAATAAGACTTTAGAAAAGCTAAATAAAAGGAATATTAAGGTTTATAGAACTGATTTAGATGGAACTATAGTATTTATCTCAGATGGTGATAATTTAAGCGTAAAAGCTTTAAAAACTGATACTAATGGGTAGGTGATGTTATGAAATATGCGGTAGATAAAGTAGAAGAAGATATAGTTTTGCTTGAAAATATCATAAATGGTGAAAAAAAGGAAATTAAAAAAGAATGTTTTTCATTTCCTGTAAAAGAAACTGATATTATTTTATTTGAAAATGGTATTTATAAAAAAGATAATAAAGAAAAAAGCAAGAGAATTAAAATGATAAGAGCTAAAATGGAGGCTTTAAGAAAGAAGGAATAGATATGAAATTAATGTTAATCGGTGGTGGCGATATAGGAAAAAGTGACACTAAGTATGAAACAGGCGCGATAGATGAAAGAATTGTTAAGTTGTGCGGTAAGGGAAAACCTAACTTTTTATTTATTGGTCTTGCAAGTAATTTTGCGGATTCATACTATAAGTTAATTAAAGACATTTATAAAAACTTAGGATGCGAAACAGGTAAAATATCTAATAAAACACTAACACATATAGAGGTTGTTGAAGAAAAAATAAGAAAAGCGGACATAATATATATAGGTGGTGGAGATACCGTTAAATTAGTTAAAATATTAAAGGAAAATGGCATTGATAAAATGCTTAGAGAAAAACTTGATACAAATTCTGTTTTAGCAGGTATTTCAGCAGGAGCAATCGCGTATTTAAAAAGCGGTTTATCAGATACTGAAATAATTAATAATATATCTAATAATTATGTTGAAATTGATGGACTAGGTTTTATTGATTATATGTTTGTACCTCATTTTTCTAGTGATCCTAAAAAGATGGAAGATTTAAAAAAAGTATTAGAAAAAAATAAAGATAAACTTGCATTATGCGTAGATAATTGTGCAGCGATAGAATTTACTGATCAATCTATAAGCGTAATAAAAAGTAGCAAAAAAGCTAAAGCTTATAAGGCTTATTATAAAGATAGACTTTACTTAGAAGAAATTAATTAAATCCTTAAATTTAAGGATTTTTTTAAAATGCCTAAATTTGTCGAACGATTTATA
>OGUM01000544.1_pt1 | contig 32167 bp, 36 predicted proteins | sample 1553631 | NCBI WGS metagenome assembly OGUM01 (sample SAMEA2580228, study PRJEB22360) | human gut metagenome | biome: human gut; feature: human-associated habitat; material: faeces | place: Denmark | collected 2008/2010 | reverse complement strand
AATCGAACCCGCGTTACCGGCGTGAGAGGCCGGTGTCTTAGCCGCTTGACCAACGAGCCATAGCGCTGAAAGAATCAGCTTTTATATTATAACCAGCCATCGCCCGGTTGTCAATACGCTTTCTACCGTTTCCGCATAAAAATTTGCGCAGCAAAAAAGGGAGCCTTTTCGGCTCCCTTGAATGCGGTTTTATACGGTGGGGGTACCACAGTAAGGGCAGAAGTTGCCGCGCACCATTTTCCGGCACTTGGTGCAGAAGCGATCCTCCAGGCCATCGTTGGGGGCAGGCGCTGCCTGCTGCCGGTTCTGCTGGCCCAACTGCTGGGCAATCTGCGCGCCAATGGCGACTTCGGCACCCAGGCCGGCTACACCGCCGCCCTTTTCCATACCATCTGCCGCCGCCACGGTAACATACTTGTTGGTATCGGTGATGAAGGACTGTGCCGCCACCTTTTCCGCCATCTTCTCCACCTCGGGCGGATAGCTGACACTAATGATATTCACATCCCGCACACCCAGGCCGATATCAAAGAGCTCCTTATCCAGCTCCTCAGCCATCTTCTTCCCCAGGGTACGGTTATTAGCCTGCAGCCCTACCAGGACATTGAGGCCAACAGCCCGCTCACCGTTCAGAATTGCTTCGGCCACAACACCGCTCATCTCACCACGGATACGCTCCGAAACATCACTGAGTGAATAGGTCTCCCGAATCCCGGCCACCTTGGAAATAAAGGCCAGATAGTCCCGGAAATAGATGACCATGTTGCCATTCATGCCCACCGGGATGCCGCTAGGAACCTCCGGGGTGGGAATCATAATGCGCTGGGTAGTACCCCAGTTCAGGGTCAGGTCCTTGCTGTTGACGAAGTAAACCTCCGCACGCTCGCCAGTATCGCTGCGCAGATGCAGCGCCGCATTGATGTGGGTGAGGAACGGAATGATCTGGGTATCGATATCATAGGTGCCCTCATTTTCAAAAATGCCGTGGATACGGCCGCCGGAGTAGAAGATTGCCTTTTGACCGGCACGAATGACCAGACGGCTGCCTTTCTTGATCTCACGATTTTTCCATTTGTAGAACAGTACATCGGGGCGGTATTCGATCCACTCCACTGTATCTTTTTTCTGATTAAAAAGTCCCATTATTCATCTCCCTTTCCCGGGGCGACTTACCAGTCGCCGCCCCAATCGTAGCCGTAATCGTAGCTGCCGTAGTCAATATCTCCGCTGTCGTAGCTGTAATCATAACCACCGCTATCCCAGCTGCTTCCAGAATCATAGCTGTAGTCATATCCACCGTAGTCGTAGCCGTAGTCATAGCCAGAACCGCCGGAATAACTGTAATCATAGTGGCTGCCACCGTAATCGGAAGACCCGCTCTCCAGCAGCATCAACCCGCCAAAGAACACTGCCAGCGCCAACAGAATAACCAGGATAATCTTCCCGACGCTTTTAGGGTACTGAGCGAAAACCTTGCCATTTTCGCCATTGATCATGTAGTGATAGGTTTTGCCGGCATAACCATAACGAGCTTTCCACAGCGGCACCAGCACCTGCTTATAGCGCACCATATCATAGTGGGTGTTCATACCGGTGACCTGCGCCTGGCTGTACCCATGCCCACGGATATCACTCTCTGCCCGGCTGCGCTGGTCACGGTCAATGTAGCTTTCCGCAACCTTAAATCCCTGGATACCATCTATCGTATAGCACTCCGCCTGGTAACCCGCCAAGTATTGCGGATGATAGGGGTTGGTATTGCCGATGGTATTGTACGGCAGCACCTTTTGAATGAGATTACCGCTGGCGGTTTTGCTGGCACACACCTGGATATCATTATAGTAACCCCGCACCACACCGGAAACAGGATACCACTGAGTATAGGTCTCTGTCTTGCCATCCCGGCCACGGCGGGTATAGGTGCGGCCACCACGCCCGCAGTACTGGGTCACAGCATCGGCATCGTAGGTCCAAAAGGGCACATACATGCCCACCAGCTCCCCTTCAGCAAAGGTGCGCTTTAGGCTGGCAGGAGCGAACCATCGCTTGCGGATCCACTGGCCGAAACGCTTTTGGGCCTCATAACGGTCGATAGCAAATGGTACAACCCCTTCTACCGGAATCCCGTTGTGCTCCTCTTCCGGTTTGATTTGCGGAGAACCGCACATGGGGCAAACCGTCGCGGTCCCTTCTGCCGGCTGGAAAAATTCCGCTCCGCAGACATCGCAGCGCAGAGCGGTTTCGCCGTTTTCCAGCATCCGGTGCCCTTCGCGCTCGCGGTACTCCGCAAAGTCGTACTCCTCAACGGTATCTTTCCCTGGGGTCACTTTTTGGATACTACCACAAGAGGCACAACGAAATTGCTGTGCCTCCGGATCAAATACAATATTTCCGCCGCAGGTAGGGCACCGCAGGGCGGCATTGGTTTGCTCCGATGTGGTCATAACTGCTTACTTGCCCAAACGAGCCTTGAGGGCGGCCAGATCGGCTTCGACGGAAGCGGAAACTTCAGCAGCTTTCTCACTGTACTTCTCTTCCAGCTTCTTGATGTCCATCTTATCGGCCAGCTCTTCATTCAGGGCCACCTTGGCATCCACGGAATCGATACGCTTCTGGACGGCTTCCATCATGTTCTCAAAGCCGGACATATCGGTACGGCCCGCTACCTTGTGCATCAGGTCATCCATCTTCTCCTTGTGCTCGGCAACGGTCAGCTTGGCGCGCAGCTCCACCATCTTGCCCTCAGCGGAAGCGATATCCTCCATGAGCTTACGGGTCATCTGGCGCATCTTATCGCTGTTGCTCTTGGCCGTCTCATAGGCGGCTTCCAGCTCAGCCTTCTTGGCCACTAGCTGGCTCTTTGCATCCAGGAATTTTCTAGCGTCATCGTCATTGCCGGCCAGGACTGCCTGCTCGGCATAGCGGTCGTACTTGGCGATTTCTTCGTTATTGGCAGCTACACGGCGGGCAGCGGCCATTTCATCCGCAATAATAGCGGATGTTTCGGACTTCAGTTCTTCCAGGTTGGCGCGGGCGTCAGCCAGATATTTTTCCAGCAGCTTGCCGGCATTCTTCTCCTCAGCACCGCTGAGCAGGCTATTGATGTTTGCACTCATAATGTCACTAAATCTCTGCAGAATACCCATTATTGTTCCTCCTGATGTTGAATCTCATATTGGGGGTGATAACGCCACTCCCCTAAGTTAATTTTATAGCACCGCTACAAAAAAATCAAGAGAGCAGCACGATCTTTAAGAATAATTCATGAAAGCTTAAAAGCAGTGCCACATTTCCCTCCGGTCACACCTCAAAATCGAGGTAGGCCGCTCCGATGATGCCGGCATCTCCGCCCAGCGCTGCCCGGCGGATAGGACAGGTGGGTGCCCGGTGGCCACCATAGCGGTTCGCCCGGACATAGTCATTGAGCGGACCGATCAGGGCCTCCCCCGCGTTGCTGACTCCGCCGCCGATGAGGACGACCTCCGGGGCGAAGATGTTGACAAAATTGACAATACCTGCCCCAACATAGGTAATATACTGTTCCACCACAGCCTTAGCGGTTTCATCCCCCTCCGCCGCGCAAATAAAGGGAGCACTGCCATCGGCGGGATTAAAACGCTTCATAGCGGTTTCGGGGTGGGCCAGCTCCGCGCGGTGGCGCTGCCGCAGCAGACCGGTAGCGGAAGCATACGCTTCCAAGCAGCCGCGCTGCCCACAGGTACAGGGCTCTCCGCCAAGAATGAGGGTGGTATGGCCCATCTCAGTGCCGGGACCAATATCCCCTTCGTAAATTTTCCCATTGAGGATAACACCGCCGCCTACTCCGGTCCCTAGGGTAATCATGATGGCACTTTTGGCGCCCTTCGCGGCACCAGCAAACACCTCGCCCAATGCGGCACAGTTGGCATCATTGGAAAGGCGCACCGGCACGCCCAGCTCCTGCCGGAGCTCATCACACAGGGGAACATTTTTCCAGCCGAGATTATTGGCATAGACAACCAAGCCCTCTGCGGCGCGGCAGTAGCCTGGCGAGCCGATACCGACCGAAACGCAATCCTGCAGGGTAATTCCCGCCTTTTTTACTGCTTCTTTTACACAGCATCCAATATCATAGATGACATCATCCAGCATCCGCTCCGGGCGAGTCTTGATAGACGCGCGCGCAATGATTTGTTTGTTCTCATCGACCACGCCGACCGCTACATTGGTACCACCGAGATCAATGCCTACACGATATTCCATTCGTATCGTCCTCCTTTATGGGGTTCTGCCCATAGTATAGCGCACTTTGTGGGAAAATGGAAGTGAAAGGCGGCGGTTTGCAAAAAATCCAGGCAGACGGCCCGCCGGACCGGCCGTCCCCTACATGGCAAAGGACCCGCCACATGGCGAGTCCCTGAGTAATAAGATCATGTATCAATCTTTAATCGCGCGGCGCAGAGGCGGCACCAGCAGCATAGCCAGCACACCGCCGATAACTGCGGTAATAAGCTGCGGGAAGGAAAAGCTGGCGGAAAGCACTGCGGTCTGCTTCTCATTAAGGGTAAGCACCATGGGCACCAGCCATTTTACAATGACAAGGTACAAAGTGAGAAATTTAGCCACGGCGGCAACAACCAGTGCGATAGCCTGACGGGCAATGGGGGCATTCTTGGCACCGGCAATAAGCACCCACAGCAATACCAAAACGGCATTGCCCAAAGCAACGGCGGGGACAACCTGGGGGAATGCCGGGCCGATGCCGATGAAGAAGGCACAGATGGGAGAAAGAACCGCGACGGCCAAGCCGCCCCATAGACCGCACATCAGGCCAGAAGCGATGAGAATCAGATTGACGAGAGAGCCGGTAACATACTGACCTATGGAACGGGTAACAAACTGCACAGCGATAAGCAGCGCCAGAAAGATAGCGGTACGGCACAGTGTTTTCAGGCTGCTGCTAGTTTTGGTATTGCTCATGATGTTCTCCTTTTGGATAATTGTTTTCTGAAGCGCAAAACGCTTGCTTTTTTTTTATATTATACTACACTGGTAGATGTAACTCTGTTGCATTTGCAACGAACTGCAAGAAAGGCGACGATAAAATGATTATTCGAATCCGACTTCCCTCCTGTCCATTATTTGAGGGGATCGCTCCAGAGGCACTACTGGAAGAACTGGCCCGCCTGCAGGCAGCAGAACGAAAATACAAGGCCGGGGAAACACTGCTGGCGGCTGGTTCTCCCACCAGTCGGATGGGGCTGGTGCTGGAGGGGGAACTCCACGCGATTTTGCCATTACCGCAGGGACGGCAGCTGCTGCAAAGCCGGCTGCTGCGTGGGGAGCTTTTTGGACAGTTGCTGGCACTGGATGGAGAGCGGGAAAGCCCCGTGACCGTAACTGCCCATACCCCCTGCCGCGTGCTGTGGATCCCGATGAAGAACCTCCTGACCGGTGGAGGAACGCCTTCTTCCGCACGGCTTCTGAGCAATCTGTGCCGTCAGCTAAGCAGCGCCTATTTCTCCTTACAGCGGCGGCTCATCTGCCTAACACAGCCTACTCTGCGGGAACGCTTACTGTACTACCTGCGGACGGAATGCTATACCCAGGGGAGTCGCACCGTTCGTCTGCCCTTTGACCGGGCTGGTTTGGCGGACTATCTTGGGGCCGACCGCAGCGCCCTTTCCCGGGTTCTTTCCGGTCTAAGGCAGGAAGGCTTGCTGGATTTTGACCGAAAGCACCCGGCCACCATTACACTGCGGTACCCACTGGAGGACTGAATTCCTCATATTTTCCCCCACCGTGGGCAATTCGGGGCTTTCCTCCTTCGCAGGAGTGTGGTATAATAATAGCCGGAAAACGGCAAAAAGCCGTTAAGACAGGCGAATCCCATCATTTACAGGGAGGTTATTTACTGTGACGAAAAAATTTGTATTGAATTTCATTCTTTCCGCTATCTGCTATGTGGCGCTGGGCATTGCTCTCATCGTGTGGCCCGCAGCCTCCATCAATGTCTTCTGCTATGTATTGGGCGGCGTAACCGCTGCCTATGGCCTGTGGCAAATATACCGCTTCATCTCTCATCGGGAGGAGCGCTATGCTACCCTGTCGCTGATGGTCGGCATCGTGGCGCTGGCGCTGGGCATCTGCTTCTTTGTCAAACCGGAGCTGTTTGTTTCCATCCTGCCCTTTATCCTGGGGCTGTACCTCATCTTTGATGGTGTAGTAAAACTGCAGGCCGCCATTGATATCAAAAAAGAGGGCTACCAAAAATGGGGCATCCTGCTGCTTTTGGCTGTCTTGATGATCGCTCTTGGCGTAGTCATCCTGCTCAATCCTTTCCAGTCGGCACAGGCACTCATCACTTTTATCGGCATCTGTATGCTGCTGGATGGCGTTATTAACCTGTGGAATGCCTTTGTCGTTTGGCAGCATCTGCGGGTGCTGAAAAAAGCCGCTTCCGCCGCCATTGATACCATCGCCGCCGCAGTGGATGCCGCCAATGGCAATGCTCCCGCTGATGTAGTAGTGGATGCCGTAAGCACTGCCGATGCCCCTGCGGAGGAACCCACTGCGGAACAACCCGTCGAAGAAAATACCCCCAACGAATAAACCTGAAAGATAAAATTTTCCCTCCGCCGCAAGACGGAGGGGATTTTGTTATTTGTTCTCCTGCTCTACATGGATGGCTGCCAGCCCCAGTCGCATAATAATATGCCGCACCCATGGGGTATACATAAACCAGCGTTTGATGGTCTTAAGCCACAGCTTCAGACGCAATGAAGTCGTTTTTCTCCGGTAAAAGCGGGCAAGTTCGCGGTCATCATCGGCTTGGCTCATGGCCTCCGCCAGGGCGCTGCCGCTGCGGATGGCGCTGCTGATTCCTTCGAAGGAGCTGGCGCTGATAAAGCCCGCCGCTTCCCCAATAAGATATACGCCATCCCGGCCAGTGATAAAATCCGAAAAGCCGCGTGGACGCACCGCCTGGCAGGCCTCGGTCTTAATGGGGCGGCCCAGCGAATGCCCCAGGTACTCCTCCAGTCGGCTTTTCTGTCGATTATAGGCTTCCCTGCTGTCCTGTGGAGAAAAGCAACCGCCAAAAATCAGGGTGTCGTCTTTCCGTATGATCCAGGAACAGCTTTCGCTGGTGACCGGATCGAAAATACAGGAATAAAAGGGCGCGCGATTCTCCCCGGCCGGGAACCACTGCTGAATAGCCGTGTAGCGGGTCTTCGGCTCCCGGTAAAAGGTGCGGCGCACCAAAGAAGACGCACCATAGAAGACGCACCATCAGCGCCCACCACCCGGCGGGCGGTAAAATGTCGCTCCTTCCCATCCGTCCTTACAGTCAGGGAAAAGCTGTCCTCTCTGCGGGCAACTGCTGTGCAGCGGCCGGGGAGTATCTCCGCCTGCGACGGCACAAGCGATAGAAGCCAACGGTCAAAGGCGTAGCGGTCCATATTGAGATAGTAGCGCTGGTAATAACGCACCTGCCGGCTGCAAAGATCAATGGTCTGCACCGTGAAGATCTGCGGATCGACCAGCACCTCCTTGGGAAGCGTGAGATCGAAATGCGCCAACGCCTTTTGGGAATCGGGGGCCAACAGGCCGCCGCAGGGCTTTTTATGCTGCTCGTTCTGTCCATCTATAAGGAGCAGCGAGGCTCCTGGACAAAGAATCAAGTATCGACGGGCAAAAGTTGCGGCGGCAGGGCCTCCCCCCACCACCGCAATGTCATAAATCATATTGTTTCCTCACGATGAGTGTGGGGATTTTCTTCACTGCGGCGGAACGGCACCAGCTTGGCACGGTCCAGCGCCACCATGATAGCCGGGATAAGCACCAGTTGCAGAATAATACCGGGAATGGCATTGAGGAATGCGCCGGAGATAAACATCTGCCAGGTAAATGCACCGCCGGAAAGCCCCAGCAGTACAATCATAGCAGCCGCCCACACTATACGCCCAGCAATCATGGCGATGATAAGGGAGCGATACAGCATGCGGGTGCACTGCCAGCGCGCCCGACTATAAAGAAAACCTGCTGCAAACGCATACGCCGCCATCTCAAAGGCCATGGCAAGGGCACCAGGCATGCGGGGCATGAAAAACAGTGCAAAGCGCAGAATGGGCATAATAAAGCCAACAGCGGTGCCATACTGCCAGCCGCAGATCAAGGCGCACAGAAACACCGGCAGGTGCATGGGCAGCAGCATGTTGCCGATCTCCTTGATTTGCCCGGTGAAAAAGGGCAGCACCAAACCAATGGCCAGGAACATAGCCGCCAGCAGCAGGTTTCTCAGTGATTGATTTTGATGCTTCATATTTTTATTCCTCCTTGATGGGTTTGATAAACGGGGCATAATATTCCGCTAACTGCAGTGGCAAATCATTCCGGTTCTGTTCCGTCACCGTTATCAACTGTACCTTAGGGTGGTTGCGAATATCCTCCAGCCAGCCCATGGCATCCTGCCGCATAACACCCAGTATAGGGGTATCGCCATCCAGCAGTTCCAGTACCCGCGCCCGGAAGCGGGGAATCTTTTGCTCCAAACGGCCACACTCATCCAGCACAATCAGTGGATAAGAGGACGCTTCCGAGAGATATTGGAGACCCAACTCCTCAAAACTGGGCAGGATGGTGCGTACCGGGGCGCCATTCTCATCCTGGCCGAATTTTACGATGGCATGATCCGGTGTGAAAGCACGGGGTTCCGCGGCGCTGCTCATATACAGGTACCGGCAGGGAGATTTGCGATCTTCCCCAAAGTAGGAGCGAAAGCCGCCGGGGGTAACCTTCAGCAGCTCCAGCGTTTTATTCAGGGCAGTCGTTTTCCCAATCTGGACGCTACCGGTCAAAAACAGATGCATATGATCACTCCTTTTGCTGGGGGGTGGGTACCCTGCCCTACCACTTTTGCTATTTTACCACAAAAGATGGCTGACGACAACACAAAAGCGCCCGGCCAAAACGGCCGGGCGCTATGCATTTTAGCTATGACTTGCAATTACTTGTGAATAGCGGTACCAGACTTACCTTCCAGCGCCAGGGCAGCATTGTGCAGATCAGCAATGATGGCACGGCCACCGGACTGAGCAAAGGCAATGGCAGCCTGAACCTTGGGCAGCATGGAGCCGGGAGCAAACTGGTTCTCACCGATGTACTTCTCTGCCTCGGCAATGCTCATCTCCTCCAGGCTCTTCTGATCGGGCTTGCCCCAGTTGATGGCGACACGATCCACAGCAGTGAGAATGAACAGAGCATCAGCATGCAGCAGCTCAGCGATCTTGGAGGAAGCAAAGTCCTTATCAATAACCGCGGGAACACCTACCAGTTTGCCGTCCTTCTTGATAACGGGGATGCCGCCGCCGCCTACGGTAATCACAACAGCACCGGAATTAACAACAGCCTCTACTACATCCTTCTCCACCACATCAACAGGCTTGGGGGAGGGAACCACGCGGCGATAGCCGCGGCCGGCATCCTCTACCATGGTAAAGCCCTTGGTAGCTGCGATCTCATCAGCCTGCTCCTTGGTATAGAAAGCACCGATGGGCTTAGTGGGCTTCTGGAAAGCGCCGTCATTCTCATCTACCAGAACCTGAGTAACAATGGTCGCTACGGGCTTATTGATGCCGCGCTTGACCAGTTCGTTGCCAATGGCATTCTGCAGGTGATAGCCGATGTAGCCCTGGGACATAGCACCGCACTCAGGGAAGGGCATATCGCTCTTTACAGCGCCGGCTTCAGCCGCAGCGCTCATGGCCAGGTTGATCATACCGACCTGGGGACCATTACCGTGGGCAATGATAACTTCGTTGCCGGCCTCGATGAGGTCAACAATGGGCTTAGCGGTCTCGGTTACGAGCTCGAGCTGCTCATAAGGGGTGTTGCCAAGGGCGTTGCCGCCCAGGGCGATAACAATTCTGGACATAGCAGTTTCTCCTTTTGTATGTTTTTTCTATGGTTCTTCCGGCGTAATTCCCCAAATTGGCTAAAATTCGGGGGTTGAATACAGAAATATCATAGCAAATGGCCGTTATTTTGTAAAGAGTTTAGGAGAAAAATTTTAGAAGCAATTTTTCAGTATGTAAAAAGTTCACAAAGCGCTTTCCCCTATTCCAGTCTGTTTTTCGTCGTGGCGACAAAGGGGCGGCTTCTCCACCGGTTTTGGTTCTTCATTTGGCTGCGTTTTGCACTATGCGGGGATAAACTCTTTTTTGCCGTTTCTGTCTTGACGGTGAATTGAAAGCGCAAAAGCCCCCGGTCTTCCACCGGGGGCTTTCTTCATTCTCTCTAAAACTTACTTTTGGTTATTTACCGAAGTAGCGCTTCAGCAGACCGGCAAAGGCACGGCCGTGACGGGCTTCATCGCGGGCCATCTCATGTACGGTATCGTGAATAGCATCCAAATTGAGAGCTTTAGCCTTCTTGGCCAGCTCGGTCTTGCCCATGGTTGCGCCGTTTTCAGCTTCCACACGCATCTTCAGATTCTTCTCGGTGGAGTCGGTTACGACCTCACCCAACAGCTCGGCAAACTTGGCAGCATGCTCAGCCTCTTCCCAGGCTGCCTTCTCCCAGTACAGGCCAATCTCAGGATAGCCCTCGCGATGGGCTACACGGGCCATAGCTAGGTACATACCAACTTCGCAGCACTCGCCGTTAAAGTTCTCGCGCAGGCCCTGCAGAATCTCAGGATCACATCCTTGGGCAACACCCACTACATGCTCGGCGGCCCAGGCCATTTCGTCCTCTACCTTTTTGAACTTGGAGGCGGGCGCCTTGCAGACGGGGCAGAATTCGGGAGCCTCATCGCCCTCATGAACATAACCGCAAACAGTGCAAACATATTTAGCCATAGTATAATATCTCCTTTTTAGTAATAATTATCGTTTCTGTATCTTTATTATAACATATCCTATTTATTTGTCAAGCCTAATCTGAAAAATTTTTTTGCATTTTTTACGGCTGTTTTTTATCGTATAAGATGGCATTGTGGAGCGCATAATATTTCCACAAAGGAGGTGAATTCAAATGAGTAAAAATTCTCAGAACAACGCTAAGAATAATGCCCAGAACGGCACCAATAACACGCAGAACAATACTCAAAACAAAAACAGCACGGAGAACCGCAGCGAAAAGCAGAACGCGGAAAATCGCTGCGACTGATTCGTCATCTTCCACAAAAAATACCGGCCTGTTTTTCCACCTTGGATCTCACAGGCCGATATTTTTGTTTTTGAGTCTATTTTTCACGCCTTGTTCTCGTTTTGGTGTTAGAAAAATTATCTCAAATTTTATGGAACATGCCCTTTTTCTGCTAAGTTTTTGTCCTCATTTCTCCTCTGTGGTTCCTCTTTTTAGACCAGGTCGATGTTTTTCGACTTTAATTGTCAATCTATTGTGCGCTCTGTAAAAAAACTAAATGAAATTTTTGTCATACCGTTCCTTAAAAAGTATGGTAAAATCTATCCAGCAGCATTGCTAAAGCCTCATACCAAAGCCAAAGTAAATCAGCATAAACCAAAAAGAGGAGGATCCGACCCTTGTGCACTTTAGAGGAAAAAGAGAAAGAGAGTAAGATGAGAACACAAACCGTCCGCTACCGCGTTTACGAAGAATGGATCACCCACCCGCAGCTGGGCCGCTACTGTTGCTATGGTATCGTGTGTGAAATCTGTCTTCCCAAACACGGCTGGCAACTGCAGCAGGCTGTTTCTGATATTACAGATGACCGCTATGCCGCAGAAGCTCTGGCTGCTTTGATGCAGCAGGAAGATCTGGAGCCCTGCCACCTGCTTGATGTAGTGGAGGACTACCTGAATGGCATGTAAGCCATTCCAAAAGAAAGACACCATCCACAGGTTCGATGCCGGGATGGTGTCTTTCTTTTTACCCTCTGCAATGCACAAGTACCGGCCGCAGGCTACGATGTTTCGCATCGTCGACGCCCTTGCAGGGCGTTGGCCCGTGCTATGCCCGGGCGGCCTGCGGCCGGCTTTCACTGCTCGCAATTTGTTTCATTTGTACCGGAGCTTCACCACATCAAATTGCACACCAACAGGCTAATGGCTCCTGGCAGGCCCAAAATACCACACACCGCCACAGTAAATAAATTCACCGGCAGCAGCGCACCTATAGCTTGCACCAGGCACAGCACCCCCAGTCCACCGGCTGCCGAAAGCAACCAGCCTCGCAGGGCATGCCGCCAGCGCACCAGCAGCGCCAGAATAAGTACCACCCCAGCAATAATCCAAACTCCCATGATGTCCTCCTTTTTTGTTGTGGTGCTTACAGGGCAATGGGTTCCGGCTGTTCCGCCTGTCGGCGCGCGGTGCGCAGCAGGTAGGTCCGGTAGGTCAGCAGTGTCTGGATGCGGTAGGTACAAGCTTCAATCAATGTGTCCTCCGTCACTACATCAAAAAGCTCCTCCGCCCGGCGGAGTTCCTTGTTTACCCTGCTCAGCTCTTCCCGCAGAGTCTCCTGTGTTCCCGTCTTTTGCGGTTCCCTGCATCGGTTCATCTCTGCCATGATCCCGCGCCTCCTTTTCCATCTTTATGCAGGCAGTATGGGCCGCTATACCGCCGCTATGCAAAAAGCTCCCGCAAACTGTTGAGATTTTTTACATCACCCGCTATAATAGATGGGACAAACCTAGTAAGAAAGGAACCGCCATGAACTGGACTGACCTGAAAATAACCGTAAGCACCAAGGATGCCGAGACAGCAGAAGCGATTGCGCAGATGGCCGTCCCCTACGGCATCTACATCGAGGATTATAGCGATATGCTGGAGCTGGTGCCGCAAATTGCCCACATTGATCTCATCGATGAGGATCTGCTGGCCCGCAGCCGCACCGAAGCGATCCTGCACCTGTACCTGCCCCCGGAGGAAAATCCAGCCGAAGCCTCCGCCTTCCTTACCCACCGGCTGGAAGCAGATGGCATTCCCTATCACATCGAAACCGACCAAACGCTGGCCGAGGAGGACTGGGCCAATGCCTGGAAGCGTTTTTATCACCCCACCCACCTGGGTAAACGGCTGGTGGTATGCCCCAGCTGGGAGGAATACACCCCCACCCCGGAAGAACTGGTGATGACACTGGATCCCGGCATGGCCTTTGGCAGGGGCACCCACCACACCACCCGCCTGTGCTGCGAACTGCTGGAGCAGCTCCCCGTTGAACATACGCGCATATTGGATATGGGTACCGGCAGCGGCATTCTTTCCATTGCCGCATTGATGCTGGGCGCCCAGGAAGCTGTTGCGGTAGATATCGACAAGGTGGCTGTGCGAACTGCCGCCGAAAACGCCGAGGTAAATGGCTTTGGTCCTGACCGTTTTACCGCTGTTGCCGCCGATCTTATACACCAGCCGCTGGAAGAGGAGCTGACCCGCGGCGGCTTCGACATCGTGCTGGCCAATATCGTCGCCGATGTCATTATCGCGCTGGCCCCCGCCATTTACCATCACCTAAAGTCCGGTGGGCACCTGGTGGCTTCCGGCATCATCCTTCCGCGGAAAGAGGAAGTCATCGCCGCATTGGAGACTGAGGGCATGGTCATCACCCAGGAGAAGGAACAGGATGGCTGGTGCGCTCTGCTAATGCAAAAAGCATAAGCCGTGCAGCAAATCGCCGCCTAAACGGCACTTACTATATAAATCACTTTACCGTGAACAAACGGAGGGAGAAACCATGAGCCAAAAAGAACATTCCCGCGCCCACCGCAGGCGCACCTATAAGCGCGTGCGCGGCATTATACTGATCCTGCTGGTGTTGGGTCTCATTGCATGGGGCGTTACCGCACTGGTACGCCGCAATGCCGCCCAGCCCGACCCCACCCCGGATCCCAATGCCGGTCAGCAGACCGGTACGACCGATGAAAAGCAGAACAATCAAACACCCGATCCTGATCCTGACCCCGAACCGTCTCCCGATCCGGCTCCGGAACCAACCCCTGACCCCACTCCGGATCCCAAGCCCACTCCCGATCCGGAGCCTTCCGGCACCAACCTGACCAACCCCGGCAGCGATGATTGGCGCACCATTCTGGTCAGCGCCAAATACCCGCTGGCCGAAGAGCTGGATATGGAGCGGGAATTCATCTGCAACTATGCCGGATTTGACCTGAAGGTTGATGCCCGCATTGCCCAGCCACTCCGGGACTTTTTGACGGCGGCCAAGGCGGATGGCTATGACCTGCAGCTCATCAGCGCCTACCGCACCTTTGCCCGCAGCGCCATTCTGCTGGAAAATGAGGTGCAGGCGCAGATGAAATATAATGGTTACAGCCGGGAAAAGGCTGAGCAGGTGGCCGCTACCCGTGTAGCGCCTCCCGGAACCAGCGAGCACAACACCGGCCTGGCGGTGGATATCCTTTCCGGCGATTACTATTACCACCACAGCACCATGGAAGAATCTTTCGAGTATGATGCTGAAGCCATCTGGATGGCGGAGCACTGTGCCGAATACGGCTTCATCCTGCGCTACCCCAAGGGCAAGCAGGATGTGACCGGCATCATCTTTGAACCATGGCATTTCCGCTATGTCGGCGTAGAGATCGCGACCTACATCATGGAGAACAACCTGACGCTGGAGGAATACCTGGGCGTGGCATAATTTTCGTTTCTATCTCCCCGACAGCTTACTGCTATCGGGGACTTTTCTTTGGGCCCGCTTTGTGGTATAATCCGGTATCATAGCCCCACAGCCAGCAGCTCTCCGCAAAACACCCAAGGAGGATACCACCCATGACAACCTTTCGCTATCTTATCACTGCCGAGGACGCAGGCGATCAGATCCAGCACTTCCTGCGCTTTAAGCAGGGCATCAGCCGCAAGGTGGTCATCTCTCTCAAACACCTGCCGGAGGGCATCCTGCTCAACGGTGCCCACGCCCGCACCATCGACCTGCTGCGGGAAGGCGATACGCTGGAGATCAACCTGCCGGACCAAGCCCGCAAACTACCTCCCTGCGAAATCGATGTTCCCCGCCTCTACTGGGACCGGGATGTCGCTGTTTTCAATAAACCTGCCGGTATGCCGGTGCATCAGTCGGGTGGGCACATCTTCGGCACGCTGGCCAGCGTATATGCCACCCTGTGCGAAAAAGAGGGCAGCAGCGGCACCTTCCGGGCGGTAAACCGTATTGATAAGGACACCACCGGAGCTGTAGTAGTCGCCCGCCATCAAATTGCCGCAGGCAAGCTGTGGAAAGCCGTTACCAAGCGTTATGTTGCCGTAGTAAGTGGTGTTCCGCAGCCCCCCGAAGGTCTCATCGACCTGCCGTTGGAACGGGAGATCCCTCTGGAAATGAAGCGTGTGGTTTCCCCCGATGGGGAACGCGCCGTAACCGAGTATAAAGTCCTTGCCACCGCACCGGATAAAAGCTGCGCCTTGGTGGGTTTTATTCTGCACACCGGCCGCACCCATCAGATTCGGGTGCATATGGCAGAAAAGGGCTGGCCGCTGCTGGGAGATGAGCTTTACGGCGGCCCCATGGAGGAATTCCCCCGGCAGGCGCTGCACTGTGCCGGGGTCGCCTTTACCCACCCCGTCACCGGGGAACAGCTATGCCTTACCGCTCCCCTGCCGGAGGATATGGCCGCATTACTGAAAAAAAAGGGAATCGGCTGGCGGCCTGTACTAGCCCCATTTGTGGAGGAACTGCTGACGGTACAGCCCACCACAGTAGAGGAGATCACCGAGCGTTACCGTAAGCCCAAGCAAAAAGGCCGTCCCTGAAATCTGCCTAAAAAGGAGCCGCCATGCCGAATACCGAAATTAAGCTGATCGCCACTGATTTAGACGGAACGCTGCTGCGCGATGACCACCTCACCCTCTCCCCTGCCAACCGTGAGGCACTCACCAGTGCCGCCAAAGCTGGCATCGAGGTCGTAATCGCCACCGGGCGAAGCCTGGCTGCTGTTGCACCACAGGTATTGGAACTGCCCTTTCTCCACTACTTCATCACCTGTAACGGCAGCATAACCACCGACCGGGAAGGCCATATTCTGCGGGCGGCACCGCTGCCTCTGGATACCACCTTGGAGATCCTGGAGCATTTGACCACCATGGGCGACTTTGCTGTGCAGCTTTATGCCGATCAAAAAATGTATCTCTCCCGTACCGATTGGGAACACCGCGATTTCATCCATCTTCCGGCATTTCATCTCAAAACGCTCTTTTCCAGTGAAGAAAGCATTGTCGATGATTTGATGGAACGCGCCCGCCAGCCCGGCACCCACCTGGAGAAAATCAATATGCCCTACCTGACTCCGGAACAAAAGGCCGAGATCAAGGTATGGCTGGCGCAGCGTTATGGCGACCGGGTACGCGCCGTCAGCACCATGGAGTGCAATCTGGAGCTGACCGATCGGGAAGGCAGCAAAGGCGCCGCTTTGGCCGCTCTTTGCCAGATGCTGAACATTCCCACGGCACAGGTCATGGCCCTGGGGGATGCCGATAATGACATCGGCATGCTGCAAACCGCCGGTATCGGGGTCGCCATGAGCAATGCCATCCCGGAAGTTCAGGCAGCTGCCGATTGGATCACCCTTTCCAACGAAGAAGACGGCGTCGCACATGCCATTCACAGCCTCCTTGGAATATAAACTATATAGAAAAGCCGAGCCTGTCCTTTTCGACAAGCCCGGCTTTATTGCTCTCAAAAATCACAACAGCGCTTCCCACTCGCTTTCTCCATAAACAGCAATGTCGTTTTGCAGCAGCAGTTCAGCTGTTACACCGTCCCCCTCTACCAGTCCGCCATTGAACAGACCGTTATGAATAACACCGTGACCGCAGCTGGGGCTGCGCTCCTTCAGCAGGGCCGCCTCACAGCCGTACAGCCGACACAGGCGCAGCGCTTCTTCCGCCCCACGGCGGTACTGCTCTGTAACCTCTCCGCCCGTTTTGGCCATCACTCGCTCTCCCAGCCGTTCAGATGCCGGCCGGGGTGTGGGCAGCCCACCATAGATCTCCGGGCAAAATGGGATCATCGTATGCTTTTCCAGCAAAGAATACACACCCTCATGTGTTTTCGCCTTGCCATCATAGCGGCAGAGCACCCCCAGCAGGCAGGCACTTACCAATAGCTTCATCTGTCCTCCTCCAGCGGCAGGGGCTTGCCATCCCGCACCGCTTCCACCAGTGTATCTCCGGCGTACCGCAGCTTAAGAGAAAAGAATGCTTCCTCTCGCCGCAGCAGCTCCAGAAAGATCTTATCTCCCTGCCACAACGGCAGGGTTTCCACCTGCCCGATGGGCACCCACTCCAGAGTACCCTCATCGCAGTCCCGCAGCGTACCGGTATAACCGCCTGCGGTAAAAAGATGCATATACTCGGTGGGCGCTTCATTGGATACAAAGGTCACCAAACCACGGAATCGATATTCGGTCAGGGTCAGGCCGGTTTCCTCCCTCACCTCCCGCAGCAGGCAGTCCTCAGGGCTCTCCCCCTCCTCAAACTTGCCGCCTACACCAATCCACTTATCATGGTTCACATCGTTCTTCTTTTTCACCCGGTGCAGCATCAGCCAGCAGCCGTCTTTTTCGATGTAACACAGTGTCGAAAGGATCATACCCTTTCCCTCCCCGCTGTTTCATTCTGTTTCTATTGTCATTGTACCACAAGCATCCGCGGCTGGCAAATCCCCTCCCACGCTTTATGGAGAAGAAACAAGTTTTTGCTTTCGATATGCCTAATATCCTATTAAATTTAGCTCTTTTATAGCGTCTGTATTATGGAAAGACAATAAACACCGTTCGTTTTGCGGATTTCCCCCGCCAAAGTTTAATCTTGCTTTTTGTGGATTTTGCCACCATAAAATAGGCGGAATTTTTGCACTTGTTTTTAGCGATTGGTGCTATATAACAAATAGATAATACATTTATTCAATATTTTAGGGCTCATTTGTAGTTAAATTCCAATTCGTCTTTTTTTGTTCAAATTTTCGGGGTTCCTAATTTACACTTTTCTCCAATTTTTTATTTGTTAATTTTTTAGCAATTGTTTGACACCACCCCTTTTTACAGTTATACTGAAGTTGCTTTTGATGTGGATAAATATTAAGTGAAAGCCGTTTTACGGCGAAAGGACACCATATGACAAGGGCTGTTTATCCCGGAAGTTTTGATCCCGTTACACTGGGCCACATGGATATTATCCGCCGGGCCTCCCGCGTAGTAGATGAGTTGGTTATCGGCGTGCTCATCAACCGCGATAAGAACCCGCTTTTCACTGTGGAAGAACGGGTAGAAATGCTCCAAGAGAGCGTCAAAGAACTCAAAAATGTTTCAGTCAAAACCTTTGATGGCCGCACTGTCGATTTTGCCCGGGCCAATCAGGCACAGATCATCATCCGCGGGCTGCGCGCTGTCACCGATTTTGAGCATGAGATGCAGATGGCGCAGACCAACCGCATCCTCGATCCCACCATCGATACCATGTTCTTTACCACCAGCCTGCGTTATGCCTACCTCAGCAGCACTATCGTAAAAGAGGTAGCCCACTACGATAACACCGATATCTCCAAGTTCGTCAATCCCTGCGTAGCCGCTCGCTTAAAGGAAAAACTAGGCAGCTGATCTTCCCCCGTTTCATCCGGCCGCTTTCCGGCCGTGAAAATAATTTTGTTTTCAATTCCATTTTATTTTATCAAGGAGGCACACACTTATGAAGAAAATCGTTTTGGCAGGCGCCTGCCGTACCGCCATCGGCACCATGGGCGGTGCTCTCAGCACCGTTCCCGCCGCTGAACTCGGTTCCGTCGTTATCAAGGAGGCCCTGAACCGCGCCGGCATTCCCGCCGAGCAGGTCGACCATGTTTACATGGGCTGCGTTATCCAGGCTGGTCTGGGCCAGAATGTCGCCCGTCAGGCTTCCTTGAAGGCTGGCCTGCCTGTGACCACCCCCGCCGTTACCGTCAATGTCGTCTGCGGTTCCGGTCTGAACTGTGTCAATATGGCCGCTCAGATGATCGAAGCTGGCGATGCCGATATCGTAGTAGCCGGCGGTATGGAGAGCATGTCTCTCGCCCCCTACGCCATGATGAAGGGCCGTTACGGCTACCGCATGGGCAATGCTACCCTGGTAGATACCATGGTAAATGACGCCCTGTGGGATGCTTTCAATAACTATCACATGGGCATCACTGCCGAAAATGTTGCCGAGCAGTGGCACCTGACCCGCGAAATGCTCGATGAGTTCTCCGCCAACAGCCAGCAGAAGTGCGAAAAGGCCATGGCCGAGGGCAAGTTCAAGGACGAGATCGTTCCCGTAGAGGTCAAGGGCAAGAAGGGCTCTGTGATCGTTGATACCGATGAGGGTCCCCGTCCCGGCACCACTGTGGAGACCCTGGCCCGCCTGAAGCCCGCCTTCAAGAAGGACGGCATCGTCACCGCCGGCAACGCTTCCGGTATCAATGACGGCGCTGCCGCCATCGTAGTAATGAGCGAAGAGAAGGCCAAGGAGCTGGGCGTTAAGCCGATGGCTACCTGGGTTGGCGGCGCTCTGGGCGGCGTAGATCCCTCCATCATGGGCGTAGGCCCCGTTGCCGCTGTTAATAAGCTGATGAAGAAGCTGGATATGAAGGTTGCTGATATGGACCTCATCGAGGCCAACGAGGCCTTTGCCGCGCAGTCCCTGGCTGTCGGCCACGATCTGGAATTCGATCCCGCCAAGCTGAATGTCAATGGCGGCGCCATCGCTCTGGGTCACCCCGTAGGCGCTTCCGGCTGCCGTATTCTGGTCACCCTGCTGCACGAGATGCAGCGCCGGGACGCCAAGACCGGTCTCGCTACCCTGTGCATCGGTGGCGGCATGGGCTGCGCCACCGTTGTTAAGCGCGACTAATCTTTTTCACAAATCAATAGTGCACCGGAGAGCCACGGCTCTCCGGTGCTCCGCAAAATAAGTCAAGGAGAGTGACATTCCATGGAGTTTATCACCTATGAAGTGGAAGGCCAGATCGGTATTATCACCATCAACCGTCCCAAGGCCCTCAATGCGCTGAACAGCGCCGTGCTGGATGAGCTGGATAAGACCCTCGACGCGGTCGATCAGGAAGCCATCCGTTGCCTCATCCTCACCGGAGCGGGTGAAAAGAGCTTTGTGGCCGGCGCCGATATCGGCGAGATGAGCACCCTGACCAAGGCCGAGGGCGAAGCCTTTGGCAAAAAGGGCAACGATGTGTTCCGCAAGCTGGAGACCTTCCCCATCCCCGTTATTGCGGCCGTCAATGGCTTTGCGCTGGGCGGCGGCTGTGAGATCAGCATGAGCTGCGATATCCGCATCTGCAGCGAAAACGCCGTGTTCGGTCAGCCCGAGGTCGGCCTGGGTATCACCCCCGGTTTCGGCGGCACCCAGCGTCTGGCCCGCATCGTCGGCACCGGCAAGGCCAAAGAGATGATCTACGGCGCCCGCAATATTAAAGCGGAAGAAGCCTATCGCATCGGCCTGGTGAACAATGTTTACCCTGCCGAAGAACTGATGCCCGCCGCCAAAAAGCTGGCCTCCACCATCGCCCGCAATGCTCCCATTGCTGTGCGCAACTGCAAGCGCGCTATCAATGAAGGCATACAGGTCGATATGGACCAGGCCATCGTCATCGAAGAAAAGCTGTTTGGCAGCTGCTTTGAGACCTGCGACCAGAAAGAAGGCATGAACGCTTTCTTGGAAAAGCGCAAGGTCGACGCATTCCTCAATAAATAATTAAAGCCCCAAAAACTATACTTACGGAGGTAACTGAAAATGAAAGTTGGTATTATTGGCGCTGGTACTATGGGTTCCGGCATCGCTCAGGCCTTTGCTCAGTCCAATGGCTACGAGGTTCTCCTGTGCGATATCAACGAAGAGTTTGCCGCTAACGGCAAAAACAAGATCGCCAAGGGTCTGAACGGCCGCGTGGCCAAGGGCAAGATGGAGCAGGCTGCTGCAGATGCCATCCTTGCCAAGATCACCACCGGCACCAAGGAGATCTGCAAGGATTGTGACCTCGTCATCGAGGCTGCCATTGAGAATATGGAGGTCAAGAAGCAGACTTTCCAGGAGCTCTCCCAGATCTGCAAACCCGAGTGCATGTTCGCCACCAATACTTCCTCCCTCTCCATCACCGAAATCGGCGCTAAGCTCGATCGTCCCATCATCGGCATGCATTTCTTCAATCCCGCTCCTGTTATGAAGCTGGTCGAAGTCATCGCCGGCCTGAATACCCCCGCTGAGATGGTAGAAACCATCAAGAAGATCGCGGAAGACATCGGCAAAACCCCCGTACAGGTCGAAGAAGCTGCCGGTTTCGTTGTTAACCGCATCCTCATCCCCATGATCAACGAAGCTGTCGGCATCTATGCCGAAGGCGTTGCCTCCGTTGAGGGCATTGATAATGCCATGATGCTGGGCGCCAACCACCCCATGGGTCCTCTCGCTTTGGGCGATCTGATCGGTCTGGATGTATGCCTCGCCATTATGGAAGTTCTGCAGGCCGAGACCGGCGACGATAAGTATCGTCCTCACCCCCTGCTGCGCAAGATGGTTCGCGGCGGCAAGCTGGGCAGAAAGACCGGCGTTGGTTTCTACGATTACAGAAAGTAAGCGATAAGGAGGATCTGTTATGGATTTCAAACTCACCAGAGAGCAGGCCATGGTGCAGAAGATGTACCGTGAGTTTGCCGAGAATGAAGTAAAGCCCCTGGCTGCCGAGGTAGATGAGGAAGAGCGCTTCCCCGAAGAAACCGTCAAAAAGATGGCTAAGCTCGGTATGATGGGTATCTACTTCCCCAAAGAGTACGGCGGCGCCGGCGGCGATGTCCTCTCCTATGTCATGGCTGTCGAAGAGCTCTCCAAGGTCTGCGGCACCACCGGCGTTATTCTTTCCGCCCATACCTCCCTATGTTGCGCTCCTATCTATGAGAACGGCACCGAGGAGCAGAAGAAATATTACCTGCCCAAGCTGTGCAGCGGCGAGTGGATTGGTGCTTTCGGTCTGACTGAGCCGGGCGCCGGCACCGACGCACAGGGTCAGCAGACCTTTGCCGTGCTGGATGGCGACCACTGGGTCCTCAATGGCTCCAAGATCTTCATCACCAATGCCGGCTTTGCCAATGTGTTCATCATCATTGCCGTTACCGGCATCATCCCCGATAAGAAGAACCCCAAAAAGACCCGCAAGGAGATCTCCGCTTTCATCGTAGAGCGTACCGATCCCGGCTTCAGCGTTGGTAAGCACGAAAAGAAGATGGGTATCCGCGGCTCCTCCACCTGCGAGCTGATCATGGAAGACTGCCGCATCCCTGCCGACCGTCTGCTGGGCAAGAAGGGTAAGGGCTTCAATATCGCTATGGCTACCCTCGATGGCGGCCGTATCGGTATCGCCGCTCAGGCACTGGGCCTTGGCGAAGGCGCTGTGGAAGAGGTCATCAAGTACACCCACGAGCGTGTACAGTTCGGCCGCCGCATCTCCCAGTTCCAGAATACCCAGTTCCAGATCGCTGATATGCACACCCGCATGGAAGCTGCCAAGTATTTGGTTTACTCCGCTGCCTGCAAGAAGAACGCCCACGAGCCTTACAGCGTGGATGCCGCCATGGCCAAGCTCTTTGCCGCCGAGGCTGCCAGCGATGTCACCCGCCGCGCGGTACAGCTCTTTGGTGGTTACGGCTACACCCGTGACTACCCCGTGGAGCGCATGATGCGTGATGCCAAGATCACTGAAATCTACGAGGGTACCTCCGAGGTTCAGCGCATGGTCATCGCCGCCAATCTTAAGGTCAACTGATAGGAGGAGTATGCCGTTATGAAATGTATCGTATGTGTAAAGCAGGTACCGGATACCTCCGGTAAGGTTGCTGTAAAAGAAGACGGTACCATGGATCGTGCCTCCATGGATACCATCACCAACCCCGATGACCTCAATGCCATCGAGGCTGCCCTGACCCTCAAGGACGAAACCGGCTGCGAGGTCGTGGTCGTTTCCATGGGCCCCCCTCCCGCCGAGGGGATGCTGCGCGAACTGCTGGCCCGCGGCGCCGACCGTGCCGTTCTGGTTTCCGCCCGTGAATTCGGCGGCTCCGATACCTTTGCCACCAGCCAGATTCTCGCCGCCGCCATCAAGAAGATCGGCGTGGAGAAGGGTGACATCGTATTCTGCGGCCGTCAGGCCATCGATGGCGATACCGCCCAGGTAGGCCCCCAGATCGCCGAAAAGCTGGGGATGCCCCAGATCACCTATGTTTCCGAGATCAAGGTCGATGGGGAGCATGTCATCTGCCGGCGTATGCTGGAGGATGGCTACATGACCATCAAGACCCACACCCCCTGCCTGCTCACCTGCATCAAGGAGCTGAATACTCCCCGCTACATGAGCGTCGGCGGTATCTTCGAGTGCTACAATAAGCCTCTGGAGATCTACAACTTTGAGACCCTGAAGGATGATCCGCTCATCGAGCTGGATACCATCGGCCTCAAGGGCTCTCCCACCAATGTTTACAAGTCTTTCTCTCCCCCTCAGAAGGGTGCCGGCATGATGCTGGAGGGCGCTGATAAGGCGACCTGCGAAAAGCTGGTTTCTCTGCTGGCAGAGAAGCACATCATCTGATAGAAAGGAGAAAATGACTATGTCTACTTTTGTGAATACCGATCCCACCGCCTTCAAGGGCGTATGGGTATTCTGCGAGCAGCGCGAGGGCAAGCTGATGCCCACCGATTTCGAGCTCATCAGCGAAGGCCGCAAGCTGGCCGATGACCTGGGCGTGGAGCTGTGCGGCCTGCTGCTGGGCGATAAGGTAGAGGGGCTGGCCAAAGAGTTGGGCGGCTACGGCGCTGACCGTATCATCGTCTGCGAGCATCCTCTCCTGAAGGACTACACCACCGATGCCTATACCAAGGTCATCTGCGATGTGGTAATGGAAAAGAAGCCCGAGATCATGCTCATCGGCGCCACCAATATCGGCCGTGACCTGGGCCCCCGCTGCGCGGCGACTCTGCACACCGGCCTGACCGCCGACTGCACCCACCTGGATGTGGATGTTGAGAAGTACAAGGCCTTCCTGAAGACCACCTCCACCATGGATGTGGATAACATGAAGTTTGATGAGGGCACCCACCTGAAGATGACCCGTCCCGCATTCGGCGGCCACCTGATGGCGACCATCATCTGCCCCCGCTTCCGTCCCCAGATGTCTACCGTTCGTCCCGGCGTTATGCAGCGCGCCCCCTTCGACCAGGCCAAGGCTGATAAGGTCATTGTCGAGAAGTATCCCGTCGAGCTGGCGGCTTCCGACCTGCAGACCGAGGTCCTGGAGATCGTCAAGGCGGCCAAGGATCTGGTCGATCTGACCGGCGCCGAGGTCATCGTTTCGGTCGGCCGCGGTATTGGTAAGGATGTTCCCACTGGCATCAAGCTGGCCGAGGAGCTGGCCGAGGCCCTGGGCGGCGGCGTAGTAGGCGGCAGCCGTGCCGCTGTGGACGCTGGTTGGCTCTCTGCTGATCATCAGGTCGGCCAGACTGGTAAGACCGTTCGTCCCAAGATCTATGTCGCTCTGGGTATCTCCGGTGCCATCCAGCACCTGGCCGGTATGCAGGACTCCGAGTGCATCATCGCCGTGAACAAGAACGAGACCGCCCCCATCTTTGAGGCTGCCGATTACGGCATCTGCGGGGATCTCTTTAAGGTCGTTCCCATGATGATTGAGGCCCTGAAAGCCGAGAAAAAATAAGGCCTAATATGAAAGCCCTCACCCTTTCGCGGGTGGGGGCTTTTGCATTGGACCGTAAAAAGGGCCGGTACCCTGTGCGGATACCGGCGGCCTATCATTTTTATTTTAACCGAAGAAGCGCTTGATCTCGATCTCGGCGTTTTCGACCGAGTCGGAGCCGTGGATGAGGTTTTCGCTGGTGCAGCAGGCATAGTCGCCGCGGATAGTACCGGCAGTCGCTTCCTCAAACTTGGTGGCGCCCATGATGATGCGCATGCCCTTTACGGCGTTGTCACCCTCTACGATCATCGCGAGGACGGGACCGCTCGTCATGTAGGTGACGATCTCCGGGAAGAAAGGCTTATCCGCGATGTGGGCATAGTGCTCGCGCAGAATCGGCTCATCCAGCATCATCATTTTGGCGTCAATGATCTTGTAGTTCTTGCGCTCAATGCGGGAAATGACCTCGCCCATCAGGCCCCGCTTTACACAGTCGGGCTTCAGCATGATATAAGTTCTTTCCATAGCCATAGTTTTTACACTCCTTATTCTTCTGCAAAATTCTCCGTTTGCAAATTGCCTATATAGTATAGCAGAAAAAAATGGCCTTGGCTATCCCTTTTTGCCCCCTTTTTTCGGAAAACTTCGCTGCTTGCTTCCCTTTTGTTTGACTGCTGTCCCGCAAAATGCTACAATACCCACAGTTAATGGGCCGCTGCTCTTGGCCGTAGCCCGCGGCAGCCGTCAGGCCGCGCCGCTCCTTCCCATTCCTACAAACCATACAGGAGGACCCCTGCCATGATCAAATCCCTGGGAGAAAAGCATCCCGATACCAAGAAAGCCTCTTTTATCGCACCCGATTCCGCCATCCTCGGCGATGTTACCCTGGCCGAAGGCACCAGCGTGTGGTATGGCGCCGTCATCCGCGGCGACCTGGACCATATCACCATCGGCAAAAACAGCAATGTACAGGATAACTGCACCCTGCACGGCGATCGCGGCTACCCCATCACCTTAGGGGAAGGCGTCTCCATCGGCCACAATGCCGTCGTGCACGGCGCCACCGTCGGTGATAATACCGTCATCGGCATGGGCTCCGTCCTGCTCAATGGCTGCGTCATCGGCAAAAACAGCATTGTCGGGGCCGGGGCTGTCGTCTCCGGCGGCGCGCATTTCCCGGATGGCTCCCTCATTGTGGGCATCCCCGCCAAAGCCATTTCGGATCTGCACCCCGTGCAGATCGAGCATAATCGTGAAAACGCCGAAACCTATTGCAAACTGGCACTCGAACACGCAAAGGAGGCGGATTAATGTCCACCGCCGGATTTTCCGCGTTCCTTGCCCGCAAAAATATCAAGCCCTCCGCTAAGCTCTATTTTGTCGATGCCATGAGCGCCATGGCCATGGGCCTGTTCGCTTCTCTGCTCATCGGCACCATACTGGATACGCTTGGCGATCAGTTCCACTGGGATTGGCTTGTCACCGCCGCAGGCTACGCCAGCAGCGCCACTGGTATCGCTATTGCTGTTGCCATCGGTGTTTCTCTCTCCGCACCCCCACTGGTTCTGTATTCTCTCTGCGCCGTGGGACTCGGCTCCTACTCAGTCGGCGGCCCGCTGGGGTCATTCTTTGCTGTCATTGTCGCCGCGGAACTTGGCAAAGCGGTCAGCCGCGAAACCAAAGTCGATATTCTCGTCACCCCCACCGTCACCATTCTTGCGGGGCTGGGGGTCGGTTCTCTTATCGGTCCCGGCGTCAGCCTCTTGATGAACGGCTTCGGTCAACTCATTATTCGGGCAACTCAGCTTCGCCCGTTTCTCATGGGCATTATCGTTTCTGTGTTGGTCGGTATCGTCCTCACCTTGCCCATCAGCTCCGCTGCTATCTGCTTTACCCTTACCCTCACCGGTCTGGCAGGCGGCGCTGCCACGGCAGGCTGCTGCACCCAAATGATCGGCTTCGCCGTCATGAGTTTTGCCGAAAATGGCTGGGGCGGCCTGGTCGCACAGGGGCTGGGCACCTCCATGCTGCAAATGGGTAATATCGTCAAAAATCCCCGCATCTGGCTGCCGCCCACCCTGGCCGCCGCTATTACCGGTCCGGTTGCTACCTGCATCTTCCGCCTGGAAAACGGCATTGCCATTGCCAGCGGCATGGGCACCTGCGGTCTGGTCGGTCCCATCGGCATCCTCAGCTGGGATGGCTTTGGCGGCGCGTTCCACTGGCTTCTGCTTTGTGCTGCCGGCTGTCCTTCCTCCACTCATTGCCCTGCCTATGCGCCGCCTCGGCTGGATCAAACCCGGCGACTGCAAACTGGATCTGTAATTAACGAAAGGTACCCTTCGCGGGTGCCTTTTTATTGCCTCCACCTATTACTGCGGTATCTCGGTTCACGGCGGAGCCGCACGCCCCCACACATTTCTGTCTCTGCGGGCTCCCTTCGGTCGCCACGCAGCAAAAAAGACACCCCACCGGGTGTCTTTCCTTATCGCTTTTTCTCCCCGCTTCCCGGGAACATCTCATCCAACAGTGCCGCGCACCCCGCCTCAATATCCCGGTACGCCGTCACAAAATCCCCGGTGTACCATGGGTCGTCAATATCCCGTGGGTGCCGTGTAAAGTCCAGCAGCCGCCGCATCTTCCCCTCCGGGTCACCGCCCAGCTGCCGCTCCATCGCCGCCACATGGCTGCGTTCCATCCCCAGCAGGTAGTCAAACCGCCCATAATCCGACACGGTAACATTGCGGGAACCCCGCTGGTAATAGGGAATGTTCTCCCGGCGCAGCTGCCGCACCGTGCCATTATGTACTGGGCTGTTGGGCGCAAATACATTCGTCCCTGCGCTTTCACAGTCCACCACATCGGTCAATCTCCGCCGTCGGGCCATCTCCCGGAACACAAACTCTGCCATGGGGCTGCGGCAGATGTTCCCACTGCATACAAAAAGTACTCTTTTCATGTGTCTATCCTTTTAGTATAATTATTTTGATTTTTCTTCGTTATTATACCACACTTTCGCCCATCCGCCAATCACAAGATCATGTGCAGCTCCACTTCCTCCCCATCGCTGATCCCCCAAAAGACCTCCCCCGCAGAAGCGATCCCCTGCCGCTGCAGCTGGGCTCGCAGCCAGCGGTCGTCCCGGCCCAGTCGGTTTAGGCTCTCCTTTATGATCTCCCCTTCCGCAATTACGGTGCAGCATTCCGTAAATTCCTTCATACTCATCCCCTCCTTTTCCCGGTAGTATTCCCTCTCCGCCACATTTCAGTCAAATTTATTTTTAATTTCCTCTTGATTTTAGGAACTATTCCTGTTATAATAACATCGTAAACCAAAACCAACTGCGTGAAAGGAGCTATTACCATGGAACTGAAAGGTACAAAAACCGAAAAGAACCTGTGGACCGCTTTTGCTGGGGAATCCCAGGCCCGCAATAAATACACCTACTTTGCCAGCGTCGCCAAAAAAGAGGGCTATGAGCAGATCGCCGAGATCTTTACCAAAACCGCCGAGAATGAAAAGGAACACGCCAAGATGTGGTTCAAGGCCCTGGGCGAGCTGGGCGATACCGCCCAAAATCTGCTGCACGCCGCCGAGGGTGAAAACTACGAGTGGACCGATATGTACGATACCTTTGCCAAGGAGGCCGAGGAAGAAGGCTTTACCGAGCTGGCCTGCAAATTCCGCGGCGTCGCCGCCATCGAAAAGGCCCATGAGGAGCGCTACCGCGCCCTGCTGAACAATGTCGAGATGCAGAGGGTTTTTGAAAAGAGCGAGGAAACCATGTGGGAATGCCGCAACTGCGGTCATCTCGTCATCGGCAAAAAGGCCCCCGCCGTCTGCCCCGTCTGCGCCCATCCTCAAAGCTACTTTGAGGTTCGCAAGGAAAACTACTGATAAAACATCTATTTGGAAAAGGAGGAACCACGATGGAACAGAAATTCTATATTTGCAAACATTGCGGCAATATCATCGCCAAGGTAAAGGATGCCGGTGTACCGGTGGTCTGCTGCGGTGAAAAAATGAGCGAGATCATCCCCAATACCACCGATGCCGCTGTAGAAAAACACCTCCCCGTTTGGACGGTCGAAAATGGCGTCGTCCATGTCAAGGTCAGTACCGTGGCCCATCCCATGCTGCCAGAGCACTACATCGAGTGGGTTTCCATCCACACCAAGCAGGGCAACCAGCGCAAGGAGCTGCACCCCGGCGACGCTCCCGAGATCTGCTTTGCCCTCTGCGAAGGGGATGAGGTGGAAAGCGTTTACGCCTACTGCAATCTCCATGGCCTGTGGAAGGCCTGATCTTCCCCATAAAATACAAGCCGAGCAGGTTTCATCGCCTGCCCGGCTTTTCTATATTCCGCCGCTCCCCATCCGGCGGGCGCCCCTCCATTCCATGTCGGGCTGCCCCCTTACGGGATGGCAGCCCTCCCCCATTCCGGTGCGCCCGCCAGCTCTCTGCGGCTATTTATCCCTGCCACAGCGTCAAATTCCCGCTCTCCAGCGTCTTTGGCACATCAATAATGCGTTGGTTGCTGGAGCCCCGAAACCGCAGGGAGATATCATACAGCGCCTGCACAAAGCGTCCGTCCACCAGCACATCCAGCAGGGATAGCAGCTCCGGCGTCACCTCGCAGCAGGGGTGACTGCCGGGGGTATTCAGCTCCTCCCAGGTAAAACCGCTAAACGCCCAAATGGTTTTCTCCGGCAGCTCTTTTCTTACCCGCCGCAGGAAAGGCAGCAGCGCCCGCTGGTTCTGCGGCTCCATCGGCTCGCCGCCCAGCAGCGTCAGCCCATTGATAAAACCGGGCCGCAGCATCTCTATCAATCGGTCCTCCACCGCCGGGGTAAAGGGCTCCCCATAGCCAAAGTCCCAGGTCTCCGGCTGGAAGCAGTTTTCACAATGGTTGGTGCAGCCGCTGACAAAGAGCGTCACCCGCACCCCCTCGCCGTTGGCAATATCGCAGTTTTTGATACTCGCGTAGTTCATACTCTCTCCATTTTCCCGCCAGCAAAGGGACGCCCCACAGAGCGTCCCTTTTTTGCCGTCTATGGTTTACAGGTGCAGCACCCGTTCCTTAATCTCCTGGGTGCGGCCCTGGTTCCAGAACTGCGTCCCGATATATCCGCAGGTGCGGCGGGCCACATTCATCTTGTCCTGGTCGGTGTTGCCGCACTTGGGGCAGCGCCAGATGAGCTTCCCGTCCTGCTCCACGATCTCGATCTCGCCATCCCAGCCGCACACCTGGCAGTAGTCGCTCTTGGTGTTCAGCTCGGCGTAGATAATGTTATCGTAGATGAACCGCATCACCTGCAGCACCGCCTCCAGGTTCTGCTGCATATTGGGCACTTCCACATAGCTTATCGCCCCGCCGGGGGAAAGGTGCTGGAACTGCGCCTCAAATTTCAGCTTGTCAAAGGCGTTGATCTCCTCGGTAACATGCACATGGTAGCTATTGGTGATGTAGCTCTTATCGGTCACGCCCTCTATAATGCCAAAGCGCTTCTGCAGGCACTTGGCAAACTTGTAGGTGGTGCTTTCCAGCGGTGTGCCGTACAGGCTAAAGTCGATGTTGTGCTCCTCTTTCCACTTCTTGCAGGCCGTATTCATGTACTGCATAATTTCCAGGGCAAAGGGCGTCGCGGAAGGATCGGTGTGACTCTTGCCGGTCATGTACTTCACACATTCGTAAAGGCCGGCATACCCCAGGCTGATGGTGGAATAGCCGCCGTACAGCAGCTTATCAATGGTTTCCCCCTTCTTCAGGCGGGCGCAGGCACCGTACTGCCACAGGATGGGCGCGGCATCGGAAAGGGTTCCCTTCAGACGGTTGTGGCGACACATCAGCGCGCGGTGGCACAGCTCCAGCCGCTCATCAAAAATCTTCCAGAACCTCTCCAGGTTACCGCCGGAGGAAAGCGCCACATCCACTAGATTGATGGTGACAACCCCCTGGTTAAAGCGGCCGTAATACTTCGGCTTGCCGTTTTCGTCCACATACGGCGTCAGGAAGCTGCGGCAGCCCATGCAGGTATAGCAGTGACCCTCGCCGTTCTTGTCCACCTTCAGCTCCAGCATCTTCTTTTCGCTGATGTAGTCCGGCACCATGCGCTTGGCGGTGCACTTGGCCGCCATGCGGGTCAGGTAGTAGTATTCGCTGTTTTCGTAGATATTATCTTCTTCCAGTACATAGATGAGCTTGGGGAAAGCCGGGGTCACCCACACGCCGCTCTCGTTCTTTACGCCTTCGTACCGCTGCTGCAGCACTTCCTCTATAATAAGCGCCAGATCGTGCTTCTCCTGCTCATTCTTGGCCTCGTTCAGGTACATAAATACCGTCACAAAGGGAGCCTGTCCATTGGTGGTCAGCAGCGTCACCACCTGGTACTGGATGGTCTGCACACCGCGGCGGATCTCATCCCGCAGCCGCTTTTCCACCATGTTGGAAAGCTGCTCCTCGGTGATGTCCGCCTTTACCTCCTGCATCTCCTCCTGCAGCTGCCGGCGGATCTTTTCCCGGCTGACCTGCACGAAGGGCGCCAGGTGGGTCAGCGAAATGGACTGCCCACCGTACTGGTTGCTGGCCACCTGCGCTATGATCTGGGTGGCAATGTTACAGGCGGTGGAGAAGGAATGCGGCCGCTCGATCAAGGTCCCGGTGATAACGGTCCCGTTCTGCAGCATGTCCTCCAGGTTCACCAGGTCGCAGTTGTGCATATGCTGCGCAAAGTAGTCGCTGTCGTGGAAATGGATAATGCCCTCATTGTGTGCCTCCACAATATCCGGGGGCAGCAGGATACGGTTGGTGATATCACGGGAAACCTCACCGGCCATATAGTCGCGCTGGGTGGAATTGACCACCGGGTTCTTATTGGAATTTTCCTGCTTGGCTTCTTCGTTGCAGCACTCGATGAGGGAAAGGATCTTCTCATCGGTGGTATTGCTGCGGCGCACCAAGCTGCGGGTATAGCGGTAGGTGATGTAGCGCTTGGCCACCTCAAAGGCGCCGTGCGCCATGATCTGCTTCTCCACCAGGTCCTGAATCTCCTCCACCGAAGGAGAACGGTTCATCTTCTGGCAGGCCAGATCCACCGATTCCGCAATGCGGCGGATCTGCATGGGCGTCATACGCTCGCTTTCCTCCACCACATCATTGGCCTTGGTAATCGCGGCAATGATCTTGGTGATATCAAAATCCACCTCGGAGCCGTTTCTCTTAATGACTTTCATGCCGGTTTCTCCTCTCTTTCCCCTGTGTCCGGTGCTTTAGCATCCTAAACACAATATATGGGCGTTATTTTGCACTATCTACACAATATATTACACTATATCTGCCCCCCTTGCAAGCCTTAGGACGGAATAAATCCTCCCAAAAAAGCCCCTGCGTTTTGGCTAAGGCGCACAAAAGCCGCCTTTTCCTCCTATCCCCGGCCCGTGCAGCCGGCAAAGCGCCCGCAGGGCCACAGCGCTCCGCGCTGTGTAGGGCGGCCTCCG
>OGUM01000539.1_pt1 | contig 32446 bp, 29 predicted proteins | sample 1553631 | NCBI WGS metagenome assembly OGUM01 (sample SAMEA2580228, study PRJEB22360) | human gut metagenome | biome: human gut; feature: human-associated habitat; material: faeces | place: Denmark | collected 2008/2010 | reverse complement strand
GCCGTACCCGCACGCTGGAAGAGGTAGGCAAGGAGTTCAACGTCACCCGTGAGCGTATCCGCCAGATCGAGGCCAAGGCCCTGCGTAAGCTGCGGCACCCCTCCCGCAGCAAGAAGCTCAAGGACTTCCTGAACTGAGGCGGACCATGAAGCGGGTAGTTCTGGCGCTGCTGGCGGTGCTGCTGCTGGCGCCGTCCCTGGCCTGGGGCGACGACAGCCGGCGCTATGAATTCCGCCTTGCCGCCAACGGAGAGGCGACGTACCATGCCGCCGCCGGCGATACCGTAACGGTATCGCTTACCCTGTGCCGGACCACCGGCACAGGGCCGATGTTCGCCATGCAGGACGAGATATGCTTCGATCCTGCCTTCTTCGCCTATCAGCCTGATGGCACCCTGCTCCGCGAGGGCGTCAAGACGACGCTGGTCACGCTGCGTGATGGCCGTCAGGCGGTCTACATGAATTACGTAGACTTTGGCGACGGCGCGGACTGGGCGGATGAGACGGTCGTCGGCTCCTTTCAGCTGAAGGTCCTGGCCGACGGCGGTGCGTCCGCCATAACCGGCAGCCATTACCTGGTGTCCACCGAGGACGGCATGGGCCGCTACGCCGCCGCTGCCCGGGACGTCACGGTGGTGGTGTCAGAGCAGTGCCGCGTGACCTTCCAAAGTAACGGCGGCAGCGACGTAGCGCCGGCGGAGGTGCTCCGTGGAACGCCCCTGGCGCCGCCGCAGGCGCCCACCCGCTCGGGCTATCGCTTCACCGGCTGGTACAGTGACTACGACCTGACCCGCCCCTGGGATTTCAATGCGCCGGTCACGGCGGATATGACGCTGTATGCCGCCTGGCAGCCTCTGCCGGCCGCCGCGTCCTCCGCCGGTCCGTGGGCATGGCTTATTGTTGGTGCTTCCATTTCGGCACTGACCGTTTTAGCCCTCCGCCGCCGCAGTTAGATCGCAAAAAGGCAAAACAAAACCGCCCGTCCGGGCGGTTTTATTTTGCTCTGCGCGGGTCAGGACCGTTCACCGACAGCGCACCCCGGCGTGCCGCCTGCAAAACAGGCGAAAAATTCGGCGTTTCAGGGGGAGGCCGTTGCAATACGGCATTAAGATGCTATAATAAGGCTGGTATGATAGGAACGGAGGTCTCAGCCATGATCGAGAAGGAAGCCTTTATCGCGGCACTGCTGCCGATCTGCGACACCGTATGTGAATATGACAGGACACGGGGAAAGCTGCGGGTCCGGAAAACCAGTCTGGCCAGTGGGCTGGAGGACAAATGGTACACCGTAGAGGAGCTGCGTGACATCTTTCGGGATAACGGCGGTGTGTTGGCGGAGAAAAGCGTGTGGATGCGCTATCTCAGCAGCGATAACCTGCGGAGCTTTTTCTACGAAAAGGAGCGAAACGAGAGCTTTCGCCTGCGGTTCCGGCAGGGCGGCGTAGGCTGCCGGCAGTATGACATCCGCATCGACCGGATCAACGACAAAGTGCTGGTCATCTCCGGACGGGATACACAGGAGCAGGAGATAGACGCGCTGACCGGCGCGCTGAGCCGCAACCATTACCAGCGGGAGATGAGCAATGAGGTATACCGCGGCGGTGTAGCGCTCATCGATATGGACGATCTGAAGCTGTATAACGACATGAATGGCCATCAGGTGGGCGACAACGCGCTGCGGGCGCTGGCTGATACCATCTATGAGGTAGTGGGCCGCAGCGGTTCACTGGTGCGCTACGGCGGCGACGAGTTTTTGCTGCTGCTGCCGGGCGTGGAGCAGGCGGCCTTTACCACCGTGCTGGGAGACATTCAGCGGCGGCTGCGGACAGTGAGCATACCGGGCTGCGAGGGCGGCCAGCATATCACCATCAGCGTGGGCTGCGTCATGGCGCAGCAGGAGACGATCGCCCAGGCGGTGCAGCGGGCGGACCGGCTGATGTACCGGGCCAAGCGGAGAAAGGACGCCGTGGTCACCGAGGATACCCCCGTGGAGGGGGAGGAGATCAAGCCGCATATTCTTGTGGTGGACGATGCGGCTATGAACCGCGCGATACTGCGGGAGATGCTGGCGGAGGATTTCAACGTGCTGGAGGCGGAGGACGGCCGGGAGTGTATGGCGCAGCTGGAGACCTACGGCGCGGATATCTCACTGGTGCTGCTGGACATGATCATGCCGGAGATGGACGGCCTGCAGGTGCTGGAGGAGATGAATAATCGGGGGTTTATCGAGGATATCCCGGTCATTATCATCACGGCGGACGGGTCAGAAGAAAAGGTGCGGCAGGCCTATGACATGGGCGTGTCGGACTACATAGAACGGCCCTTTGATATCCGTATCGTGCGGCAGCGGGTGATGAACACCGTGAAGCTGTACGCGCGGCAGCGGCGGCTGGCAGCGGTGATGACGCAGCAGCTGCGGCGGCAGGAGCATATGATGGGCATCGCGGCGGATATCCTGTCGCGGGTGATGGGCTACCGCAACGGCGAGGGCGCGGACCACGGGCGGCACGTGGAGCAGATCACGCAGCGGCTGCTGGAGAGAATGCTGGAACGCACGGATAAATACGGCCTGACCCTGCAGGACTGCCGGCGGGCCGCCGCCGCGGCTATGTTCCACGACATCGGAAAGATGGGCGTGCCGGATGCCCTGCTGCGAAAGACCGGCCCCCTGACGCCGGAGGAGTTTGACGAGATCAAGAAGCATACCCTGATCGGCGAGGAACTGATGCGGGGCATGAAGGAGATGGAAAGCGAGCCATTGGTGGAGGCTGCGGCGGAGATCTGCCGCTGGCACCACGAGCGGGTGGACGGCGGAGGCTATCCCGACGGGCTGAAGGGCGACGAGATACCGATGACCGTGCAGGCGGTGGGCCTGGCGGACGCCTATGACGCGCTGGTGAGCCAGCGGGTGTACAAGCCGGCGTATACCCATGCGGAGGCGTTGGCTATGATACGGCGCGGCGAGTGCGGCGCGTTCGATCCGCTGCTGGTAGACTGTCTGGAGGACATACAGGGCGCACTGTGCCGTGAGGTATACGGCATGAGAGGTAAGGAATGAGCAGGACAAAAAGATTGCTGGCGGTGCTGCTGGCGCTGTGCGGCGCGTTGCTGTGCGGCTGCGGACAGCGGGAGACGGAAACGGAAGAACTGCCGGTGCTGGTCATTGGCAGCGACGACTATGAGCCGTATTTCTATCTGGATGAGAATGGCGCCTATGCGGGTATCGACGTGGAGATCGCCACCGCCGCCTGCGAGAGATTGGGCTGGACGGCGAGCTTCCAAAAAATCAACTGGCAGGAGAAGGACGCCCTACTGGAGCGAGGCGACGTGGACTGCCTCTGGGGCAGCTTCTCCATGAACGGCAGAGAGGACCGCTACCGCTGGGCAGGGCCGTATATGTACAGCCGTCAGGTGGTCATCGTGCAGGCGTCCAGCGATATTTACGGTCTTGGCGACCTGAACGGCAAGCGCATCGCCGTGCAGACCTCATCCAAGCCGGAGGAGCTGTTTCTGAAGCATCAGGTGCCCGGCGTGGAGCAGGTGGACAGCGTGTACTGCTTCGCCGACACGGTGGACGTGTTCGCTGCGCTGGACAAAAGCTATGTGGACGCCTGCGCCGGACACGAGACGGCGTACCTCACCTTCATCGCCGGGCGCGCCGGGGAATACCGGGTGCTGGAGCCGGGGCTGCTGCGGGCAGGTCTGGGCGCGGCGTTCTATAAGGACGACGGCAGCGGCAGAGCGGAGGCTCTGAACGAAATGCTGCACGAGCTGGTGGCGGACGGCACCGTGGCCGCCATTCTGGAGAGCTACGGCGTGGACGCACAGGCGGCTTTAGCGGGGTTGATCCATGGGCAATAAGTTTTCCAACAAATATATCTGGGTGCTCATGCTGGTGCTGGGCGTCTTTGTGATGGCGGTCACGGCTCTCATCGGCGGCAACAGCAGCATCCGCAACGCCCAGCAGACCGCCCAGCGGACGCTGCAATATCTGCAAAACCAGTGCATCAGCTACCGCGACATCGTCGCCGCCGACCGGCTAAAGAGCCTCGTGCGGCTGACGGAGCAGGCGCAGGAGGTGGCGGAGCGCGAGGGTATGGTGGGGCAGAACCGCTCCAACGAGGAGCTGGCGCGGTACGCCCAGCATCAGCGCGTAACCTGCGTGCTGGTGCTGGACAAGGATCTGGAGATCGAGTTCAGCTCCGGTGCGGACATGGACTGGAGCGATTACTACACCAATGAGGCGATCCGCTCCATCATGGACTACCCGGAGAAGATCTTCGCCCGCCGCCTGACCCGTGACGGCGCGGTATACGACATAGCAGCCGTGGCGCGCGTCGAAAATCCCGGCGTCGTCTTCTGCGTCCGCCTCCAGTCGAACACGATCATCGCCTCCTACCGTGCGTCCATCGAGAGCCTGCTGGCGGGCTACGAGACGCTGCTCAATGACAAGGTCTACACCTACATCACCGACGGCGAGCGCGTGGTGGGCAGCAGCGCGGCGGAGCAGTGGAACCTGCCGGTGGACGAGGTGCCCCTCATCCGTGCGCTGGAGTCCTCCCCCTCCCCGGGCAGCAAGCTGACCCAGCTCCGCACGGACGGCACGTTCTTCGGTGCACGGGAGCGATACCAGCAGTACAGCCTGTATGTGTTCCTCCCCAATGAATACGTGTTCATCCTGGGCAAGAACATGGTGATCTCCGCCTTCGGCGTCTACGCGCTGGCGGCGGTCTTGGCGACGCTGCTGGTGCTCCGCACCACGCAGGAGCGCAAGCGTCGCGAGATGGACTACCAGCACCGTCTGGAGGAGGAGGTGCGCCGCGCCAGCGCGGCGGACCAGGCCAAGACGCACTTCCTTCGCAGCATGAGCCATGATATACGCACACCCATCAACATCATCATGGGTATGCTGGAGATCATCGGGCGGAACCCGGAGAATGTGACGCTGGTGCAGTCCTGCCGGGAGAAGGCGCAGACCGCGGCGCGGTATCTGCTGGCGTTGGTAAACGACGTGCTGACGCTGAATCGCCCGAAGCAGGAGGCGCTGGGAAAGACCCCCTATTGTTTGACAAGCGAGCTGCACGAGATGCTGGATATTTCGCGCGCCCAGGCGGAGAGCGCAGGCGTTGCGCTGATGGTGATGGACCTGACGCTGGAGCATGAACGATTCACAGGCGACCCGCTGTATCTGCGGCAGATCTGCCAGAACATCATCGGCAACGCCATCAAATACAATCACCCCGGCGGATGGGTGCGCTGCAGCTTCCGCGAGTCCCGTTATGCGGACGGCGTGTGCCGGCTGGAATTTATATGCGAGGACAACGGCGCAGGTATGAGCGAGACGTTCCAGCGCCATATGTTCGAGGCGTTTGCCCAGGAAAACAGCGATAGGGGCAGCCTTTCCGGCGGCGTGGGCCTGGGTCTGGCCGTGGTGAAGAAGCTGGTGGACGAAAGAGACGGTACCATTCAGGTGGACAGTGCACTCGGACAGGGAACGCGCTTCCGCGTGGTGCTGCCCATGACACCCGGTGAGGCCGAAGAACCGGAAGCCGCGCTTCCCGACGCGGCGGCCTCCATTGCCGGACGGCGCTTGCTGGTGGCGGAGGACAACGAGCTGAACCGGGAGATCGCGGTCTACCTGCTGCAGGAGGCCGGCGCCGTGGTGGACCAGGCCGCCGACGGCAAGGAGGCGGTGGAGATGTTCGCCGCGTCGGCGCCCGGTACCTACGACGCGGTGCTGATGGACGTGATGATGCCGGAGCTGGACGGCCTTTCCGCCACCCGCGCCATCCGCGGGATGGACAGGCCGGACGCCCGCCTGCCGATCATCGCCATGACCGCCAACCTGTTTGACGAGGACGTGGAGGCATGCCTGGCAGCGGGCATGGACGCGCATATCCCCAAGCCGTTGGAGGCTGGGCAGATGATAAAAACGATCGCCGAGTGGCTGGAGAGGAAGAAACAATGAATTTAGAGAAGCTTTATCAAGAGATGGGCGGCGACATGGCGGACGCCGTGCGCCGCTTGGGCAGTATAGCTGCGGTGGAGCGCTTTCTGCGGATGTTCGCCGGAGATGACACCTTCGCCATGCTGGAGGCGGCCATGAGCGCCGGAGACGTCCAGCGGGCCTTCCGCGCGGCGCACACGCTGAAGGGCCTGGCGGCCAACCTGGGGCTGGTGCAGCTGGGGCAGGCAGCCTCAGCCCTGACGGAGGCCCTGCGCGGCAGCGATATGCAGCGCGCGTCGGCGCTGTATCCGGAGACGGCCGCGGCATACCGTGAGGCGTGCGCGGCGATCGGAGATTTAGACACGGACGCGTAGAAAACACGGATTTTTGCGAAAAAGACTTGACGAAACGGAACGAAAGTGATACACTACAAATACAATAATGTTCTGTTGGCAAATCGGCTGAAAGGCCGAGACGCAAAGCTACGGTGTCTAAACGGCATTTGACCGCATGATCGACCGGCTGCAAGTGGGATGCGCTTCAAAGGTGCATACATTGCAGCCGGTTTTTTATTTGCCCTGCCCGGCAGGGCCCATATTGCAGTACGGGTCGCGGAGGTTTAACCCCTACCTCGGCGGCATCGAAACCCCCATCTGTCACATGGCAGATGGGGGTTTCGGCATTGCGGAAGCGGTGCTCACGGCAAAAAAACACCCCCGGCACTGCCGGGGGTGTTCGCTTATGCCTTGCGGCCGTAGAGCGCGGTCATGCGGTCGATCCTGACAGAGAGCGCATCGCTCAGCTCGCCGGGCAGCAGCCGCCAGGTCCAGTTGCCGCCCTGGGTGCCGGGGATGTTCATGCGGTTTCCCTCGCCCAGACCCAGATAGTCCTGCACCTGCGCCACGAACAGCTCCGCCACGCTGGACATACCGCCGCGGATAATACCCCAGTGGAAGCCCTCCTGCTCAGTCAGCGCCAGGTATTCCACCGCGTGGGCCACATCCTCCGGCGCGGCCTCCTGCCGCCACAGTGCCAGGGGGCTGTTGTCGTGGGTGCCGGTATAGCAGATGCAGTGCGGCGTATAGGCGTGGGGCAGATACCCGCTGGAATCCCGGGAGTCAAAGGCGAATTCCAGCACCTTCATACCGGGCCAGCCGGACTCGCGGAGCAGCTGCGCCACCTCCGGGGTGGGGTAGCCCAGATCCTCGGCGATGAACTCCAGCTGCGGGAACCAGCCGTTGAGCCGTTCGATCAGGTCCATGCCGGGACCGGCGATCCAGCGGCCGTTTTTGGCGGTGGGCTGACCGTAGGGCACGGCCCAGTAGTTGGCAAAGCCGCGGAAGTGGTCGATGCGGATCACATCATACAGCTTGCCGGCGCCGTCGATCCGGCGGATCCACCAGCCGAAGCCGTCGTCACGCATGGCGTCCCAGTCGTAGAGGGGGTTGCCCCACAGCTGGCCGTCGGCGGTAAAGTAATCCGGCGGGACGCCGGCCACAGCCTTGGGCACCAGATCGTCGTCCAGCTGGAAGAACTGCGGCTCAGCCCAGACGTCGGCGGAGTCCATGGCCACATAGATGGGCAGATCGCCGATGATGCGGATGCCCTGCTGGTGGACGTAGTCGCGCAGAGCGGTCCACTGCCTGAAAAACAGAAATTGCAGATAGGTGAAGAACTGCACATCCTCCCGCAGAAGTGTGCGGTACTTGTCCAGCACGGCCTCGTTCTTACGAAGGCGAAGGTCGTCGTCGGGCCACTCCGTCCATGCCTTCATGCCGAAGTGCCGCTTGCAGGCCATGTACAGGGCGTAGTCCGGCAGCCACCGCGCATTGTCCTGCGCAAAGGCCGCTACGGCCTCCGCGTCCCGCTCCCAGCCCCGTTTGTAGGCCTTGTGCAGCAGGGTAAAGCGGCTCTCGTAGATCTTTCCGTAGTCCACATGGCGCGGGTCGCTGCCCCAGTCGGGGGCGGCGCACTCGGCGGCCGTCAGCAGGCCGTCAGCCGCCAGCATATCCGGGTCGATGTAGTAGGGGTTGCCGGCGTAGGCGGAAAAGCTCTGGTAGGGGGAGTCGCCATAGCTGGTGGGGCCCAGGGGGAGCATTTGCCAGTAGGACTGGCCGGCGTCTTTCAGGAAATCGGCGAAATCATAGGCCGCCTTGCCCAGGGTACCGATGCCATAGGGGGAGGGCAGGGAGGATACCGCCATTAAAATACCGCTGCTTCGTTTCATAACTCAACTTCTCTCTTGGATAGGATTTGACTTTCAGCCGGACGGTCCCGGCCAAAATATACGGGGGCGGGCGATCAGCCCGCCCCCGGCGTGTTGTAAGTTTAGCCCTTGACGGCGCCTGCCGCCACGCCCTTGATGATGTGCTTCTGGCAGCAGAGATAGAAGATGATGACCGGGACGATGCTCAGCAGGATCAGCGCCATGGTGGCGCCCATATCCACCTGCCCGTAGCTGCCCTTCAGATACTGGATGACGATGGGGATGGTGCGGTATTTGTTCAGATCCAGCACCAGGTACGGCAGCAGAAAGTCGTTCCACACCCACATGATCTCCAGCACGCCCACGGAGATAAACGTGGGCTTCAGCATGGGCAGCACCACCAGGAAGAAGGTACGCACAGGCCCACAGCCGTCAATGGCGGCAGCCTCCTCGATCTCCAGCGGGATCGTCTTGACAAACCCGGAGAACATGAACACCGCCAGTCCCGCGCCGAAGCCCAGGTACACGATAGGTATTGTCCACGGCGTGTTTAATCCGATCTTGGCAAAAGCCATAGAGGTGAAGCTAAAGTAGGGAAGCTTGACCTGCTCGGCGGTGCGGGACAGGGTGAACATCACCATCTGGAACGGCACCACCATGGAGAACACGCACAGGTAGTACACGATCTTGCTGAACAGACTGCCCACACGGGCCACATACCACGCGGCCATAGAGGTGCAGATCAGGATCAGCGCCGAGGAGACCAGGGTGATGAACAGACTGTAGAACACCGCCTTGATAAACGGATAGTTGCCGAAGGTCATGCCCTTGATATAGTTCTGCCAGCCCACGAAGGTGTCCTCATTGGGCAGGGCGAACGTATCGGTATTGACAGCGGCATTGGTCTTGAAGGAGTTGATCAGAACGATGACGATGGGCAGCACATACACGATGCAGATCACCGTGAATGCTATGGTCAACACCATTTTGCTGCGGTCATGCTTTTTGGCAAGGCTCGTCTGCATTACTGCTGCACCTCCTTTTTACGGGTAGCCCGGAGTTGGATCAGTCCGATAGCCGCCACCAGTATGAAGAACAGCACGGCTTTGGCCTGGGCCACGCCGCGGTTGTTGCCGCTGCCGGAGTAGAAGGAGTTGTAGATGTTCAGGGCCAGCATTTCCGTGGTCTTGACAACGCTGCCGTCCGCCTGCTGCAGGAAGGGGCGGCCGCCGGTCAGGGCCAGGTTCTGGTCAAACAGCTTGAAGCCGTTGGTCAGCGTCAGGAAAATGCAGATGGTGAAGGAGCTCATCATGTTGGGGATAGTGACCTTCCACAGGGTCTGCCAGTTGGTGGCACCGTCGATGCGGGCCGCCTCCAGCATATCCTCCGGCACGGACTGCAATCCGGCGATGTAGATGATCATCATATAGCCCACCTGCTGCCAGCACAGCAGGATGATCAACCCCCAGAAACCGAAGTGGCTGTTCAGTACCACGGACTGGCCGTAAGCGACCAGAAAGCCGTCGAAGATCATGGACCAGATGTAGCCCAGCACGATGCCGCCGATCAGGTTCGGCATGAAGAACACCGTCCGGAACAGATTGGAGCCCTTGATGCCCCGCGTCAGCGCATAGGCCACCGCGAAGGCCAGCGCGTTGATGAACAGCACCGACACAAAGGCAAACAGCGCCGTGAACAAGAAGGCATGGCGGAAGCTGCTGTCGGCAAAGGCCTTCAGATAGTTGTCAAAGCCTACCCATGTCCACTTGCTGGTCAGCTTGAATTTGCAGAAGGACAGGAACGCGCCCTTCAGGAACGGGTAGATGAACCCGATGCAGAAGGCGGCAAAGGTGGGCAGCAGAAACAGCCACACCATGCGCTGAATTGGCCGTCGGACCAGTCGGCTGTTCAGCGCAGCCGCGTCCCGTTTCGCTTGAAATCGTTTCATTAGACCACTCCTGTTCTCCGTAGTTTTGTCACAGCGAAAGCTCTCCTCCGAAGTGCGTTCGAAGGACAGCGCACGCCGTCACAGAGTAAGAAAGAGGGGGCGGGCGAAAAGCCCGCCCCCTGTGCGTATGTGGTTGAAACCGTAGCTTAGCCGTTGGCGATATCGTTGTTGTACTGGGTAGCCCAGCCTTCCACGAAGGCGGTCTTCACATCGTCCCAGCTGCCGCCGTCGGCGGTATACTTGCCCAGAGCGTCGACCACAGCGGCACGCCAGTCATTGACAGCGGGGGTGTAGTTGAAGGCCCAGGTGACAGGATAGCAGCCATTGGCAACATACTCGTTGGCCAGAGCGCTGAACGGATTGGAGGGAGCCTTGGAGGCCTGGAACGGGCAGGCGCCGAACTGCTCAGCCATCATGGCAGTGCCTTCCTCGGAGGTAACGACCCAGTTCAGGAAGTCCAGAGTGGCCTTGATGTCCTCCTCGGAGGCGTTCTTGTTGACGGACCAGTAGTTCTCGGTACCGGTGCACAGGCCGGCCTTCTCCTCGCCCTCAATACCGCAGTAGATGGGGATCATGGTCAGGTCGTCAGCGTTCATGCCGAACTTCTCGCCGGTCAGGTTGCTGTACTCCCAAGTGCCGTTCTGATAGAACACAGCCTTGCCCTCGCCGAACTCGGCCTCAGCCTGGTCGCCGGTGGCGGACAGCAGGGCGGCGCCGGTGGTGGCGGAGTCAGTGATGTACAGATCCCAGATAGCCTTGTAGTTGTCCAGATAAGTGCCCTTGATGGTGGCGGGCTTGCTGGTCACGCCTTCATCGCGGAACTCATAGAACAGAGGCATATTGGCCAGATGGCCGGAGAAACGCCAAGAGGAGGTGCCGTCCAGACCGGCGGAGGTGAAGGCGTCGAAGCCCAGCTCGGCAGCGCGGCTGTGGATGTCGTCAGCGATCTTCTTCAGGGACTCGAAGTTGGTGATGTCGGTGACCTCATAGCCGGCTTCCTTCAGCAGCGCCTTGTTCACGATGATACCGTAGGTCTCCAGGCAGTAGCCGATGGAGATGACCTCACCGTCGGCGTTCTTCAGGGCATAATCCTTGGAGGTCAGCTGGTTGTACACGTCGCTGCTGCTCAGGTCGTAGCAGAACTCACCCCAGGTAGCCACGCCGCCCTCGTTGCACTGGAACAGGGTGGGCGCGTCTTCCTTGTCCATCTCGGACACCAGGGTGGACTCATACTCGCCGGAGGCGGCGGTGAGGATCTTGACGGGCACGCCGGTCTTCTCGGTGTAGGTGGCGGCCAGAGCCTTCCACGCGTTGTCGGACTCGGGCTTGAAGTTCAGGTAGTACACGCTACCGGTGGCAGTGTCGCCGCCCTCGTTGGTGTCGTCCTTCTTCTCACCGCAGGCCACCAGAGACAGGGCCATCACGAGAGCAAGAAGCATTGCAAGAAACTTCTTCATGGTAATTACTCCTTTTTTGTTTTTATTTTCACATCACAAGGATGTAAAAAACAGATTATTAGGGTACAAAAAACAAATTGTTGGGATGCAGGAAACGGATCCTTAGGATACACAAAATAGATCACAAAGATATACAAAAGTATCACCTGGGCGCGGCCACGCTGCGGCCCCGGCGCAGGGTGGTGGGAAGCAGCTCACAGGCGTGGGAGCCCTTGTGCCGCACCATGTCCAGCAAAATCTCGGCGCTGCGGCGGCCCATTTCCTCCATAGGCTGGCACAGGGTGGTCAGCGGCGGCTCAATATAGGCAGACAATTCTAACCCATCTATCGCTATAACGGAACAGTCCTCGGGGATACGCCTGCCGGCGTCCATCAAAGCCCGCATGGCACCAATGGCCATAGAGTCCGCGATGGCAAATAGAGCAGTAAAATCCGCGCCCCGTTCCAGGGCAGCCTTTACGGCGGAATAGGCATCGCGGACGTCGAAGCCGCCGGTGGAGATCACCAGCTCCGGGTCCACGGGGATGCCGTGACTCTCCAGCGCCTGCACATAGCCCTCATAGCGCAGCTGGCTGATGGACTGATCGTTGGGACGGGAGATCAGCGCGGCGATGCGCCGGTGCCCGTGGCGGTACAACTCCTCCACCGCCTGCTGTGCGGTGTCACCGTCGGCGATGGACACAGAGGAATACTCGCCCTCGATCAGCGTGCCATAGCGGTTAGAGTAGGAACAGCACACAAAGGGAACGTTCAGCATCGCCAAATCAGCGGGGGTGTAATCAAACCGACCGCCCAGGAACACGATGCCCTGCAGGCGCTTTTCGCGCTCCATGACCGCACCGCATTTGACCTCGTCGTCGCAAGTACCGATCTGCTGCATGACCATTGTAAAACCGGCATCGGTGATGGTGCGTTCAATGGCGCGGATAATGTCGGTGTAGAACGGATTGGACACACCGCGGACTACCAGACCCACAGCGTCGGACTTGGTGCGAACCAGATCGCGGGCACTGTTGTTGGGAATGTAGTTGCTATTCTTGATAGCGGAAAGCACCTTACGCCGGACATCCTCACTGACATCCGGCCGGTCATTCAGCACACGGGAGACGGTACTGACGCTGACGCTGCACTGTTTGGCTATATCCTTGATCGTCATACCGGGGTGTGCCTCCTACTATACCAGATCGAAAGGAACGAAAATCGTCAGAGGAAAGCGAAAACATTACCGGTAACGTTTCCGTTCAGCATAGTTATCCTATCAGTGTTTGCCGCAATTGTCAATTGCTTCGCCGTATTTTTGCCGAAACGCACAGAAAAGACGGTGGTTTTCTTGTGAAAATCACAAGAAAACCACCGCCCGATTGAACGGGCGGCGACGAAGTATCGAATGTACAGCGCAAAATGGCGGAATTACCGGCGAAGGAGGGCGCGGCGCGCCCTCCAGTCGGGCAGATAGGCTTCCACCTCGCGGTAGAAGGCGGGGGAGTGGTCGTGATGGCGAATGTGTGCCAGCTCATGGACCACCACGTATTCAATGGCGGCTTCGGGATAGGCCATCAGGTAGAGGGAGAAGCTGAGACGGTTTTTGCCGGAGCAGCTGCCGAAGCGGGTGCGGGCGGCGGTGATGGTGATACCGGCGGGCTGCACGCCCATGCGCTGGGCCCAGTGGGCCACCAGGGGCGGCAGTGTCTCTTTTGCCTGCTGCCGCCATGCGTCCGCTTGTGCCGCAGACGGCTCCGGGTGGGCGGATAGATAGGCCTGCCGTGCTGCCAGATGTTTTTCCAGCCAGCCGCGGTGACTGTCCACAAAGCGGGTGATATCCGCATCGGAGGCCCGCAGGGGGGCGCGGACCAGGGCTGCTCCCTGTCGCGTGACCTCCAGCGCCAGGGTGCGCCGGCGGGAGCGTATCACAGTATAGTCGATCATTGGCCGTCCTCCGGGATGAAACGCGGGCCGCGGTAACCGTCGCGGTCCACGATCTCGGACCACATGGCGGCGGGGCGCACCCACAGACCGCCATTATCATACAGGGCACGGTAGACCACCAGTTCCTCCAGTGTTTCAGAGTGGCGGGCGGTGCCGATGACCTCATATTCATTACCCTTAAAGTGGCGGTAGCGGCCTGGTTTTATCGTTGTCATACTATATACTCTCCTGACAGGTAACAGTTGTGTTGACGATACGAATAGTATATACTATTGGCAGTGATTTGTAAATCGGAGGTGCAAAGATGAAAAACACCACGCTGTGCTATATCGAAAACGAACGGGGCGAATACCTGATGCTGCATCGGGTGAAGAAGCAGAACGACCTGAACCACAACAAGTGGATCGGCGTGGGCGGCAAGTGCGAGGAGGGCGAGAGCCCGGAGGAGTGCGTTTGCCGCGAGACGCTGGAGGAGACGGGCCTGACCTTGACCGACTATCGGTACCGGGGCGTCATCACCTTCGTGTCGGATATCTGGGAGGGGGAATATATGCACCTGTTTACCGCCACCGGCTGGACAGGGACGCTGCGGGAATGCAATGAAGGCGTGCTGGAATGGCTGCACAAGGACGCGCTGGCGGCGCTGCCCCAATGGGAGGGGGACAAGCTGTTTCTGGCGCTGATCCACGAGCCGGACACGCCGTTTTTCTCCATGAAGCTGCAATACGCGGGCGATACGCTGGTGTATGCCGCTCTGAACGGAAAGGAGCTGGCGATATGATACTGGTCAGTGCGTGTCTGCTGGGCTGTGCCTGTCGCTATGACGGGCAGAGCAAGCCCAACCCGCTGGCGCAGGAGCTGGCGAAGCGCGGCTTGGCGGTGCCGGTGTGCCCGGAGCAGCTGGGAGGATTGCCCACGCCCCGAAAGCCCTCCGAGCGGCGGGGCGATCGGGTGGTGATGAGCGATGGACGGGACGTGACGGCGGAATACCACCGGGGCGCGGAGGAGACGCTGCGTCTGGGGCGGCTGTACGGCTGTACCGCCGCCGTGCTGAAGGAGAAAAGCCCCTCCTGCGGCTGCGGGCGCATCTATGACGGAACGTTCACCGGAACGCTGACGGACGGCGACGGCGTCACGGCGGCGCTGATGAAGGAAAACGGCATAAAAGTGTACGGCGAGAGCGAATTGGAGAAGCTGCTGTGAGCCGTCTCTCCCATTTTATTTTCCGCCAAAGGCGCACAAATTTTGAATTTACATTTGGCAGAAAAGCAGGTATAATATGACCAACAGCGTTGATATATGCGGCGACGGGAGCTCCCGTCATTCCGTGGGTACCCACGGAATGATGCCGCCTGTATGCTATGGGAGAATAAAAGGAGGAGTGTACAATGAAGAAGTGCGTAGTGGGTATATTTTTTGCGTTGGTGCTGTGTTTGGCGATGCTGCCCATTTCTGCTTTTGCGGTGGAAAAGACAGCCATTACAAATGTTGATGAGCTTTTACAATTTGCAAAAGCGGTGGACAATGGCGAATATGATGACGAAACAGATGCGGTTGTATCTCTTGAAGCGGATTTGGATTTGAAGGATGTAAAAACATGGACGCCGATTGGCAGCAGATTTGCTGATGATGGAACTCTGCTGCATTACTTCAGAGGCAAATTTTATGGAAACGGGCATACGATCTCCAATTTAGATTTTTCCGAAAACTATGGAAAGACAGAGTATCCGTCTTTCGGATTTTTCAGTGAGGTTTACGGCGCTGAAATTTCCGGTTTGACAATTCAAGGCAAGCTGGATGTGTCCAATTCAGGGTATGTCTATTTTGGAACGGTAGCGGGCGTTGCAGCAGGCAGTAAAATTACTGACTGCGTCTCAGATGTGTCGTTCACGGATACAGACAAATATATCAACGGCACTGCGGCTTTGTGCGGATATGCGATAAATAGCACAATTGAATACTGCCAAAACAAGGGGAATTTTTCAATAACGAAGGATGTCAGCTCTTTTCAGATGGGCGGTATCGTAGGTCTTGCTCAAAACAGTACCGTACAGTATTGTGCTAATACAGGCGATATGACCTCTTGGACACCCCATACCGGAGGAATTGTTGGGGAGTTGTATCAAGCCTCAAAGATCATCAATTGTTATTCCACAGGGAAAATGGTTCCCCTTGGCAATGGAACTACAGATTTCGGCGGCATTGCGGGTACAGTTGGCGCAGGAACAGAAATCAAACATTGCTATTTCGCTGGTGAAATGGATCTATCTCAATATACTGCCACTACACCTTATAAGCGTTTAGGCGGTATTGCAGGCGGTGTTTCTTCTGATACACCTGCTTTTGAAAACAATTATTTCGTGGAAACTGAAAATGTCCCGGCTTGCTTTAAGTATCAGGATGCTGGAACAGAAAAGACCCTTGACTTTATGAAAACGGAAGATTTCTTTAATGAAATCACTGCTGCCGACGGCAAGTATCGATTTAATTCTGATGGCACACCGCTTCTGCCGGAGCACAAGTATCCGACAGTAGAGGAAACGCCGCGTTACTACTACAGCTCTGCGACTACCGCGAAGGACGAGGGCAAGACCGGCTCCCCCAAGACCATAGATGCGGGCGTGGGAATGTACGCCGTGAGTGCGGCGCTGTCTCTGACCGGGATGGTATATGTGAGTAAGAAGAAATCTTGAGAACGCAAAAAAGAAATCCCGAAAGGGATTTCTTTTTTGTCGGGGGACGAAGCCCCACGCCAGCGTGAGCGCTGGCTCGCAATGACAGGGAAGGGACGTCGTACCCCAAGGGCATTTGTTCCATGCGCTCCACGGCAGGACACCGGCCCCTACAAACGAAAGGACAGCGCCCCATGCGGGGCGCTGTCCTTCTATATGAGGGTGTTACCACTCCAGGTTCTTTTCCGTCTCCTTGCTGAACACATGGGCCACATTGCCGCCGAAGATCATGTTGACCTCGCTGCCCATGGGGAAGTGGGCGGCGTTGCCGTTGGTGGGGACGATGACCACCACGTCATGGTCGTGGGTGGAGATATGCAGATGCACAGAGGAGCCCATCAGCTCACTGACATCCACGGTACCCTTGACGCCGTCGGCGCAGAGCATGATGTGATCGGGGCGAACGCCCAGCGTCACGTCCTGTTCCGGTACATTTTTAGCGCTGAGCCGGGCCTGCTTATCCTCGGCCAGTTCCACGTTGATGCCGTCGATAGCCACGGCGTATTTGCCGTCGCTGTTCTTCACCAGCTTCGCGTCAAAGAGGTTCATCTGGGGCGTGCCGATAAAGCCGGCCACGAACAGATTGGCCGGGTGGTCAAAGACCTCCTGGGGCGTGCCGATCTGCTGGATGAAGCCATCCTTCATGATGACGATGCGGTCGCCCAGGGTCATGGCCTCGGTCTGGTCATGGGTGACGTAGATAAACGTGGTGTTGATCCGCTGGCGCAGCTTGATGATCTCGGCGCGCATCTGGTTGCGGAGTTTGGCGTCCAGGTTGGACAGGGGCTCGTCCATCAGGAACACGGCGGGGTCGCGGACAATGGCGCGGCCGATGGCCACACGCTGGCGCTGGCCGCCGGACAGGGCCTTGGGCTTGCGGTCCAGATACTGGGTGATGTCCAGAATTTCCGCCGCCTGCCGCACCTTGCGGTCGATCTCGTCCTTGGGGACCTTTTTCAGTTTTAGGGAGAAGGCCATGTTCTCATACACGGTCATGTGGGGGTACAGGGCGTAGTTCTGGAACACCATGGCGATGTCCCGATCCTTGGGCTCCACGTCGTTCATCAGCTTGTCGCCGATCCACAGCTCGCCGGAGGTGATGTCCTCCAAACCGGCGATCATACGCAGGGTGGTGGACTTGCCGCAGCCGGAGGGGCCCACCAGCACGATGAACTCCTTGTCGGCGATCTCCAGACTGAACTGCTGGACAGCCACAACGCCCTCATCGGTGATCTGAAGATTGCTCTTCTTCTCCTGGGGCTCTTCGCCCTTCTTTGCTTTCTTTTTCTTCTCGGTGTTGGGGTAGACCTTCTTCAGGTCCTTCAGAATGACCTTTGCCATACATTTTTGACTGTAACCGTCCTGCCTCCGCAAAAGACGGCCTCGCACGGGCATTGCCCTCAGTGCCTTACGACAGGTCTCCACACTGCCGCACCGCCAGCCACAGCGGGTATTCCTCCTTATCTTTTGCCGTCCGGCGGCATGAAGTGGAGTGCCGCCTGACGGTGGGAATACGGTAAGTATAACCGAAAACGTTTCCAAGCGCAAGGGCTTTTTGTGATATATATGAAAAAAATACTGCCTGCTGGGAAGGGCAGGCAGTATTTCTCACAAATCAACGATAACAGGCGTGTGGCCGGTGTGGGGCAGCAGCTTTTCCAGCACGTCGGCGGTCTTCAGCTTCAGTGTACTGGTGCAGATGCACGGGTGGCAGGAGAAAAAGGGCGCGTCATAGACCTCGCGGTCGATGAGCAGCCGGACACGGTGCTCCGTATCGTTGGCCAGGCCCAAAATGGTGGCGGAGCCCGGGTGGCAGCGCAGCATCTCCCACAGGCTCTCCTCCGGGGCGAAGCTCAGGCGGGAAGAGTTGATCTGCGCGCTGAGGTCCTTGGTGTGGAAGGGCTTGTCCGGCGGCATACACAGCAGATAGAACGCGGTTTTCTGCCGGTTGCACAGGAACAGATTTTTGCATACGGACACGTCCAGTACGCGGCTGACCTCGGCGCACAGCTCCATGTTGAAGGCGGCGTCATGGCTGACGCGGTCGTATTCGATACCCAGCTTGTCCAGCAGGTCGAAGGCTGCGGCCTCCTGTGGCAGCAGCTGGCTCTCCGGACGGGTGTTATGGGATACGGGGGAGATGGTCACTGCGCGTCACCTCGTTTCAGCAGCAGCTCTCCGGCGCGGTAGATGTCGCCTGCGCCCACGGTGATAATCATATCGCCGGGCTGGGCCAGCTTTTCCAGCTCGTCCGCCGTCTGCTCCAGCGTGGCGCAGTAGACGGCGCCGGGGATGCGGGCGGCCAGGTCCCGGGAGGAGATGCCGATGTCGTTCTTTTCCCGGGCGGCGTAGATCTCCGCCAGCACTACGCGGTCCGGCAGGCGCAGTACCTCCACAAAGTCGTCGAACAGCGCGGCGGTGCGGGTGTAGGTGTGGGGCTGGAAGGCCAGGATGAGCCGTTTGTGGGGCAGCGCCTGCGCGGCGCTCAGCAGCGCCCGCACCTCGTCGGGATGATGGGCATAGTCGTCATAGACCTCCGCGCCGCGGAAGGTGCCCTTGTGCTCGAAGCGCCGTCCGGCGCCGGTGAAGGACGCCAGGCCCGCCGTTACCGCCTCGCCGGGAAGGCCGAGAACATAGGCGGCGCTGGCCGCCGCCAGGGCGTTGGAAATATTGTGGGCGCCGGGGACGTGCAGGGACACATGGGCGTAGGTCAGGCCGTTGATGACCACGTCGAAGTCGCCGTAGCCGTCAAAGAAGGAGACGTTGTCGGCATAGCAGTCGGCGCTGCGGTCTTTGACACTGAAGGTGAACACCGGATGCGTCAGGCCCTTGACGGCCTCGCGGGCACCCTCGTCATCGGCGTTGGCGATGATAAAGCCGCGCTCCGGCACCAGGGCGGCAAAGTCGTGGAAGGAGTGCTCGATATCGGCCAGGTCCTTGAAGAAGTCCAGATGATCGGCGTGGACGTTAAGGATCACCGCCACGGTGGGAAAAAAGTTCAGGAAGGAATTGCAGTACTCACAGCTCTCCAGAATGATGGTGTCGCCCCTGCCCACCCGATAGCCGGAGTGCAGCAGCGGCAGCGTGCCGCCGATCATCACCGTGGGGTCTGCCTGGGCCGCCATGAAGATGTGGGTGGCCATGGAGGTGGTGGTGGTCTTCCCGTGGGTTCCGGAGACGCACAGGGCGTTGCGATAGCCCTGCATGATGGCGCCCCAGGCCTGGGCGCGCTCATAGACCGGGATGCCCCGGGCCACGGCGCCGGCGATCTCGGGATTGCTGTCGTGAATGGCGGCGGTGCGGATGACCGCGTCGCAGTTTTTCAGGTTCTCCGCCGAGTGGCCGATGGCCACGGGGATCCCCACAGAGCGCAGGTGCTTCACCGTGTCGCTCTCGCTCATGTCCGAGCCCTGCACCGTCACGCCCATGCCCTGCAATACCTCCGCCAGGGCGCACATACTGACGCCGCCGATGCCCGCCAGGTGGACCCGCTTGCCGGGGTGGATATACTTGTGAAAGTCCTCAGTAGGATGAAACATATTTGCTGCCTCCTTGACAGGAACAGAAAAATTACTGTACTATTATAATACAACGTTTCCGCCCATGCAACCGGCTTTTTTGCCGGTATTTGGCGGCGGAGGATGAAAAAACGTGAGGGGAGGCGAAGCCATGCTGCCGCAGGCGGTGCAATATGTGCTGGAACGGCTGGAGGATGCGGGCTTCGCCGCCTATGCCGTGGGCGGCTGCGTGCGGGACACGCTGCTGGGCCGCACACCGGGAGATTGGGACGTGACCACCGCCGCGCGGCCGGAGCAGGTGCTTGCACTGTTTGACGGCTATGCCATCCCCACCGGGCTGAAGCACGGGACGGTCACGGTCCGGGCGGGGGAGATGCACATTGAAGTGACCACCTTCCGGGCGGATGGGACCTATACGGACCATCGCCGGCCGGATCAGGTGTTTTTCTCCGACAGGCTGGAGGAGGATCTCTGCCGCCGTGACCTGACGGTGAATGCCATGGCGATGGACCTGCGCGGGCATATCACCGATCTGTATGGCGGGCTGGAGGATCTGGAGGCGGGTATCCTGCGGTGTGTGGGAGAGCCGGAACGACGCTTTGAGGAGGATGCGCTGCGTATCCTGCGGACGCTGCGCTTTGCCGCCGTACTGGGATTTTCGGTCGAGCCGCGGACCGATGCGGCGCTGCGGGTGAAGGCGCCGCTGCTGCGCTGTATCGCGCCGGAGCGTATCCTGACAGAGATGGATAAACTGCTGTGCGGCAGTCACGTGCTGCCGGTGCTGTTGAACTGGCCGGACGTGCTGGCGATGTTCCTGCCGGAGATCGCGCCCTGCGTGGGCTTCGATCAGCACAATCGCCATCATATCTACGACGTGTGGGGGCACAGCGCCCACGCAGTGGCCGCCGTCCCGGCGGAGGTGGTCCTGCGCTGGACTATGCTGCTCCATGATATCGGCAAGCCGGCGTGCTTTACCCGGGACGAGCAGGGCGTGGGGCATTTTTATGGTCACCCGGCCATCTCGGCGGACCTGGCGGCGGATATCTGCCGCCGCCTGCGGATGGACAACCGCACGGCCGAACGCATCGTGACACTGGTGCGCTGGCACGACCGGGATATTGCCCGGACGGAGAAGGCTATTGCCCGCGCCGTGTCGCAGCTGGGAGAGGAGACGTTTCGGCAGCTGCTGGAGGTGAAGCGGGCCGACAACGCCGCCCAAAGCCCGGAGGATCGCTGCCGTCTGGCGGATATACAGCAGGCGGAGGATCTTCTGAACACGCTGCTGGCGAAGCGGCAGTGCTTTTCACTGAAGGACCTGACGGTGAAGGGCGGCGACCTGATGGCGCTGGGGCTGCGGGGGCGAGAGGTCGGTGATGCGCTGCAGTATCTGCTGAACGCCGTGCTGGACGGAACGCCTAACGATAAAGAGACCCTGCTGAAGCTGGCGGCGGAGAGAAAATAGCCCCGCGGCGCTTTCTGCGGGAAGGAGGTATAAACTTCGACTTCCCGGAGGCAAGACAGCAAAAGAGGAAGATACCAAAAGGTGTCTTCCTCTTTTGGTGCCTCGTCGGGGATTCGAACCCCGGACACCCTGCTTAAAAGGCAGGTGCTCTACCTACTGAGCTAACGAAGCGTATGCAGTTATCGTAAGGACGGTGTCGTCCGAAAAGACCTGGCAGGGATGGCTGGACTCGAACCAGCGGATGAGGGAGTCAAAGTCCCTTGCCTTACCACTTGGCGACACCCCTGTGTGGAAAGGGATGAGGGACCGGGACACTCCCGATCCCTCATTTCTTTTTGTGGGGTGGGTAAAGGGACTCGAACCCTCGACACCCGGAACCACAATCCGGTGCTCTAACCAACTGAGCTACACCCACCATATACATCCGCACGGGAAGCGCTGACGCCCGTAAGGGGAAATGGCACGCCAGAAGGGACTCGAACCCCTGGCCTACTGCTTAGAAGGCAGTTGCTCTATCCAACTGAGCTACTGGCGCATACTGTCAAGTTGGAGCGGGTGACGGGAATCGAACCCGCATCCCCAGCTTGGAAGGCTGGTGCCCTGGCCATTGTGCTACACCCGCATACGCCCTCCGCTCAAATCGTCAGCTCGGTTATAATACCACAATTGCCCCGCATCTGTCAAGAATAAAATCGAAAAACCGAAAAATGATTTTGCATGACGACGCCACGCCCTGCAAATACTACTCAAAATGATCGGGAGGTATCGCTATGTCAGACATGTTTTGTTTCCAGTGCCAGCAAACTGCCGGCAACAAGGGCTGCGTCCGCACCGGCGTGTGCGGCAAGCAGCCCGCCACCGCCCAGCTGCAGGATCAGCTCATCACCCAGCTCATCCGCCTTGCGGAGGCGGCGGAGCGCTGCGGGGAGCACACGCCGGAGGCGTCCCGCCTGCTGATAGACGGTCTGTTCACCACGCTGACCAACGTCAACTTCGATGACGACGCCATCCGCCGCTTCACCGACCGCGTCACGGCGGAGGAAGCTCCCGCCCGAGCCGAGATATACCGCGGGCAGCTCCAGGCGTACAGCGACGCACTGAGCCGCATCATGGAAATGCCGGTGGAGCGGCGGGTATTGTACTTTTTCCAGTGCGGGCAGGAAATTTCTTTGTAGATCCTGTGAAAAAAGCTTGCAATTTGGAAAGATATATGCTATCATCACAGATGCGTTTGTGGATATGCCACGGCGACGAGTGAACCAGAAAGGGGTGAACATGAGCAATGAAGGAAGGAATCCATCCCAATTATCAGCAGACTACTATCAAATGCGCCTGCGGTAATGTGATTGAGACAGGTTCTACGAAGAAGGATATTCGCGTGGAAGTCTGCTCTAAGTGTCACCCCTTCTTCACCGGCAAGCAGAAGCTGGTGGATACCGGCGGACGCGTGGCCAAGTTCAACAAGCGTTTCGGTCTGGACAAGTAAAGACACTTTTACAGGACCCGCACCCGTTTTGGCTGCGGGTCCTGTTTGCATTTGCCGCCGGGTATGCGAAAATCTTTGGTAAAAACACCGGAAACGAGGGCAAATATGGAACAAACGACCTTACAGGAAGAAAAGCGCGACTATGCGGTGCTGGTGGGCCTGCGGTCCCCGGTGCTGGGAGACGACAGCGCTGACGAGGAGAGCCTGGCGGAGCTGGGGGCACTGGTGGAGACGGCCGGCGGCGAGCCGGTGGGGACGATCCTTCAAAGCCGGGAGAAGCCCGACCCCCACAGCTTTATCGGCGAGGGCAAGGTGGAGGAGGTCAGGCGCATGGTGGACAACAGCGACGCCACCATGGTCATCTTCGACAACGACCTGTCGCCCTCCCAAATACGTGTACTGACGGAACTTTGCGGCGTGCAGGTGCTGGACCGCAGCGGCCTCATTCTGGACATCTTCGCCCAGCGGGCCAAGACGAAGGAGGGCTGCTTGCAGGTGGAGCTGGCGCAGTACCAGTATCTGCTGCCGCGGCTCATCGGCATGTGGTCGCATCTGGAGCGGCAGGGCGGCACCGGCGGCTCGCCCATCGGACCTATCGGCTCCAAGGGCCCCGGCGAGACGCAGCTGGAGACGGACCGGAGGCACATCCATCGGAAGATCGACAAGCTGAAGGAGGAGCTGGAGGAGGTGCGACGGGTGCGCAGCACCCAGCGGCAGCGGCGGATGAAAAATGAGATCCCGGTGGTGGCCATCGTTGGCTATACCAATGCGGGCAAATCGAGCTTATTGAATACGATCACCGGTGCAGAAGTCTTGAGCTATGACAAGCTCTTCGCAACGCTCGACCCCACCTCCCGCGCGCTGACTCTGCCGGACGGCAGAAGAGTTATGCTCATAGACACGGTCGGATTCATCCGCCGCCTGCCGCACGGACTTGTCGAGGCGTTCAAATCGACCCTCGAAGAAGCGGCGAGCGCAACGCTGATACTCAACGTCTGCGACGCTTCGTCGCCGGACTGCGCCGAGCACCTTGAGGTCACGAACAGGCTTCTCGAAGAGCTCGGATGCAAGGGCAAGCCAATAATCGCCGTGTTCAACAAGTGCGACGCCGCGCCGGATCTCTCATGGCTCTCGGCGGGACTGCACAGCGTCAAGATATCCGCGCTCACGGGAGAGGGACTGGACAGGCTTTTAAACGAGATGGTCAGGGCACTGCCGCCCACGCGCAAAAAGGTCACGCTCCTGCTCCCCTATTCCATGGGGTCGGATGCCGCGCTCCTGCGCGAAAAAGGCGCGCTCGACCGCGAGGAATACCGCCCGGACGGACTCAAAATGACCGTCACCGCAGACGCAAAGCTCCTCGAAAGATACAAAGATTATATTGTATAATAAATTGTATAGTAAAACACCGACCTCCGGGATATATCGGGGGTCGGTGCTGTTTATAGTGGTTGACTGTCTCCGTCGCAACGAGCTTTATCGCCGCGTCGCTCACACTACTGCGCTCGCCGCTCTATGGGCTCGGCTACGCCGCAAACGACATTGTATTAATTATTATGTGGATAATGGCGACTGTCGACGACCCGTCGTATCTGCCGATGATAGTCTGTTTCTCGGTGTTCTTTATCAATGACTGCTACGGCTTCATCAACTGGAGAAAGATCAGGCAGCGCCAGGGAGAGACTGCCCCGACGCAGTGAACTTGCGTGTGTAGTCCGCTATCTCAAGCGTGCGGTCGGATTTTTTGGCGGCGATAAAGATAAAGTGATATTCGCCGCTTTTCTCGGGGAGGGTGTTGAACTCACCGGTGTCGGCATTATAGATAAGACAGAGGTCGTATTCGCCGAGCGTAAAAGCCGGGGCGCAGCCCTGAAGCTCGGTCGGCAGCTCTTCTTTCCAGCGGTCGTCGCTTTTGGCGTTTTGAAAAAATGCGTCGAAGCTCGTCTTTTCGCAGAGCACCGATGAGCGTACCTCACCCTCGAACAGCTTGTTGATTACGCATTTTTCGCTCTGCGGAAGCTCGATATTTATCTCCGCAGCATATTTTTCGGCGGCAAGATTGTCGGATATGTACGAATCTTTGAAAATCGGCGTAAACGAGCCGTAGACTGCAAGGATGACCGCGAGAATCAGCCCGACGACTATGTTTCTGATGTTGCGTATGCCCTTTTTGTTTTGATAAAAGCCGAAGATTATTGACGCTGTCGGTATCGGCAGGAAGAGATAGAAAATCCACATTCTGTTCACGGCTTCGCCCAGAGCGAAGCTTGACGGAACATCCGGAACTGCGGCTTCAAGGGCGGTGAGCGCGAAAAACGGGCAGAGTATGGAGAGGATTATCAGCAAAATCGATATCACTTTCCCCTTGCCGGACGCTGCGACTGTGTTTTTTCCCGCGCCTATATACGGCCTGACCGCATCGCACAGTGGCTCCGATTTGCGCAGGATGAATAATTTCCCCCCAAGGACAAACACTGCATGCGTCTGATTTTCGAGAATATTTGACACATCTCCGTAGCGCACGACAAATCGGCTCGAAAGCTCGCCGCGGCGCATGACGGTTATCACCATTCTGTCCGCATAGAGATCGTATTCGTATTTTCTGTCTGCACTTTTTTGCAAGGCACTCTTTTTGTAAGAGACGGCCCCGATTATCTGTTTGATAAGGACGGCTATAGTGAAAATCAGCGCGGCAATGCAAAAGCCCGGAATGTCGATTCTGTCGTCGCCGATGACGGACGCAGAAAGAACTATGGTAAAAAGCACCGCGACGAACAGCGTTCTTAGAATACGCGGCATGAAAACAATGCGCGTTGCGGATTTTATGTCTTCCGGGTTGTATGTTATTTCGCCGTGCTTATGCGGGATTACTGCCGCGGGTGCTTTTTGCGGACTCTCCGTCTGCTGCTCCGACATGAGCGCGTCGAACGACACGCCGAAGATATCTTTTAATGTATATATGTTGTCGATGCTCGGCGCAGTCTGCCCGGTCTCCCACTGGCTGACCGTCTGGCGGCTGACCGAAAGTTTATTTGCAAGCTCCTCCTGGGACATACCGCGCTCTTTTCGCAGAGCCTGTATCCGTGATCCGATCGTCATAGCTTTTCTCCTCCCTTTTGTGGTTCAATTATATCAGAGAAGTCTGCTGTCCGCAAGAAAGCGGCGTTTGCATTTGTCAAGCGGCGCTTGCAGAGCCGTAAAAAATAAATAAAAAATAAACATTTGAAAATATGCTCATATTTGAAGTAAAAAAGTCGAATCTTCTGTTATATTATATAGAAAGCAAAGGACAGGAGGCGATACCGTGAAAAACAGGCATGAGGGTCTTGCCGAGATGAAGAAGGACGGCGTGACCTACTGCAATATGTTCTGGCTGTTCATGTTCGGCAATGTGCTCGGCGTTCTGCTCGAGGGTACATGGTGCAGGCTGGTTTTCGGCCTCTGGGAGACGCATGTCGCAACCATCTGGGGACCGTTCTCTTTGATATACGGCGTAGGCGCAGTGATGTTCTACATAAGCGGCGAAAAAATACGGAGCACCGGTTACAAGGGAGTTGTCGCCCGGTTCTGCTCTATCGCGATAGTCGCCACGGTCTTTGAGCTCGCCTGCGGGCTGCTGCTCGAATACGGCATGGGCATGAAAGCGTGGGACTACTCAAAGAGCTTCATGAACTACAAAGGTCTAATCTGCCTGAAAATGACGCTGCTCTGGGGACTTGCGGGCGTTATCTTCTCCTATATGGTCGTACCGAAGCTCAAAAAGGTGTTCGCGCGTATGCAGGGCACGGGCTGGAAGGTCGCGTGTGCCGCGTTATCGATATTTATGATAATCAATCTCTCGTTCACTCTCGTGTGCATGGTGCGCTGGAGAGACCGCCGCGCGGGGATTGCCGCGACAACGCAGATCGGTCAGTATGTCGACAGCAAGTATGACGACGCGATGATGTCAAGCCGCTTCTGCGAATGGCATGTTATAAAAAAATAAGCAAAGCTATTTTGCAATGCGGGACTGCTTTCGGGCGGTCCCTTTTTTGTTGCGACTTTTTTTGTTGTGTGGTATACTTTGGCATATAAATCTTACGGAGGAAGAAATATGCAGTATATTCTCTCCGCCCTCGTGGCGATCATTATCGCGCTCGCGCCGGTGTTCAATATTCCGCTGACCGTTGTGCCGCCCAAAGGCGAGCTGCCGCACGAGAGCGAGCCCGCGCCGTCGGAGCTTTCGGTATATGACAAAGTCGCCGGCGTTGACGACTCGGTGTTCTATATCTCCCGCCCGAACGCGGAAAATATGAAAATAATATATGCTTCCGATTTCGGCATGGACAGCAGTTCGCAGGACAACACGGACGCTTTCTGCCGCGCGATTGATTACTGCCGCAGGAATCCGGGCACGCGTCTTGTAATAGATGGCGGGGAATATAGTTTTTCTCCGCAGAATACTATCGGTCTAAATTCGCTCAAGGATGTTCTCATCGATGCCGAGGGCGCGGTGTTCGTCTTTGACTGCGACAGATATTTCGAGATAAGCGGATGCGAAAATTTTGAGATAAAAGGGCTTGCCGTCGACTGGGCTTGGGACGAATCCCGCCTTGCTTCTGTTGTTAAAATCGAGAAACGAAACGCGATAAAGCATACGTTCGATATGCGCTTTACCGAGCTTGACGAAGTGCCCGAGGATATCGCCGTCATGGTGATGACCCAGCTCCAACTGATCCGGCAGACGCAATTTCTTCTTCGCTTCGGGACGGTTCTCTTTGCAGAAATTGTCTGTTTTCATATCTGTATGTCCTCCGTAGTTTCGGGATGGCAGGTAGCACAGCCGATCACCGCTGTCAAGGAATCGGCTTTGCCTCGCTGCGCGTCCTTGACAGCGATGCTCTGCTGCGCAGCCAGGTAATCAAGGCGGCGATGCCGCCATTTGCCAATGAAAATTAGCTACATTCCAAGACTTTTTTAATCTCTCAGCCTAATTATAACAAGAACAAACGTTCGAGTCAATGCGATTATGAGAGGAAGAGCAAGCACAGCAAGTGTAGCTACACTTGCGAAAAACGGCGTGGGTTGACCGGGATTTCCTTGCAGTGCAGCAAGCAAATCCGGTGAGTACCCACACCGGAAAAACAGAGCGCTCCGGCTGACCGCCGAAACGCTCTGTTTTCATTTTTGGGATAGTCCCAAACCCTTGAAAAAGCGGAAACAAGATATTGACATTTGTCAATGCATAGTGATATAATTTTATAAGAGGTATTATCACATCACATCGTAATATCGTTTCATAGTTCCGTAGACTGATGGATTGAAGAAAGGATGAAAAGGTTATGAGTGAAAGGTTCCCAGACATTGATTGGTATTGCGACCGTTGCAATGCACACCTTAATGAGCAGCCGGGCTTTGACGATCACCACTATGTATGGAAATGTACTGAATGTGGTCATAAGAATAGTATCTCTTCTGATTCCATCTATGAGTCGGAAGAAGATTTTCGCAATTTCAACAATTAACAAGGCGGGCACGTAATGAAGCACCTTTTCAGAGCAACAAAAATCGGCTGGGAAAAGGAAAAAGAAGGTGTATGGTTTGATTCTGATGCCTATTCCAAAGAAGAAGCAGAAGCGGAGTTCAAGCCATATCAAGGAACTACGCAGCGAGGTTATCCCTATACTGGTTACGAACGTGATGGGCAAAAGTATCATGATGTAACCTATTTAGGCGAGTTTGAGGATGATGAACTTCCACATTCAGACACTGAGCTTTTAGACGCTATTCTAAAGCGGAAGAAGTAAAATATAGCTTTGTACAAGCATTGTACTTGGCATGGGGGAAGAAATAATTCACCTATCTTTTGCGTGGCTCATAGACAATAAAATCGTTGATTTCCGCCCCTAATTTATACGCAATTCACCCATTTACCTTTGCATTCACATTGGACGGATGCAGACGGCCTACTCCGATTTGCGTCCACAATTTAATCGAGCAAATAAGAAGCCCATATACAGATATCTGCCTTAGCAGCGTCTGTATATGGGCTTTGTTGTAGATTTCTGATTGCACTCGCACTGCTGTTTTTCTTGTCATGCTTTATGCAAGATTGTCATTTGAGTGCTTTGCAAATGAAATTTGCCGTGAAATCTATTCGCCCCCCGCAGGAAAGCTGTCGCGAAGTGGCCGAGGGGTTGTTTCGCTTCGCTCAAAGTAAGTAGGGGCGGATATCATGTCAAGCGAAACATGGTAAACAGTAGTGTAAGGACATGGTATACAATTATTAATATTAAATTTTTCCATCTTTTTTTGCCCTTTGTTTTCCGGCGATAATGCCGCGCGGCGCGGAAAAAATAACGGTGTCCGCAGTGCGGACAAAATCAAAAAGGGGGCGGAGCATGAAGCAAATCATAAGATTTTTCAGCGCGGTCGCGCTCATGCTCTCGGTGGGAATTTTTTCCTGCGTCGCTTACGGCGATATTCAGCTGCCCGACGAATACAGCGTCGTCGCGGGCAGCGGCGCCGATATCGGCGAGAGCGTGTTTTCTGCGTCCGCGTCCGCATCGCCGCAGGGCGAATATGAGCTTGAGGTAAAAGCGTTCGGGGTGTTCCCGGTCAAGACCGCAAGGGTGAAAGTGTCTCAGCGCAGATATGTCACCGTCGGCGGCGAAATTTTCGGCATCAGGCTCTATACGCGCGGCGTGCTGATAGTCGGGAGCGAGGAGATCGAAACGGCGTCGGGCGCCGTTGACCCGGCGGCTCGCGCGGGGCTGAAAAAGGGCGATATCATTTTAGAGATAAACGGTTTGCCCGTCAGCCGAAACAATGATATCTCCTCCGCCGTTGAGTCGAGCGGCGGCGACGAAGTTGAGCTGCTCATCGAGCGCGCAGGCAAAAAGCAGACGGTGAAACTCCTGCCCGCGCGGAGCAAAGTTGACAGCAAGTTCAAAGCCGGCCTGTGGGTACGCGACTCGTCGGCGGGGATAGGAACGGTGACTTTCTATGACCGCAAAAACGGAATTTTTGCGGGGCTCGGTCATGCGGTCTGCGATGTTGACACGGGCGAAGAGCTGCCGATATCCGGCGGCGACGCGGTCAACGCCGCGGTAAAAGGCTGCTATAAGGGCAAGGACGGTTCGCCCGGCGAGCTGTGCGGTGTGTTCGCGCCGGGAGAGATAGGCGAGCTCTATGAAAACTGCGGCATCGGCGTTTACGGCGCGTTTAGCGAATTGCCGAAAACCGGGGAGATGCCCGTGGCGATAGCCGACGAGGTCAAAACCGGCAAGGCGCAGATTATCTCGACCGTCGACGCAGACGGACCGCAGTATTATGATATCGAGATAACGAAGATCTATACAAAAAGCGGCCAGCGCAATATGATAATCGAGGTGCGCGACAAGCGGCTTATTGAAAAAACCGGCGGCATAGTCCAGGGCATGAGCGGCAGCCCGATAGTCCAGAACGGCATGCTGGTCGGCGCGGTGACTCATGTTTTTATCAACGATCCGCTCAAGGGCTACGCGATATTTGCCCAGACGATGGCGGAGGAGGCGGAGCGCATATCTTCGCCCGGATATTCCGCCGCTTCGTAGCAAAATTGGAGCATAAAATAAAAATTGCCAAAAAATGGTAATTTATTATTGACATTTATTCCCATATATGGTAAAATCCAATTGAAAAATCAACCCGGAGGTACTAATTATGGGAAAAATGTTAAAAATCATGCTTGCACAGGACACGGACACTCAGACGGGCTGCGCCGCGGCACTGCGGGCAAACGGCTTTGAGGTCGAAACAGTCCGAAAGGACGGCGCGCAGATACTCCGCCTTTTCAGGCAGGGAAGCAGACCGGACGTGCTCATCATGGACGCTTTCATGCAGGGCACGGATGCGATAGGCGTGCTCGGCGGACTTGCCGACATGCACCTTGAGCCGCGCCCGCTGGTGTTCGTGACCGCGTCGAACGCGAATCCGCGTCTTGAGCAGGAGATAACGCAGAGCGGCGCAGACTACTATTTCATCAAGCCCTTTGACACGCAGATACTCGCCCAGAGGATAAAACAGCTGACCGGGCTTTCCGCCCCGGCGCAGGGAAACATAGTTGCTTTTTCCGCGCAGGACAACAGCCTCGAGGTCACCGTCTCCGAGATAATGCACCGCATCGGCGTGCCCGCGCACATAAAGGGCTATCAGTATCTGCGCGAGGCGATAATCCTCGCGGTCAACGACGATGAGATTATGAATTCCGTCACGAAGCTTCTCTATCCTACAGTTGCAAAGACCTTCAAAACCACTCCGTCGCGCGTTGAACGCGCCATTCGCCACGCAATCGAGGTCGCCTGGGACAGAGGCGATGTCGATGTGCTCAACTCCTATTTCGGCTACACCATCCAGAACTCCCGCGGCAAGCCGACCAACAGCGAATTCATCGCAATGATATCCGACAAATTGAAGCTGAATCTGAAAATTTCTTAATTAATATCGAAAGAAAACCTCCGCATGACTTTTGCCATACGGAGGTGATTTTTTTAGCCCTGCGTGAGCGTGAGGCTCGCCGTTATCGGGAAATGATCGCTCGGATAGACTCCGTCATAGGTCGTTCTGACAACATTGTAGCTGTTGACCCTGAAGCCGGTCTTGGAGATCATTATGTAGTCGATGCAGTCGTCGTCAAGACGCTCGCCCCAGTTCTGATAGGTGCAGCTCTTTATCGGATCCTTGGTCTGATATTTGACATCGAGGAAGTTTTCGGTCGCGCTGCGATATGTCTCGGTGTCCTCTTCAACATTGAAGTCGCCCATTATCATCGCGGGCAGCGAACCGAACTGCGCTATCTTGTCGAGCACAACGCCGATGCCCTTTATCCTCGCCTCTTCGCTGACGTGGTCGAGGTGCGTGTTGAACACGACGAACTCGAGTCCCGTCTGCTTCTCCTTGAGGATAACATAGCTGCAAATTCGATAGCACGCGGAATCCCAGTCCTTGCTCATCTTTTCGGGAGTCTCGGAGAGCCAGAACGAGCCTTTGTCGATAAGGTCGTAGAGGTCGGTGCGGTAGAACACCGGGCAGCCCTCGGAGAAAGTCGATTCGTCGCGGAAGGTTATGACCGAGTCATAGCCCTGAAGCGTGCGGCACATATAATTATACTGCCACTTTGTCGCCTCCTGGAAGCCGATAATAGTCGGCGCTTCCGTTTCGATGTTCTTGACGATGAGATCGGCGCGATAGAACCAGCTCTTTTTGCCCGTGTCCATGACGTTCGCGCAGCGCAGATTGCAGCTCATGATGCGCATCTCCCCGCGCTCGAGCGGCTTATCCTCGATGACCGCGGCGTGCTGATTCTGCTTATAGTGCGGATAGTAGATGCAGAAAATGCACGCGACAGTGATGAGCGTCGCAAGCACGACACACAGCAGGCAGATAAAAACCTTCGTGCCTTGTTTCATTTGATCCTCTCCTTTGATAAAAAATTATATATCCTGTGCGCTACGCGCACTGAGTTGCGAGGTTAAATTTTTCGTTTAAGGTTAAAAAATGTGTCTTTGTAGAGTGCGGTGACCCAACAATATTATATCGTAGGGGCGGATATTATCTGCCCGCGAAATCTGTACAGGATTTTGATGTGCAGATTATAGATGTGCTCTCATACTTTTTCACTATTCACTTTTACCCATTACTTTGAGCGAAGCGAAACAAACCCCTCAGTCTCGGCTTTGCCGAGCCGGCTCCCCTGCAGGGGAGCCGAAAAGCAGGCGAACGAAGTTCGCCCCTACGGTCGAAACA
>OGUM01000537.1_pt1 | contig 32546 bp, 26 predicted proteins | sample 1553631 | NCBI WGS metagenome assembly OGUM01 (sample SAMEA2580228, study PRJEB22360) | human gut metagenome | biome: human gut; feature: human-associated habitat; material: faeces | place: Denmark | collected 2008/2010 | reverse complement strand
GGGCAGCCAGTACACCTCGAGCAGGTTTTGCGGGGAGCTCGAGGATCGCGGGTTCGTCCAGTCGTTTTCCCGCAAGGGCTGCCCTTACGACAACGCCGTCATGGAGTCGTTCTCCAAGGCCTTGAAAAGGGAGCTTCCCCTCGATCGCAAGTACGACACCCGGATAGAGGCCAGGCAGGAAATATTCAAGTTCATCGAGCTGTATTACGATACCAGGCGGCCGCACTCATCCCTCGGCAACCTATCGCCCGTGGAATATGAGCGGCAGTGCGCTCATTAGCTCGATTCCGAATGTCCATAAAACAGTCCCAGTCCAGAAGACGGCGTAAAGGGCGTCAACGGAATCGGGGTAGATTCAGATTCAGATTCACGCGTGCACTCGAGGATCACTCGTCCTGGAACATCCGAATCCAGCTGGAGCAAAGAAAGTCAGCTTGCAAAAAGCCGCCCAGAAGCGGCACAAAAGACGTTAATAGGGTAGGAACGACTCAGATCAGTCCCGTCAACCTCCTTATCGGAGCGGTGACGGCTCTGCCTATCTTATAAGAGCGGGAGCCCAGTATTCCTTCAAGCTCGCCCTCAAGCCGCGTTAGTTTGTCGCACATATTGACCATCTCGGCATCTTGCTCGCTGCTCCTTTTCCAGGAAGCCCACTCAAGCCAATCCAGATACCAAGCCTGATCGTCTAAAGCATACTGTGCCATCCTCCGAGAAAACAACAAATAGTCTTCCAACTGCGAAAAAACAAGCGTCCTATACTGTTCTAGAAGGGAGCTGTCACACCCTGCCGCTTCCGCTTTTCCCGATAGGGAAAAGTGTGGCTCAATTTGAGCCTTGGTGTAGTCTGCGATTTCCCTTAATCCGCCTATCGTTCTCATGGAATTGCTATTTGCCACAATGGCATCTACAAAATGGCGCGAAAAAGCACCCTCGAACAAATCAGAAACACCTCTACTGCACAAGGAGATCCACAAAGACTCAAAAGCATGAGCAAAGCAAAGCGGGCTTTTATCATTTGTCGATTGAAGACTCGCGCGATTCGTAACACGATAATGGACCAACTGCCTATCCAAAGGCGAGATCCTTTCAGCAAGGGCAAGGGCCGTGCAAGTAAACAAGAGGTCATTGGTCCTCTCGATTTCCTGAAAGGTTATTTTCTTCTCAAGAATAAAATCCCTTTTAAACAGCTTGTTCCAGGTATAGTTCCCGAACAAACCAAAAAGATTACCTGCTGCCTCCTCTGGCGAAAAGCATGAAGATGGAACCTCGTCCTTCTTGAAGACCCAGGCTGCCTGGCGGTTTGCATCGCGGTTCTCATCATAGAGCCATGCGCCAAACGCCACAATATCAGCGTCGTCTTCACTTGCTTTCGCCAATGCAAGTTCAAGCATGTTCGGCTCAAAAAAATCATCCGAATCTAAGAAGGAAAGGTATTTACCCTCCGCCATAGCGAGTCCTGTATTACGAGCTGCGCCAGCCCCCTTATTCGGTTGCTCGATTACCTTAATTCGCGCATCCTTACTTGCATATTGCGTCAATATCTCCCCAGATAAATCGCTAGATCCGTCATTTATAAACATAATCTCAATATCACTAATTGTTTGATTTACGATGCTATCGATACATTGGGGCAAATACTTTTCGGCATTATAGACCGGAACGATCACCGAGACAGATGGAGAGCGCAAAAATCCTCCCTACATTGTGTTTCAATTTAAACGTTATAAAGGACGTTCAGTATTAGCAAAAGCTCTTCGCTATAATCTTTTGGTCTTCAACAGCAAATCGAGTTCTGTCCCCCACAAATACTACGCATTCTGGCTCCTTTTCGGCAACATAGCCAATCGCATGAGCAACACTGTCCAGGTCTTGTGGGTCTTCGAGCATTACCCGCTGCCCCTTTATCGCAGAATAAGGACCCACCGCAAGAGAATCGGCAGGATACCAAATCGAAGAGCACACAATTCCATGACGAGTTACCCTTTCGTCAATCCAATCGTTGATTAGCGAATTGGCCTCATACGGCCCATTTCCGCAGAACCGTATCGCCACTTTCCCCCTAGCTCGGATACGATCAAGAACCTCATCGGGCATGCAACCCGGCCCCGCGAATATTAGGGCGCTTTCGTTTTCGCCAATAAGGGCTTCTTCAGTATATTGATCTAGCGGCTCTTCTATCTCCTTTAGGAGAACAGGACATTTCGCCATGTAGGCATAAGGGGAAAATGTGACCATATCGCCCAAGCACCCCTCGTAGGTCAGAGCAACTTCTTTCCCCCAAAAAGAATTTCGCAGTCCATACTCGTAAATTGAACGCGAAGCTCCTTTCGCATCCGCGCCAGCTATGTGCTCAATCGCTGCTCCGGGCAACAAATCCCCAAGTTCTTTTCGGATTGGTTCAAGGGCAAATGTTCCACCATCGACAATCACAATCACAGCAGGGTTGAGGCGCAGGACCTCCTGAGCCGTCGTATCGGGCACCCTATCATCCTGTAGAAGGAGAATGGGAGCCCCTAACGCACCCGCAAGCCCGTTTGAAATAAGAGGCATAATGCTGTGCTCTCCCGACGCAAGAACAACAGACTTCGTCCCTTCAGGAAATGTCTTATTGGATAGTTTCGCCGCAATACCGTAACGAGTATCAGCCTCGATTGATTCCACCTTGCTCATATCGGGCTTCTTCGAATCCTGCAAGGCTTCGAACACAATCTGCTCCGATTCCTTGCTGCCCACATGACCACCCAGCACACGATAGGTCTGGCACACTTCCTTTGCCGTGCCCGCCATGCGCAAATGACCCTTTTCGATCCATACCGCCTTGTTGCACAAGCGCTCGATCTGGTCGTTGTTATGCGAAACGATAAGCACCGTCACGCCATGCTCTTTGATCAGCTTCGTGATGCGGTCTTCGCACTTCTTCTGGAACATGAAGTCGCCCACGGAAAGCACTTCGTCCACGATCAAAATCTCGGGCACGATAACCGTAGCAATCGCAAAAGCAATGCGCGCCACCATACCGGAAGAATAGTTCTTCATGGGCATGTCCAGGAACTTTTCCACCTCGGCGAATTCAACGATGTCGTCAAAGTTTTCTTCAATGAACTGCTTCGAATAGCCCAACAACGCACCATTTAAGTAGATGTTTTCGCGCGCAGTAAGCTCCATGTCGAAGCCCGCGCCAAGCTCAATGAGCGGGGCGATATTGCCACTGACCGTACATGATCCTTTGCTGGGCTCCAGTACACCGGCGATGATCTTCAGGATGGTGGATTTGCCAGAGCCGTTCGTCCCCAGAATGCCGAACACGTCGCCCTGCCTCACCTCAAAGGAAACATCGTCGAGTGCGCGGAATTCCTTAAAGCGTAATTCGCGCTTTGCAGCGGCAATAACGTATTCTTTGATGCTGTTCAGCTGCTCACTTGCCATGTTGAAGATCATGGACACATGGTCCACTTTGATCATGGTTTTCTTCGATGAATCGTCCGCAAGCTCGGATTCGATTTCTAGAACGCTGGTGTTCACGTTTTCGGGCATGGTTGTTCCTTAAACGTAGAGAATGAACTTCTTTTCGGTCTTCTTGAAAATAAGCAGACCGATAGCGAATGCAGCCACCGCCATGCCCAGGCACAGCAGGTTTTCCTGCAAGCCGGGCACCGTGCCGCTCAGGATAAGGTCACGGAAGTAAGTTACGTAGTGATACATAGGGTTGTACTGCATAAGCGGCGCCGCCCAATCAGGCAAGATTTCTACGGGGTAGAACAGCGGCGTGGCGTACGTCCATGCGGTGATAACGACGCCCCACAGGTGGCATACATCGCGGAAGAACACCGAAAGGGCGGAAAGGGCCATGCCCACGCCCGCGCTGAACAGCACCACGTACAGGAGCAGCAGCGGCAGGGCAAGCAGGCTAACGTGCGGCATAACCTGGAAGAAGATCATTACCGCAGCTACAGCAATGAGCGAAATGCAGAAGTTCACCAGCTGGAACAGCACTTTTTCAAGCGGGAAGATAAGCTTTTCGATGCGGATCTTCTTGATAAGCGAAGAAGATTCGATGATGGAATTCATGGCGCCTGATGTCGAATCGGCCATGAGGGCAAACATAACGTTGCCAAGAATTACGTACAGCGGGTAGTTTTCGATGCTGAACTTGAAGAACGTGCTGAACACAACGGAAAGCACGATCATCATGAGCAAGGGGTTCAAAACCGACCACAGAACACCCAGGGCGCTGCGACGGTACTTCAGCTTGAAGTCCCTGGATACAAGGGACGTTATGGTGAACCAATTCCTTCTGGCATTAGCGCTTGAGAGCATATTTGGCATTAATGCAGTTCCTTATCGTTTAGTGGTTGCGCAGGGGGGGGTGCCGCCTTTGCGGTTGGCACCCAACGCGACCTAAATAATCACGATGTTTTATTGTAAAGGGTATTGGCGTACGCTTGCCAGCCTGCACGGTTTTTGCGGAAAATGGGGCACGATTCGCAAGATATGCTCTTAAAAATACTTTTCCGCTCTCACGAAATGCTGGCTCCACTCTTTCAGGATCTTCTTCGCTTTTCGGCAGTCCTTTTTTATCAGCGATTCCCGCTTGCGGACCGACTCACCGTCCACTCTGTCCTGAATGCCATGGACCAAATGAATAGTCCCCTCTTCTTCGTAAAAAACGAACGAACCTTCATCGGGTCCGATTCGAACATAGGAGGGGCACCTACTAAGCATCCTATAAAAGCTTTTCGAGACACCTCCTATGTGCTTTTGAATAGCGTTCAGAAAAGAGGCATAGAGATCCCTTATCTCGTAATTAAATTCTTCAACATAATGCCCAATGGAAAGCTTGATAGGTCCATCAAGCTCGTCGATCCGATAAGCCCATTTATCCATAGAGGCAATAATCTTAGGCTTTGCGCTAAAATGGGCCGATTCTCTCAATTGACCCAAATCAAAACATGCATAAAACCTCTTCCCATTGCCATAGGTTGACGCAACCGTCTGCCCATGCTGAACATAGTTTCTTAGTTCGTAGAAAAGATAGTAGGCTTGTTTCTTGTCGTATTTTTCCGATGCTGCCTGTTTATACCTCTGACATGCAAACGAATCCTTTCCCGTTTCCGCTTTAAGGATCCCTTCCATAGAATCAGCGAGATTCCTTCCTGCAGATATGTAGTTCGCTACATATCCGTTTTTTCCAGCTGCTTGAGACGAACGTTAATCTGCTTCAGAAGACCCACTGCAGGAGTGAAAGGCGTTAGCCCTTCTCGCCGTCTTTCAGCGCTCGCTTCAAATCTAGGTACATGTAGCCCGAATCAATTGCTTCCAGGCGCTGCTGGGCTCTATCGGAAAGAGCGACCAGCGAAACACCCGGGGGGGGCAGGCTAATGCCTTCTGAGAGCCAGAAATGAATACATCAACACCCAATTCGGCCATGTTAAGAGGATCAGCCAAGAAAGAACTGATCGCGTCCATAATGAACAAGCAATTTTTTTTCTTGCAAAAACCGAAAGCATTTCCGCATCATATAAAACGCCTGTCGATGTCTCATGGATATTAACGAGCAGCGCCGAATAGCCACCCTGGTCGTAATCAGAAAGTACCTCAGAAATTAGCGTTTTCCCCATTGGGACAATAACGTCATCGTGCGGCACGCCATGAATGTCACACAACTCGGAGAAACGCCTGCCAAAACTTCCGCCCACAACTATTAAGGCCTTGTCATTAGAGGAAAGCAGATTCGCTACCGCTGCCTCCATCGCAGCAGTACCAGATCCTGTCAGAATGCAGCACGCGAGCCCTCTGGAGCGCCAGCCAGCTCAAGAAACAACTTCTCATTTTCAAACATAACATCAGAGAATTCAGGTGTTCTAAAATAAGGAACTTGCTCTGCACCAACAGAAAGAACCTCTGCACTAGACATTACCGGACCAACAGTGAAATTAAGCATCTATGCACCCTCGGTTAAAAGTTGCCACATTCCGTATTGAGACTCGCTACCACACAACAACCCGCGTCCCGCTAGGAATCGTATCGTATATCCATTTTGCATTATCCAATGCAAGTCTAACGCAACCATGCGATGCGTTGATACCGAGACGCCCGTCTTGCACCGATGTCATGCTACCAGGATTGTACAGGACAGAGTGGAACAAATAATTACCGTAGAATTGGGTCCAATACCAACAGGTGTATCCGTGACCGAAAGATTGTCCCCTTGAGCCAACAACGAACTGGCCTTTGACAGTTGGGGTATTCCATGCGCCGCTCGTGCATGTCATTGTGCGGTTTACAATCCACTTTCCGCGAGGTCGCTCGAATACAACAACTTGATTTGAGCCGGTATCAACAATGATCTCCCAATTAGTAGCACTGGAATACCAATTCGCCCGCTCAAGCCACCATGCGTAGTAGGAGTTGTCCTCCCGATATACACCTGACCAATCACTCCAGATATAGCTACCATCTGAAAGCTGGGTACCACCCATTGGAAGCGCATAGCCAAATCGCAGAGAATAATTAATGTACTTTTTCAAGTTGCTCGAAATCGCAGCGTTTCCGCCAAATACACGATACTCGCCTATCGAACTAACATTTCTTGCAGCCGTCCCAATACTTGACGAATAAGCATTGCCAACCAGTGCAATCAATGAAGACTGCCGCCCCTGCAAGCCGGAGCCCGTTAAAGCATCATAGGGTTTTTCTCCAGACGCAAATGCAATATTCTTCCATGTCATTCCCGCATCCGAAACAGCCCATTCGTTAACGTTGGAGTTCGTCTGGTAACGGTCTTCTCCACTCAGCCTTATCGCAGAATGCTCATTGGACGAACCGTAAAGATTTACGCCAGAGATAAATCCTTCAGCTTTTTGGGAGATCGCCGATTCTCCTCCGACAACCACTGCCTGACCTTTCAGGCATCCATCGTCAGCAGCCAAAAGCAACATGTCTTCCTGGCTTTCGGAAAGATCACCTGACATCAAAAAGATCGGAGATTTGTGGGCATAAGCAACTGCAGAAACCGAAAGGGCATCCGGAAAGGACTCGCCATTTGCGAAAAAAACGAAATCGGAGCCCCATAGATTATTCTGAACTCCATATTTGTATATCTCAGACTGCGTCTCATATCTGTTTTTGCCACCAAGCCTTACAACCTGGTATTTCTTTTGCAAAGACGACTCAACAGCACTTCCAATAGATCCTTGCCCGCCAACGACAAGAACCTTTTGCACCCCAAGCCTATCCATCTCCGATGATGTTGCGCTCGGTAAGGAATCAGTAGCAGAGTATAAAATTGGACAGCTTAGGGCACCAGACAGCCCCGACACAGAAAGAGCATCTGGCCACCCTTCTGAGCCAACCAGAATCGCGTACTCCGAATTCGAGAAGGCAGCTTTTGATTGCTCGACCGCAGTATCAAATCGAGTCTCTCCCGCATACGTTTTCGAAGAAACGTTATTCGCATTTTCATCGGCATATGCAAACGCAGGGAAAGACGAACATGCAATCATCATGACAAAAAACGCTGCTACAAGCCCAACGGCCAATTGACATCTGGCTCTATTTTCCATCACGGCTCCTATTCAGCAATTTCTCATTAAGAGCATCAAAGGACGGGTCTTTATAGCCGAGACAAAAAAGTCCCATCTCTCCTCCGTACATCGAATCAGCAATTTGACGAAAATACCCGTCATTTCCACCCGAGTCTAGGTTTTCGTGGCATAACGCCACCTCCTGGGTGTCGGGAATGTACTCCAACGCCTGATTCTCTGTCGCTGCAACAACTTTCACTCCACAGCTACGTAGCAACTCGTTGATCCAAACATCATCCGCATTCATGCATAATTCCCTGATAGCTCCCCTGTCAAATGCCTCATCGGACAAGGAGCGAGGCGGGAACAAGGTACCTGCTCCAGTTGTCGCAAAAAGTTGCACGCTTGGAGCGAAGGTAAGTTCAGGGTATCTGGCCGGAGCCTCCATTTCCCATTTGCCATACGGGAGGAAAAGTCCGTTCTCACCAAAAATAATAAAATGGGTTCTCGATGCGCAGACACATTCGGGGAATCGCTTGTGGCAATCCAGTAACTCCCCAATCAAGGTGTTTCGATAGATCAAGTCGTCATCAAATAAGATAACAAGGTCGTCAGGATAATCCCCAAAAGCCCAATACCATTTTTTATGAGACTTCAAATCCTCGTCCACCCAACGGACAACGACATCGTTCGCGAATAGCTCTCGAAGCTGCGGCGGCAGGTCTCTTTCGCCCCTCGGGAAATCACCTTCGTAAAGGTATAAAACAATCTTGTCAGGTAAGGTTTTTTGGGCAAGAAGAGAACGAATGGCCTTATCCACAGTTCCGATACGCGGAGGATAGGAGGTCAGCGACGCAATTATGCGCGGCTCGCCCTTTATACGCCTAGCAAGATGAGTAGCCGCTCTGCGTATCTTATTCTTTGCCTCAAGGTATCCCATTATTTAAACCTCGGCACTTCAAACACAAGACCAGAATGGCGCATATCATAGCCCATATAGCTGTAGCAATTCGCCATTACGCTAGCGATACCGGTTGCCCATGTCTTAGAAGTAGCATATTCATGCCACGGCTTTTGGCCAGCCGCCGCTCGCTGTACATCGTGCCTCATCTTATATAGCGTATCCTGCGGACCAAATTTCGAGGCTGGGCTGTGGACGTAGTTTTCGGAAATCCACTTTGCAGCTCCGTATACAGCCGCCTCAGGCGAATCCCAACCCTGCTTAACAGCCATCAGACGCCCACCATCAATGGGACTATTGTCATATGCGCCAATGCCAAAGAAGTTGTAGTAAGTTTTTCCGGTTGCCTTAATCAGGATGTTTCCTTGAGCGTCTTTGATGTCGTCATTGAAAGTCCAACCTTGAGCGAGAACGGAACAGCCCCATGCACTTTCAAGAGCAGCATGAGAAGCAAGGTATACCTCGTTCACCTTATACTTATCTGCAGCACCAATGAATGCTTGGCCAAGGCCACGAAGCTTACTCGAACAATTGTAGTTGCGCTCCTGGTTCCCTACCTTTGCCGCGAAATAATTATTCAGCTGATCAGCAGACACCTTTCCCGAAGAGCCTTGCCCGATATTTGCGAATTGATAAAAACCAGAATCCCCATAAGACCAATTGTTGGGATCAATTTCATCTGCACTCAAACCTTCTAGCTTTGCAAAGGAATTAAGAGTTATGTCGTAATTCCGATAGGTAACGGACTTATCAACGCTGATCCCTAACGCCCCTGCGATGCCCTCACGGGTGTTGGCAGATATCGCGTTGTCCCCGCCGAAGAAGGAGATGGAGCCTACGCCGCCCGACGACAGGGAGGCGACCGCCGCCGAGTAGGAGCCGTCGCTCACCAGGAGAAGAACAGAGCCCCTGTGGCCCTGCAGGGCGCCGCCGCCCAGGGCGTCATACGGGGACGTCGCCGATGCGAAGCCCGCGTTGTCGGCAGAGAGGATGCGGTTGGAGATAGCCCAGGAAGCTACTGCGGCGCTCGTCTCATAACGGGTTTCGCCCGCAACCCGTTCGCACCCGCTTGCTGATTCGTCTCCGAGCAACGAGAGTCCCGTCAGATATCCCTCGGTGAAGTCTGATACTCGGGCATTTCCGCCAATAATCAGGTACTTGTTAAAAATCTTTTCCTGCGCAGCATCATCAAGGGCTCTCTTTTGCTCATCGGGCAAGGCTCCGCTTTCATCCGTGATGAAGATGGGCGCTTTCTCCGCGAAGGCAACGGGCGAGGCGGACAGGGCGTCGGCGAAGTTGGAGCCGGAGCCGTTGGCGACGATGGCCGTGGAGCCGTCCCACAGCGAGCGCTCCTTGCCGTAGCGGTATATCTCCATCTGGGTGCCGTATCGGGTGTCGCCGCCCAGGCGCTCGACGCTCGCGGCGCCCGCGGCCTTGAGGTCGGAGACCACCTGCTCGGAGACGGCGGTCTGGCCGCCCACGACGATGGCGTGCGTCGCGCCGAGCTCAGCGATCGCCTGGGCGACCGACGAGGGGAGCGAGCCCGGATCGGTGAGCAGGATGGGGCAGTCGAGGGCCCCGGCGAGGCCGGAGGCGCCCAGGGCGTCGGGCCAGCCGCCGCCCGAGACCACCAGCACGGTGCCGCAGGAGTCCCAGCCCCCAAGCGCCTGCTTGGCGGAGGTGTCGTAGCGGTCCTCGCCGGCGAAGACGGTCACGGGGTCGGGCTGGTCGGACTCACTTTGAAACAGCGTTGCAGAGGGTTCGTCAATCGGCGAAAGGGCATCGAGAACCTCATCATCAGTGATATCGCTGTAAATATGGCTTTCCTCCGTGTCCTCGATAAGCGAATCGCTCTGCGCCACAGAGCTCCCCGAATCGTCACCATCGGATGCTTCCGATTGCGTCAAGGCAGGGTCAACCGAAGGCAAGGAATCAGCCGTCGTCGAACCCTTATCGATTTTTTCTGACTGCGATATGGACTGGCCTTCATTCTCGCCCGGATCGGCAATAGCCATGGCATAAGGGGACCCAACAAGCCCCATGGTCAAAATGCAAGCAGCGGCAGTTTTAGAAAAAGCCTTCGTTCCCTTGTTCCCTTTAGAGTGCATATTCCATGATTCCTTCCGCAATGTCATGAGCCACAATTTGCTTTCGGCTCTGATACTGAGCCATATCATGAGGATTATCGATAAATCCAATTTCAAGCAGAACAGCTGGCAGCTGACCACTCACAACAGCAAATTGAGCACTTTTCATTCCTCGATCCAACAATGCCATCCCCTTGACTAATTGAGGGTGAACGTCCTCCTGCAAGATGGATGAACCTGGGGCGGCATTAACTGAATGAATATATGATTCGCAGCCCGTTCCTCCTCCTGAATTGAAGTGAATGGAAACCAACAGGTCACATCCCAAAGAAACCGCCTCTGCGTGACGAAGCTTATACCAGCCGCCATAATCGTTCACGTGAACCTTAACGTCGTAATTTGATTCAAGGTCTTCGCCAATAAGACGAGCAAGCTCCTTCGTTAAGTCGGCCTCACGGTAGCTCGGATGCTCTGAACCCCCATCGTATTCTGCGCCCCCATCATAAACGCCCTTATCGCTTGAGCTCATGCCGTGCCCCGCGTCAAGATAGACATAGAGTTCTTTGATTAAGCCCAAGTTTCGTGAAATAGATTTGCGGGTATTGGCAGATATCGCGTTGTCCCCGCCGAAGAAGGAGATGGAGCCTACGCCGCCCGACGACAGGGAGGCGACCGCCGCCGAGTAGGAGCCGTCGCTCACCAGGAGAAGAACAGAGCCCCTGTGGCCCTGCAGGGCGCCGCCGCCCAGGGCGTCATACGGGGACGTCGCCGATGCGAAGCCCGCGTTGTCGGCAGAGAGGATGCGGTTGGAGATAGCCCAGGAAGCTACTGCGGCGCTCGTCTCATAACGGGTTTCGCCCGCAACCCGTTCGCACCCGCTTGCTGATTCGTCTCCGAGCAACGAGAGTCCCGTCAGATATCCCTCGGTGAAGTCTGATACTCGGGCATTTCCGCCAATAATCAGGTACTTGTTAAAAATCTTTTCCTGCGCAGCATCATCAAGGGCTCTCTTTTGCTCATCGGGCAAGGCTCCGCTTTCATCCGTGATGAAGATGGGCGCTTTCTCCGCGAAGGCAACGGGCGAGGCGGACAGGGCGTCGGCGAAGTTGGAGCCGGAGCCGTTGGCGACGATGGCCGTGGAGCCGTCCCACAGCGAGCGCTCCTTGCCGTAGCGGTATATCTCCATCTGGGTGCCGTATCGGGTGTCGCCGCCCAGGCGCTCGACGCTCGCGGCGCCCGCGGCCTTGAGGTCGGAGACCACCTGCTCGGAGACGGCGGTCTGGCCGCCCACGACGATGGCGTGCGTCGCGCCGAGCTCAGCGATCGCCTGGGCGACCGACGAGGGGAGCGAGCCCGGATCGGTGAGCAGGATGGGGCAGTCGAGGGCCCCGGCGAGGCCGGAGGCGCCCAGGGCGTCGGGCCAGCCGCCGCCCGAGACCACCAGCACGGTGCCGCAGGAGTCCCAGCCCCCAAGCGCCTGCTTGGCGGAGGTGTCGTAGCGGTCCTCGCCGGCGAAGACGGTCACGGGGTCGGACTGGTCATTGCTATAAGCAGCCACAGAGCTCGCATCTGAAGAGTTCAAAAAACCGGGCATACTGCCTTCGTCAATTGCCTTCTGAATTTCGCTGTCTGTTAAAGGGGTTTGGTCCTCTTCCATCGTAGCAAAAGCAAACGAAGGGCTTAAACACGCAATCCATAGCAAAAACGCACAGAGAGCTGGGGCCTTTCGTATTGGTTCGTTTTTTGGCTTTTTCACAGAAAGCACGCCCACCTTTCTTTGATAAGAAACCGTTACCCGAATAATAACGGAGAGGCGTTATTATTCGCGGCAAAACAGCCAAAATGCCTCGCTGACAGACAAAGCACTTGGTCAACAGCCCAAAAGCTTCGCTCAGCCAAAAAGAGAGGAGCGACCATATTCGGACAAGAGAGCCGCAACGATACTCCGCAAAAAGTAGAGTCGATCTGCGCGTTTCAGCCCCATGATCCATCGGCCAATTCTTAATGCCCGAAATAAGTTCTATGATTTGAATTTATGCTCTCATTGCCCGAATTGCCATAATTGCCGCCGCTGCATCCACTCAGCCCAAATGCATTCTCGTACAGGTGGCGGCCTAGCGAATCCTCATTCCCTAGGTAGTTACAAGAGGGACACCGCTCAAGAATATGGTCGTGCCTGGACGAACTATCAAAGCAGAGCCCGCATGTCGTGCATACAGTGTTGTATTTGCTGGACTCATCCGTTTTCCATCCATACGGACCTTCAAGCGCATCCTCCAGTGACTTACGTACATCGTTCGATATCGAAGAGGCACCCCCAAAATAGCTGAATTCACCCACAGAAGACGAAAGGGAATCGACAAGCTTCTTCGCTAAGGAATTACCATCGGCGCTACCGCCGTCCACCAAAAGAAGAGGGCACTGCCTTTGAGAAAGATAGTAGCTCGCCGCCAATGAATCAGGGAAAGAATCCCCTCTTGCGAATCCGAGGCATTTCGCCGAAAGGCCATTTTCCAATTCCCATGTCACAACGGCAGCTGAAGTTTCGTACCTATCAGACCCCGCCAAGCGAACCGCTTTACCACCCATAATGGCGCTCACGTGCTCAAACATAGGCCTAGATACAGCAGCCTCCCCGCCGACAACAATTGCTTCTCCATGATTAGCTAAACGATCGCAAACAGAGTCCGCCCTCTGGCTGTCCAAGGGAGAAAGAAGAACCGGCACCTTTTTCAAACAGGCAAAAGGCGCGATGGAGAGCGAGTCCGCAAAATCATCCCCACGAGCAAGGATGACGTGGTTGCTGCTCCACCCGCACGTCATTCGGCCATAATCGTAGATTTTGATAGATGTATCGTATCGGGTATCCCCGCCAAGCCTAGCCGACACTCCGCCGAATTCAGAAAGGCACCCTTCAATATCTGGGGAAACCGCCGATGTTCCACCAACTATAACGATATCGAGATTGCCACCAGAAGCGTCGAAAAATGCTTCCATGGATTTTCTTGAATAGGAGTCAAGGTCGTTACCGCTGCCATTCACTAAAACGATAGGGTAGCCCAGAGCCCCAGAAAGCCCGCTTGCGCAAAGAGCATCAGGATACCGCCCATCCTCCCCGGAGGCGATAATTACGCCCTTCGGGTTTTCTAAGTTTAATTCTTCATTGTTGATAAGCTCGCAAGTCTCATACCTTTGAGAACCCGAAAAGCTATTCTTGCGTAGATCGATATCGTATCTCCACCAAGAATCACCATAGAAATTCCCAATGCCTTTTATGTCCAGCCAAGCAGTTCCAGGTCTATTGGCATTATGATATTCGAGAGTGTAGTCAACGCCTTCCTCGAGGCGCCTTCCCTTAAACACTAGATCGGGCTTCTCCATGGCACCGTGGATCGTCGTCACTTTATCGAGTCCAGCCGCTTCAGCATTAGCAATATGAGCACTCATGATGTTGAAATCGATTTCGTACTCCCCCGAAAACTGAGCTTCACCTAGATATCCACCCATGCCAAAGCCAGTTTTGGTGACAGACACCACCATGGTCGCTTTTCCAGCATCAATATTGTTTTTGTAAGAAACAACAACAGAGGAGCTGGGAACCTCAAACCCATACCCATAGAAGTCGGTAATCGGAATACCATGATTCCTCATGGTTTCCTGGGAAACAACAACCCTCGGTTTATCGGGCTCTATCGCGGATCCCGTATAGTTGCGATCAGGCGCATGATAAAGAATCCGGCACTCAGATAGCGGAATCGGAGTAACTACGCGACCCTCGTCTTCCGAATAGGCAGAATACGACATTTCTTCAAGATCTACTTCTGATGAGTTCGCAGACCCATCATCAGCATAGGCTGGAACTGAAATAAGGGAAATGGAAAATGCCAATACGAACAAGACGCAAAGACGTTTAATGACACTCATCGGAAACACCTCCCTCTACCCGTTTGGTACGGGTTCATTATATCCGGACAAAGCCCTGGACCTCTGCCGCAAAGCTCTTACCTGGGATTATTAATCCGAATCTGAATCTGCCCCGATTCCATCGACATCCTTTGCATCGCTGACACCTCATTAGAACCCCCCCATCGACAGCATATGCCGCCAAATAGCCCATCGAGCCAAACGCGACCGATGCTGCAATCGAGAAACTCGCAGCAACCGCAAAAGAACTCCGATTCATCACCCCGTCTCCTTTCTGTGTTGCCACGGAATCGCTTATACGAAAGCAATTCCGCTTCGGGCCCCATTTTTCCATTTGCCCTGGCCTTCCCCGTCCCTTGCCAGATGAAGCTGAAAATGTCACCCGCCCGCCACGACGACCAAAAACCGAAAAGTCCAGCGAGTCAATACGAAAAGGGGAAAGCCAATTCTTCTTTAAATTACTATAAAAAGCAGCATTTACCAGGCAAAACGAAAGGAGTTTTTTATGAGCAGCAATCCAGCAAGAAACCATGCTCGACGCCTATCGGCATTTCTTTCCCTTGTCATTCTGCTTGTCGGAGCATTGGGAATGACGGAGAAAGCATATGCCGTTGAAGCCGAACCGACAGGGCTCGAGATTTACATCGGAGGACAACCCTACTCTGAGTTTAAGATCTCGGACGGAGCGAACGAAGACGGGCTTTACTGGGTCAACGAAGCCGGCCCTCTCGAAGTGAAGAACATGCCCGATGGATGGTACTTCTACTATCTTGATACCTGGAAGCAAGATGACGGAACCAACACCGTTGGCGTTGGCGTGACAAACGGATCATCGAGATTCTATTGGTGCTTTATAGGAGCATCGGATTTGGTGCAAAGCCTCGACTACATCAAAGGGGTCAAACTCTTAGATGTTAATGCTGGTACCGTAGTCGAAGGTTTTGACCCCACAAAGGACTTCGAGATGACCGTCGACCATCCCGCCTATATAACCCTCGAAAATCCTTCGGCGCTTCTTGGATGCTGGACTGTCGACGTGAACAAAACGGGTTACACAGACTGGACGATTCACCCGAAAGGAAAAAGCAGTCCATCGGTTCATTGGGTAATAAAGAGCACCTGCCAACGACCCGATTCTGCCGCAACGCCAGAAGGATTCCAAATCAAAGTAAACGGCTCCCCCTTATCGCGTTTTGACCCGATGATAGGCGGCGGCGTAACGAATGGCTACCTCGATATCAGCGATGTCACAGGAGGAAACGGAACCCTCGAACTCGGCACGCTACCCAAGGGCTGGGCCTTCAGGGAAATTATCCCCGAAGATGGCAATCGTTGCTTTTTCTCATTGACAAATGGTGGGATAACCTATTCATACTTAATCAACGGAATAAGCAAAGTGAACCACACGATTAACGAGCTTAAGGGCGTACGCTTGAACATTGGCGGAAGTGACGCTCCATTCGACCCCACCCAAAATCAGACGGTCAATGTTGGCGACGGCATTTCATACAAAGATATCAACTGGAGCTTCGACTACTCCGAAGAGAACGAAAAGCCCCATAGCGTCGAAACTGCAATCCCGACAGGATGGGTCGCAGACCACAGCGCTCCAAGCGATTCAGCCCTGTTCGATCTCACAATCCATCCGAAAGGCAGCAATTCTCCTTCCGTAAAGTGGGTAATCCAAAAAAATAGTCAGGGAGACAACCGTAGCCTTTCACGAATCGCCGGACAAACTCGATACGACACCATGTCGGCGATAGTCGACAAATTCCAACCAACAAAGAACGGAGCCGCAATTCTTGCTTCTGCAGAAAACTACCCCGATGCTTTGGCGGCATCTGGTCTTTCCGGAGTCGAGAACGCCCCCATTATTCTCACAGCAGCAGGAAATCTCTCCCCTGAAGCCGAAAAACAGCTAAAGTCGATTTCTCCTGATACTCTATACATCGTGGGCGGCACCAGTGCTATATCGGAGTCCGCCGAGAAGTCTGCGACAAACGCTGGAAACTGCGAGAATGTAATCAGGTTTGCTGGAGACACGCGATACGATACCGCGCTGGACATCGTCGACAATACCTATTGGGACTCAGACACCGTCATTATTGCAACGGGGCAGAATTTCGCCGATGCGCTTTCAATCAGTCCCTATGCCCAACACTTCAATATCCCCATCATATTGAGCTCGCCCGAATCAGGGCTCACCGGTGCCGATCTTGAATCGATTAATCGGCACTGCTTTACCAATGCCATCATTCTTGGGGGAACAAGCGCTGTCCCCGAGCAGGTCGAGGGCCAGCTTGAACAGGTTGGCATATCGAACGTCAAACGCCTGAAGGGCGATACCCGGTATGAAACCAGCATGGAAATTGCCAAATTCGAAACGGGCCAAGGCATGGCCGCAAATGGATCCATTTTCGCAACTGGAAACAACTTTCCCGATGCACTAGCCGCTGGGCCCTTCGAGGGGAAAAACAACACGATGGTCCTTTTGGTCGACGAAGGGAACTCGGCAACCGTCGACTGGGTATCGGAATATAAAAGCAGCATTGAAAAGGCTTTTATAGCCGGCGGACCCAACGCAGTCAATGAAAACACCGCGCTCAGCATCGCGGGAAAGCTTGGGCTTTCATACGCCAAATAGGTCACTGGAATGCCGCCCAACATCTAGCCCAATTAGACGGCGCAATCAAAGCAACAGAGGGGCCTATCCCGCCATCAGGCAGGATGGGCCCCTCTTGTTTGACGGATAACCCTGGACGCACCGTTCGCGGTTCATCAAGTATGAACACCGTGCCTACATCTCGGCAGCAGCCCTTAAATTCGCCACCAGATCGTCAGAAACGGCAGAAGGACCACCAACGATGCAAAGGTCGGTTACACGACCTCTTTTCGTCTCCAACCAACCTTGGGCCGCCTGCGACCTTTCGTCAACAAGAAGAATCGGAGACTTGGTCAAGGCAGAAAGAGGGCCCGCCGACAGAGCATCCGGAAAATTGCTTCCAGCCGCGCAATAAACTTTGCTGGCAGCATCCGAAGCAACTTCAAATTCGGCTATCTTCGCACTCGTCTCGTAACGAGTATCCCCCGCAAGCCTGGTCACATTACTTATCCCGTAAGAATCCAACTGGTTCTCTACGTATTGAGGAACCGCAGCCGTTCCGCCAACGATTATCACGTGGTTAAGGCCAGCAGACTTAAAGGCGCTCAAAGTGTCTTGGGAAAGCCCACCTGGACCAGAAAGAAGGATGGGAGCATGAGCTGATGCGGAATAGGGAGCGACAGAAAGAGCATCGGCAAAACTAGAGCCTGAGGCAATAATCCCCGTATCGCTTACGGGCAAATCTCGCTCAAACATCGAAAAACATACGTTTTCGGCGGTTTCATAGCGAGTCTCACCCCAAATCCTATTAACGGTTGCCCCTGGAGCAGCAGACCCCAGAGAGTCAACAACGGAGTCGGAGACAGCGGCAGGGCCGCCCACTACAACAATTTCATTAAGCTGGTGTTCTCTAATGAGGCTTTTCGTTTCCCAAGGCAGATAACCAGAAGCCGTCAACGCAATTGGGGCATTAAGAGCCCCGGCGAGCACAGACGCTGAAAGGGCATCTGGAAAATTTTCTCCGCTAACAATTACGAGCTTGTCAAAATTTCCATATTGCTCTGCGATTTTTGCCGATGTCCCATAACGAGTTTCACCTGCAAGACGAGACGCGGAAACGGAGGAGTCCCATTTTGCATAAACCGTCATATCCCCCATGGGAGCATCAACATAGTAATCCCAAGGAAATTTAAACTCGGGGTCTTTGAACCATCCCAGAAAATGACAGCCATCCTTTGAAGGCTTGTTATTGTCGACATATTGCCAAATTCCATAAGTCGTTCCGTATTCCCCTGTATATGGAGGGATCTCCGTTCCGCCATATGTTTCAAAAGCGATAGTCACTGGCGCTCGCTCAATATCAAACCACACCGTTTCGGAGCCCGTAAAATTTCCCCTACCAGAAACAACAACCTTTCCAGATGACGAGTAGCTACTAGTCGTACTATAGGAACAGTCGTAATCGGTGCCCTCAATCAAAGAATAATCCCCAAGGCTTATTTTCACCGTAGGCACAAGCGGCTCCCCTTTGTATATTTGCTTATCGATCGGCGATATTGTCACGTCTTTATCTCCAATATCCCTCTTCTCGATATCGAAAGAGCATTTCTGCTCGCCGCTTACAATATTTGAAGTTATTTTGCAAGTAGCCGTTCCGACATTTATGTTATTCGAATACTCAACTGATGCATAATCCAAAGGAAATTCATCGTAATTCGAGTTTCTCAAGACAACCTCTGGCCGCTGTTCGAACCCCGAGTATTTGACGGACCGCGCAACACTGACTTTCCAATAGTCGTCAAGGGTTCCAGCAATATAGGCTTTTGAATTGGAGATGGCCCATGTTCTTGCCTGGGATTTTCCGCTATCGGCAATGACCAGAACTCCGGGATCGAAGGCAGAATCCCCTATCTTTGTCACGCTCGACGGAATATAAGCCCAATTGAGGGGACAAGAACGGAATGCTGTAGCCTCGACTGTTTTCAATCCTTTTGGCAAGCTGACGGTCTTAAGAGCAGACCCCTCGAAACAGCCGCCGCCAACCGAGGTAACCCCTGCAGGAATTTCGATAGACGCCAATGCCGAACAACCGCCAAACACTCCCGACCCAAGCTGGGTAATACTCGTAGGCAGATGGACCGACGATAAGCTGGTACACGACATAAATGCAACAGAATCTATCGTCTTACATGTCTCCGGAATAACAATAGACTTCAACGCCGAGCAATCAGAAAACTCGGACATGCCCATGTACACCAAGCTATTGCCAAGAGTTATACGCTTTAGGTTGACGCATCCAGAGAAATCGCAGCCCGACAGCACTTTCATCGATTCAGGCAGTACCACGCTTTCAAGCTGCTCCGCACCTGAAAAAGTAGAGTTGGGAACAACCACGCCTGCCATCACCATATCCGCAAGAGCGATTACGGATCGCCCTTCGATTTTGGATGGAACCACTAAGTTCCGGCTTAATGTTTCATATCCCACTATTTTTGCAGATTGGGTTCCATCCTCCTTCCATTTGAGAATGGAACCGTCTTCCGTTTCCACCGTGTTATAGTCCGCTGCTGCTCCATCGCTATTCTTCACGGACAAAGAGGAGACGTCCGAATTCGCAGCTTGGGCGCTATCGCATAACGCACCACTTTTTACGAGGGATTCAATGGAATCTGCATCCTGGGCAAACGCCTGAGAGGAAACGACAGGGCTTAGCAAAAATGCGATTGCGAGCAAAAAATGGAAGCATCGCTGATTCAAAACGTCTCGAACCACTACTGACCACTCTCCTTTAATGGACAAACCATCTCTCAACTTTGTAGAAATTTGTAGCATATTTCCTGGGTTATAGGCAGAAAAATGTGTCCGATTCCGACTTAACGCCGCAGATCAGAGCCGCCAAATCCGCCGTTAAAATGGTGGACAACGCCGCCATGAAGACCGTGAAGTGCCCTGCGTGCGGGGGCAAGACGAAACACAACGGGAAGACGAAGGCGGGCGCCCAGCGATGGCGCTGCACGTCTTGCGGCGCGTCCACCATGCAACGTTACGACAACAAGGCGAGCATGCTGGCTCTCTTCCTGGATTGGCTCCTGTCAAAATGGACCCAAGCCCAAATGGGAATGCCCGCGAGGACTTTCAGGAGCCTGAACTCGGAGCTCTGGTCCCTGTGGCCGACCGCCCCGGTGCGCGACGAGATCCACCATGTTGAATCTACCCCGATTCCGTTGACACCTTTTACGCCGCCTTCGTGGACTGGGATTGTTTTATGGACATTCGGAATCGAGCCAATGAGCGCACTGCCGCTCATATTCCACGGGCGATAGGTTGCCGAGGGACGAATGCGACGCCTGGTATAGTAATACAGCTCGATGAACTTGAATATCTCCTGCCTGGTCTCTATCCGGGTGTCGTACTTGCGATCGAGGGGGAGCTCCCTTTTCAGGGTTTTGAAGAACGACTCCATGGCCATGGCGGCGTTGTCGTAAGGGCAGCCTTTGCGGGAGAACGATTGGACGAACCCGCGATTCTCGAGCTCCCTGCAAACCTGCTCGAGGTGTACTGGCTGCCCCTATCTGTGTGAACCATGAGTCCTTCTTCAGGATTTTCCCTGTTCACGGCGTTGTCAAGAGCGTCGATTACCAGATTCTCGTTGATGCGGGGAACACTTGCCATCCGACTATCTTGCACGAGAACAGGTCGAGACAGGTGGCCAGGCAGGGCCATCCTTCCCTCATGGGGATGTAGGTGATGTCGCCGCACCACACGCTGTTCCTCTTTTGGACGGAGAATTCCCTATTCAAGACATTGGCCCCTTTGTCCGAGGCCCTTCCGCCCCTGCCGACGCCGAGCGCCCCGCATGCCTTCTTGAGCTTCAGTATCTCGTAATCCTTGTTCGCGACGGGGTTGCCGTTTCCAGGGAACGCGTCCTCGCCGTCTGCCTCATATTCCGCCGCCCACCTTCCGAGGGTGCAGCAAGGCACGTTGAGCTGATCGGACAACCCCCTGACCGGGATCTCTCCCTCGAGATCCAATCTCGCGGCGGAGAGCTTGAATTGCCTGTCGTAGCGTTTTCCTGGCATAGTTTGAACACCTTTCCAATCGAAACGCTCGATTCTCCGTGCCCATTATATTGTCCCAGTCCATCGGGCGGCCTTCGTCTGTGGGCCAATTGGCCTCTTCGAACTCGACGGGGCTGAGATAGCCTAGCGCCGAATGTATCCTGGCCCTGTTGTAGACGACCTCGATGTACTCGAACAAATCCAATGCGGCCTCCTCTCGGGTGGCGTAGGTCAGCGCGTGCACGCACTCGGCCCTCACGATGCCCATGAGCGACTCCATGGCTGCGTTGTCCCACGGCGAGGAGATCGAGCCCATCAGGGGCGCACGCATCCCTCGGGCAGGTTTCGCCTGGCCAGTGCCATTCTCAAGGCCTCGTCAGCGAGCTCGGCCGTGATGTTCGGGCCCATCGACCATCCTACGATGCGCCGCGACCAGATGTCCATCACGAGCGCCAGGTACAGCCAGCCCTGGCGGGTCTTGACGTAGGCGATGTCGGCGAACCACGCCATGTTGGGGCCGAGAACGACATCCGAGCTGGTCATATCCATAGACATAGCCGACTTCCCAAGCCACGACAGGCTAGCCTCGTACTGCGGGCTAGCGCCGCGCAACCGGCGGTCCGGCACGTCGATATCGTCGGTGTCCGCGTCGCGGCAGGGCAACAAGAGGCTAGAACCTGCTCGTGTTCTCGTGCAACTGCCTGGCGCGCAGCCGCAACCGATGGGGCGACCACTACGCGCGCTGCCGCGACAGGGGGATGCCGCACGGCAAGGCCCCGAAGGCCGTGGCGAGGAAGCGGCCCAAGATGATCTGCGCGGTCATGAGAGACAAGGTTCCGTGCGCAGCCTAACGGCCTGCGTCAGCGCTGTCGAAACGCCCATCGAAAGGACAAGCCCCTCTTGACAGAACTACAGGAACACCCCCGCACTCATCTACCAACATTCATTTCGGCCCGAGGTAAGTCGCCGACAATGATAAGCAACGTTGATGGGCATCAAGGCCCTCCGCGTTGCTTCTAAGCGCATGGAGCCCAAATCTGGGCGAGACTGCAACCGATCACCCGCGAGCCGCCCCAAAGAGACCAGCCCCTGCACAACGATGGGGTCCTCGCCAAAAAGCCTACGTTTCAATGCACCCGAAAGATCACCTTCGCAACAATCTTCGCGGAACTGCAGTTACTACTCGCCCTATTCTGTACGAACGGCTTCCCAGAAACTCCGTCCTAGCCTGCTCATAGCCATCAGCGAAGCCCTTCCCCCTTGCCTCCTCGGAGGCCCTGGACAATGCCTCCCTACCAGAAACTCTAAGTTGAACTGTTTGACGGAAAAGAAGTTCGGCACAAGGACCCAGGGAATCAAGCACGCAAAGCCGATCCGTTTCGCTTAGCACGGAAAAGTAGTCCGCTGCCGCCGAAAACCACGAATCGACAACCGCAAAGAACGCGGCCCTTTGTTCACAGGTAATGCTTTCCATTCCAGAAAGACTCAAAGCCTGTTCTCCGCTTCTAAAATAACCAATGACATTTTCGGGGCGAGCCGGCTTGGTCATAATCGAGTCGGATCGAATCCGGCGATTGTACAGAGCCCTATCCAAATAGGAGACCCTATCCGCGCAAAGAAGACAGCTCAATGTGAACAGATTGTCTTCATGAATGATGCCTTCATAGAATTTAATGCCATGCTTTTCAAGAAATCGGTACGATGTCATCTGCATTGTAGGGTTAGGATAGAAATCGTCTTCACGGACGGTCTCCTCCATATACTGCGGACCCGTATACACACCCTGGTATATGCCATTCCTTCTGTAATATGTAGAATAGTGCGCAAATTTTTCTTTTAGATCATCGCTTTCGTAGAACACATTCCCTGTAAAAAACAGCTTATCAAGGTCGTTTGCCGTCATTTCATGGCAGGCGGTTTCAATGGAACCAGCTGGAAGAGTATCGTCGGAGTCCAAGAACATCACGTAGCCATCAAAATCGGGGCGCATTTCCGCAATCCACGCTAACGCATGATTTCTAGCCGATGACAGCCCAGCGTTATCTTGGGTTAAAAGCACCTTTGAGAAGCCTTCGATGGGCGTTGCTTCAATAATCTCAGCCGAATCGTCTGTTGAACCATCGTTGACGAAAATGATTTGCTTTTCACCTTTATAGGTTTGGGAAGAAAGCGACTCGCAAAGGTCCCCTAGATATGGCGAGGCGTTATACACAGCGCAGATCACTATTACTCCCGCATCAACCTTTCGATTCAAGGATCTCCCTCTAATCGCATTTGAACAAATCGCAGGTGTATACCTTTTCGGCGATGTCGGTTAAGTCCGGATCCCAGCGGTTGGCTACAACTAAGTCGCTAGCTTCCTTGAACCGAGCAAGATCGTTTTCAACCGCACTGCCGAAGAAGCGCTTTTCCTTGTAGGTGGGCTCGTACACAACAACCTCCACGCCCTGGGCCTTGATGCGCTTCATCACGCCCTGGATGGAGGAAGCGCGGTAGTTGTCGGAGTCCTTCTTCATGGTTAGGCGGTACACGCCCACCTTTGGGTTTTTGATGCCCCGATTGCGCAGCTCGCCCACGCGGGCCAGCACTTCTTCGGCAACAAAGTCCTTGCGGGTGCGGTTTGCTTCAACAATGGCAGAGATAAGATTCTGGGGGACGTCCTGATAATTTGCCAAAAGCTGTTTCGTGTCCTTCGGCAGACAGTAACCGCCGTAACCAAAACTTGGATTGTTGTAGTGGTCGCCGATGCGCGGGTCTAGGCACACGCCATTAATGATCTTCGCTGCATCAAGCCCGCGCACCCGAGCATAGGTGTCCAGTTCGTTGAAGTAGGCCACGCGCAGCGCCAGGTACGTGTTGGAAAAAAGTTTTATTGCTTCGGCTTCAGTTGTGCCGCATAGCAGCGTGGGGATGCCAGTTGCGCCATCGGCGTTCTCGCGTTTTTTCTCTTCTGGTGCAGCACCTTCCTGCAGCAGTTCGGCGAATTGCGCAGCAGCGTGCTGGGCTTCTTCGCCCTTCGCCGCGCCAACCACAATGCGGGAAGGATGCAGGTTGTCATACAGCGCCTTGCCCTCGCGCAGGAACTCAGGAGAGAAGATTATTCGCCGGTCGGCCAGGCGCGCGGAAAGCTTTTCGGTGTAGCCAACGGGAATGGTGGATTTTATTACGATCCAAGCAGTTTCATTTACCGCGCGCACGGCGGCGATGGCGGCTTCGACACTCGAAGTGTCGAAGAAGTTCTTTTGCGGGTCGTAGTTTGTGGGCGTGGCGATGATGGCAAAGTCAGCGCCTTCGTAGGCTTCGCGCTCGTTCAGCGTTGCCATGAAGTTCAGCTGACGTTTGCCTTCGGCCCGCTCGCGCAGGAAGCGCTCTATCTCCGCATCGGCAATGGGGCTTTTGCCGTTATTCAGCAGAGCCACCTTTTCCGGCACCACATCCAAAGCGCGCACTTCATTGTGCTGCGCCAGCAACATGGCCAACGAAAGGCCCACATATCCCATTCCCGCTACGGCTATACGCATGCTTTGCTCTTTTCTTGGTTGTGTCCATCGTCACTTATCTTGAACAGTACGAATTTATATCCTGAGCTGCCATTTGCATTCTACACATCACCATCTTCCCAAAGCGGGCGTACAGCTACCATTCGTCCAAACGAAAGCAAAACGCCCATTACACCCATTGGAGGCAACATGCACAAACTAACACGCCCGCATTCCGTCATTTCCTTCACCATCGTGCTCATCGGCATCAGTGCATTCTTGATTTTATGTTACTGCTCTTTCCTTAATTTCCTCACTTCGGCAATCTCGGAAAGAAGCGCAAATCAAGCGACAACCTACGCAGATACTCTTCTTTTCTGCATCTTGCCATCTTTATTGATCGTCGCTACCCCGAGAATGCTTGAGAGGTACAAGCAATTCAGCTCCTCTTGATATCGCCCTTTCGGCTACGAAACAATGCAGCCGCGCCCCAATAGCAGGACCGCTCTAACGCTCAATACGATAACCTCTTTTATCGAAGCGTTCTGCGCATTGGCCGCCCTTGTTATAACACTATAGTTTTTGTTCTTTTTCTTGACCAAAAACGAATGACCCACTTGGCACGTTACTCCTACTTGGATCGATAATGTAACGTGAGATTTCCCAAAAGACATCAAGGCCGAAGTAGGGGCAAATGGACAAAGAAGCGATTGAAGAAAACCTTGGTACCACTGTCGACAAACTAGCCCGATTAACAGGCACTACGCTACAACGAGGAAGTGCCTGGCATTGCGCTGCCGCCGCCCTTCTCAACGAAAAAGGAGCGCCAAAATGGAACGAAGAAATTGCCCTCTAGATATACAGGAGTCTCCTCTCCATCTTCGAAAATCAAGAAAACTATCGAGAAGAAATCCTTAGCAACTTCCTGTCATCTTTTCAAGCATATCGACAAATCATTCCAAGCATCGAGCTGGTCAAAAACAACAGCTTCGAACCGCAAACCAGAGCAAGGCTCCTCCTTGTTCCAACGTACACGGCGCTCGCAGAAAGCTGTTTTTCGAACCTCGCACGATGCATCCTTTTTCCTTTATCTGAAGCAACAGGAAAGCAGTATAACCAGCAGAACAAACTTGGACAGATAGTTAATGCCCTCAAAGCAAACGAGCTAGAGCTGCTGCCAGCCCTTCCCGATGTCGACCTCAGAAATGCAATCAATCACGGAGGAATCAACATCAAAGGAGGAAAGAACGGAAGCTGCAGAATCGATATAACATTTACACGAAACAACAGAAGGCAATTTAAAACCCTCCAGCTTTATTCACTGACTTCCCAAACCCTCGATTTAGCAAGTGGAATAAAGGGGGCACTTTTCGGCCTTTTGGCGGTCTTCGAACGCATAGGCGCCGAAAAATGGGTTGATGAAATCGGAGATGCCTACGAAAAGGGGCTCTTGATTGGCTTATCGGCTGGATCCCCCACCTTTAGATGCTTTGATGTCTCTACCGCGCAAATGGACAACCAAATCAACTGTGTATTCGAGACAAGCGAGTCGGAAGAAAACGCAATCCTAAAAGAAGCCGAAAGAATTTTAGTCACCATCAAAAATCATTATCCCGAATTTGGGTTTTACAGCATTTCGTTCAATCACCCACGACTGATTTCAAATTTCATCCGTGCTACAAAAAACGAAATCGATATTTTTGTAGCAAACGGACAAGTACCGCTAACTCTCATAAAAAGCATCGCCTCAAGAGGAGACATCCTATGGCAAGCGCCCAGCAACGAAGAAATCAACATGGCGGATGCGCTTTTCTATACTTTCCCCGAATTAAGGCAAGATTCGTTGATCATCACTGATGTTAAAGATGTAAGCCTAGAAGATCGAAAAAGGATAAAGGCAAAACTATTTGTTGGCAAAAACCTGACCCGCAATGCAATTATCGACCGCATCAAAGAAGCGCTAGCATGGCTAAAAGACCTCCGCAATCCGCCTTGTGCAACCACCCGAATCAAGCATGGCAGCATGCCCGCCGATTGCGTTCTTGTCGATGTCTACGAAAGAGAGGGCGTTGAAAACCGTTCTTTAGCGGAAAACAACACTAATTTCATTTGCGAAGTGGAAGAATACAGTAACCCCTTGTTTAAATACAGCAAAAATGGATTCATCTCCTATTTATACAAGAATGCTGAGACATTCTCACCGAACCTCGAAATACGATGGAGGGACAGGAAAAATCTAACCGTGGTAAACGGGAGCAAGCCAGGAAGAAACGATCCTTGCCCTTGCGGCAGTGGAAAGAAATACAAAAAGTGCTGTGGGAGCCCAAACCGAATCTACAACCAGCCAACCTCCCTTCCTGAATGACTCAACGCAATCGGCCGCTTAAACAACTCACGTTTCTAAAACGCACACGCCTCTAACCCTCCAGCACCAAGTGCAAATTTGAGCATCGCTCCAGCGAGCGTGAGCCTTCAGCAACATAATTCCAGGTTTCGGCGTAATCCCCAGCAACACCGATCTCTTCAGCGAGGAAGCGCTTGAACCCCTCAATATCATTGACCTATTTCCGGGCAAACCTATGCGCTAGCAGCTCTTTCTCGTCATTGTTGCATTCGCCGGGCTCGCCGCTTAATGCATGCTCGAGGTTGCGGGAAAGGAAGAATGTTCTTATAGGCACTTTCCGCTGCTTGCTTGTTAATTCCTTTATCGAAGAAAGCCGCTTCAAGGCTTCGCTTTTCTTCGCATTGCGCGCGGCAATGGCCGCAGGGTCGCGTGCTAGAATGCGACCCTCTTCATAATGAAGGCAGCCATCGCTAGACGCTTCGATGCAGCTAGAAGGCACAAATGCGCCGTCGGTATCGCATATAACCACTATGCGTTCCAGGTCTTTCCATCCGTAGCCACGGTCCCGCGCCAGATGCTTCAATATCTCGTTGCGCACGTGCTCCCGAATCTTGGCAGGGTCTTGACACGACGTGGTTCATCGCCGTGAATCACGTCGAACTTCACGGCAGCATTGCTGAAGATCTTCGTGAAGATGCCACCCAAAGCAGCCTCGTCACTCGGTCCTTCAACAATGAACAACACAACCTTGCGCGTGCTAGCCATTGGCGCCCTCTTTCGCCGCCATCCCCGCTTCGAAAAATGCGCTATCTATAGCGAACTTGTTCGTTGGCTCGTACACTACCTCGGACTGGCCACCAAGGTTAATGGCCCTTAAGTACTGGCTTCTTAGGTTGTTGCTTTCCCTGCTTCCCTTGAACGGCACATAACGGTTCTTTGGGTTCGCTGTGGTGAATATCAACGATCCTTTATCCACTATTTCCAGCGGTCTAAGGTTATGAGCAGTGAAAACAAGCTGGCCCTTGCCGTGGCCTTGCAGCACCTGCAAAATTTCACCCAGCAAGAACTCGAATACACCGCTGTCGAATTCATCTATCGCAACGCACGCACCCGGCTTTGCATACACATCAACCAACAGAACAAGAATGGAAACCAGCTTTTTAATTCCCTCGCTTTCGCAACGCAAGGGGATGGTAACCTTGCCTCTGGTGCAAACCAACTCGGCACGAATGCCAAGACGACCATCATCGTCGAGCTGCTTTTCCAACTCCCTAACGCCCAGCTCCAACCCAGGGACCAGGGCTTCCATTACAGGGGCTATCGAGCTGATGGTCCGCTTCAAAACCGCATAGTTTTCCTCGGTTAAGAGCGTGGGCTTCAGAAGATTAACATCGAAGCCGTTATCTGCGAAAATTCCGAATTCGCCTTCGTGGGTGGAGATATGAAGGTGATTTGCCATGCCCTCCGCTTGCTGCGCAGCAGAGACAATGGCCAAACCCGTATGCCCGAAAAGGAACAATCGACCGGCTACGCGCATAAGCGGTTCCGCTACTCTATCTCTGGATTCAAGGGCTTTCTTGCTAAGGCCCTTGTCGCCGGCGTTAGCAAGCTTGCTTAGCACGTCCAAGAACTCGGTGGAAAATAACAAAGAACTGCAGGCACCATCCGCTACTCGCTCCGTTACAAGCACCTGCATCTTGCAGATGTCGTCGATCCTGAGCAAAGGCTCCCATGCTGTTTTAGGGGAAACAAGAAAGGGGCTTCCGTCCTCTTCCCTTTCGTATTCAAATAGGGTTTTAAGGACAGGTTTCTTCGCCGAATAATCTTTATAGGCAAACTTTTCACCACGTATTTTCGGCGTGCCATCGTCCACGCAAATAGTCAGGGAGTAAGAAAACAGGCCTTCGGCGTCCTTTTCCTTCGAGAAAAGCGCCCCCTCGAAGGAAAGGGTCGACTCACAGGCCGTGCGCGAAACGCAGTCAGCGATTTCGCTTTGCAGGGAATTGCCCGTTAGCGCTTTCTTTAATATAGACAACGCCTGTATAACCGACGTTTTTCCCGAGCCGTTTTGCCCATATAGGCCTACGATGTCGGAACCGCCCAGGGGTTTGCCCGGAGTCCAAGAAGAAAGCGACACTGTGCCACTTTCGGTGTTCTTGAAGTTTTCAAGATGAATAGACGTAAGACGGATCATTGTTCTGTGCCTTCCCGTTGGTAAGCACAATATTACCCCGTTTTTAAGCAATATTTTTCCTATTTCGGTATTTGAAATACAGTTTTTGGATTTGTTTGCTTATTTAACGGTGAATACCAAGAATTGCTCTCCGATCCAGACAATTCAATTTTGATGGGTTCCCTAATGCTGCATTAGCAGCGCTTCCCAATCCGCCAGCAATGGGCACCGGCCCCTCCATGGAGTGAACCACTTAGCCAGTACTGCATACAGTCAGCATGAAACGTCTTCCACCGAAATCCACCATGTGGCGCAGATTCACGGCAACATCCTGCGTTCTCTATTATCAGCAGCCAACGCGCACAATTACCGCTGCAGATGGAAGCATTGAACGCCAGTCAGGGTATTTTCACCAGGATAAGCATCTTTGCACTGCACGAAAGCTTCAACGCAAGAATAGGGGCTAGCACGCGATTTTCTATCAAACGGGGTCAATTACCTCAGCTTTGTCCATCGATTTGGTGGCCTGCTTGGCGAAATCATCTTTAATCCAGGCATCCAGGTAGGCGTTCCTGAAATAAACGGCTGTGTTGTAAATTGCATTTTTCATGTCGTCGTAATAGACAGCAAGCATTCGCCCGCCCTCTAAACATATGGCTTTCAATTGCACAGTGCACGATCACGTACTGTATACCCCAGCGCCGACAGCATCGACGGGGTCGCGCAACGTTCACGCGACACTGTCGGGATAATCCAACAACACTGTCGCATAGATGCCATGTCCCCACGGCAATCTAGTCCAACAAGGAAACTAACACCATCAGCAATGCTGAATAGACTAAAAAGTGGCATCGAATTTTGGCCTATTCGCTAGTTTTTCTTGAATAGACCAAAATTTTAAGTGATTTTTTAATCTATTTTGCTGAAATCGAGCGATGAGCCAAAAGACTTTGGCCTATTTGGGCCTGCCTGTAGCGCGACCCGGACACGACACCTACGACACCTATGCGACACTGTCGCGACAGTTTGGCGACAGTGTCGCATAGGTGTCGCACTGGGAATATGGGGGCAGGTACTTTTTCCCATTTTTGCATGGCGCACAAAAGAAAAGCCTCGCTTGCGGAAGCTATCGCAAGCGAGGCTCTGTTCGTTAACTGGGAAACGGTACCTGTCCCTATATGCCCGCCTGGTCTATTTCCCCGCGGCTTTCAGCGCTGCTTTGGGACCTGCCACCAGCAGATAGTACAAGCCCTTGCGCAGCGGCGTGGGGTTGTCCGGGAAAAACTGCTCGAAGCGCTTTGGGTGCTCCATCAAATAGCGCAGGTTCGCGTTCTGATAGTCGCTGAACAGCGAGCGATCATATGCGCCGCCCCTGAACCCGGCACGCAAATCCTCATGCATCTTGACCACAAATTCGCGACGCTGCTCCGGCGCCAAGCGCGCAAAGTTCCACATATAGCTGTCATAACGCAGCCTGAACAGGACTTTTCGCAAATCTTCGCAATCAGGATCGTTCTTGATGAAGCGCTCGGCCATGTCGAATTCCTTGCACACGCACATCACTTTTTGCGCGTCGTTCACAGAAGACGCCTCATTGTCTTGGCGGTAATGCAGAATGGCCTCCTCGGACATAACAACCTTCTGCGCGGTTACCCACACCTTGAACTGGAAGCCCAGGTCCTGGAAACTTGCGCCCGCCGTTTCAAGGAAACGCACGCCCTTTTCAACCAGCATTTCGCGACGATACAGCGCCGACCAAATGGAAGGAATGCAATAGAACACTTCGCGAACATCGCGCGGATTGAAGGGGGCATCCGTCATAGGGGGCTTGCACACACTTATAAGCTGGTTGCGTTCCTTGGGCGTACTCCAATAGAACCAGTAGTTGGCTTTAGCAACGTCGACAGGAGCATCGGCACCTGCGTCCTTCACCAAGCCGTACAGCAGCTCCAGCGCATTCGGCTCGAAGAAATCGTCGGGCTCCAAAATGCCGATGTACTCGCCACGCGCGGTGTCGATGCCCAAGTTCATTGACGCGCCGTAACCGGAATTATCCTTATCAATCAGGCGAAAACGCTGGTCTTTTTCCATGTAGCGCTTGATGATATCCAGAGAACCATCGGTGCTGCCATCGTTGATGCACAGTGCCTCGAAGCCGGTAAACGTCTGAGCAATCAGCGAATCAAGCGCCTGCTCCAAGTACCGCTCGGAATTGCAAATGGGCACCAGCACCGAAATAGCAGGTGCAGGCCCTTCAGGTGCAGGGCTGATCTTCGCGCTCGCACGCGCCGCATTCGCACGCGCCTGTTGCTGAGAAATCTGGTTCTTACCCTTTTTCTCGGTCTTCGCGGCAGCGTTTCCGCCACCAGCGCTCTTCGCGTTATTCTTCTTAGCCATTCCCTGCCCCTCTCAAATCAATTAGGTAAAAGTATACCGTTCATACAAGAAGCAACCACAGAGCATATTTCAGCTGCCGCGAATCACGTCAAGCAGTCCGCGGGCCCGCGCGTCCCCGACAGCCGCGAATTACGTCGGGCGTCTGCAGGCGCCGCGCCCTCACGAGCGCCGCAATCGCGCCGAGCATCCACGGGCGTCATACGTCCAGGGTCGGCACAAATCGCGCTGGGCGCTCCACGCCTCCGCCAACCCAAGCGTTCAACGACACGCACGGACATTCGCCGCCCCGTCCATCGCACCACGAACTTCACAGCAAAGCTTCAACGCTTAATTAATTCCTCGCAAACGAGGTGCTTTCCTCGAGCGCATCGCATAGAATCGATCTAATGTAAAACGCGTTCATAAAACGGCGCCAGCAGAGCGCAACATTATTCGCTTCAACGCGTTATTGAAGCCCGCCGCCAACAAGGAGGTTCTTATGAAACTTGGATTCATCGGATGTGGAAATATGGCCAAAGCCATGATCAAGGGAATTGTCGCTAGCGGTGCTGTTGCGCCCGGTGAAATCTATGGCTCCAATGTCACGCCGGAGCACGCCGCTGCCGTAGCCGAAGAATTCGGCATTAACGCTGGCACTAACAACATCACCGTCGCCGAAAACGCCGACATCCTGTTCCTTTCCGTAAAACCCTACCAGTACGAGGCCGTTATTGCCGAAATCCGTGGAGCAATGCGCCCTGAACAGACCGTCGTCACCATCGCGCCTGGCAAGACTATTGCCTGGCTGGAAGAGCAGTTCGGCACGCCCGTCCGCATCGTACGCACCGCGCCGAACACGCCCGCACACGTGCTGGCAGGCGTTACCGCCTACTGCCCCAACAGCTTGGCAACCGCTGAAGACGTCGCCGCCGTCGAATGCCTGCTTGCCAGCTTCGGCACCACCGTTGAACTGGAAGAATCGCAGCTCGAAACCAGCGCCTGGCGAGCAGGATTCTTGG
>OGUM01000535.1_pt1 | contig 32563 bp, 17 predicted proteins | sample 1553631 | NCBI WGS metagenome assembly OGUM01 (sample SAMEA2580228, study PRJEB22360) | human gut metagenome | biome: human gut; feature: human-associated habitat; material: faeces | place: Denmark | collected 2008/2010 | reverse complement strand
CCGCAACTGCTGTCGCGGCCCCTGCCATACCGGCTGTACGGGCATTGGTTTCCAGGCCGAGGAACGGCATGATCCCGGCATCAGTGGTCTGGGCTTGCGCCGCATAACCGCCTGTCGCGAAAAGAAATGCCGCGGTAAAGTGTTTGATCGATTGGTAGATATACATGGTTTTGCGGTTATCGTTTGATGATATGGCTGTTGAGTTTGCGGCCGCGGCACTCGACCGTGCAGCTGTAAGTCCCGGGAGAAAGCCCGGATACGTCGATGCGCCCCGTGTTACCGTTGTCGCTGGCGCGGATCGAAACCTGCGTAGCGAGCACCTGCTGCCCCGCCGCATTGTGGAACCGGATGGGAAAATCGCCCTCGGCGTCCGGAATGCGTACGTTGAGTACATCACGGCATGGGTTGGGGAAAAGCTCCATCGCAACGCCCGTACCGTCGACGATCACCTGGAATTCCGAAGTCGCCGCGGCGCCGTCGAGGTCTCTTGCCGTTACGGTCAGCGTCGTGCAGCCCGCGGCGCAGGGCCGTACGAGCAGTTCCGAATTCTGTACGCGGCACTCCACGACCTTTTCCGCGGAAGGCGAAACGAAGTAGGAGAGCCGATCGCCCGGAGCATCGGCATCGGCAAAATAAAGTTGAAGATCGATGCTCCTGCCCGCTTTGTCGTCACTTTGCAGAAAGAGGTTCGGAATGGAAGCGGTTGCCTCGGGCGGGGTATTTTCTCCGGTCCGAACGGAGATGACGGCCGGGCGGGACGGAACGCCCGACGGACTTCGGCCGACGATTGCCAAGCAATAAATTTGCCGCGGTTCCAGCCCCTCGATTCGGCAGGCAAAAGTTTCACCGAGACTCGCATCGGAAGCAAAAGTGTGTCTGACGGCCGTAGCAGGAATGTCGTCGACCGTAGCGGCCGAAAATGTCCGGGTGTCGATGTAAACGTCGAATGATGAGACCGGACGCTCCAGATAGCATCGCGGAACACGCCACGACAGTTCCGCATGGGTGCGGTATCCCGAAACCGCAATCGTACGTTCGTCGACCGGATCCGGCCGGGTATCATAGAAAAGAACGTATTCGGCATCGACCAGTCCGTTACCGAGCATTCCGGCATACTCGGGATTGATCGTTTCCGTAAACTGCTTTCGGCCCGAACCCACGAGTATTTCCCGCAATTTCTCGCTGGTGAACCCCGGTCTTTGCACACCGAATGCGGCGACAGCCAAGGCCGCAATGCCCGAAACCTGTGGCGCGGCCATCGAGGTTCCTGCGGAGTAACCGTAACCGCCGTTCGTCGTGGTGCTGAAAACGCGAAATCGTTCGTCGCCGGTAGCATGGCCGCCCAAAGCCGCGAGATCGATCCACGAACCGTAGTTGGACCCGGCGACCTTACGGCCGTCGATGCCCAGCGACGCTACGGCCACCACTTTCTCGTAGGCTCCCGGGAACACCGGGTCGGAAATGCCGTCGTTGCCCGCGGCAAAAATGACGATGCCGCCTTTCATGGGACCTGTCTGATTGCCGTTCTCATCGCACCCGGCATACTTGATAAAATAGTCAATGGCTGCTTTGCCCGACTGCGACAAGTCCGGAAGACCGGGGACATAAGTCCAGCTGTTCTGGCTGATGACGGCCCCATGGTCGGCCGTCCAGACCATGATCTCCTCGATCGTCGCGGCATCGCGTCCCGGTTCGTCGAAAATCTGGCAACTCATCAGCCGCACACCGCTTCCGGGCGTTCCGTCGCCCCCCGCGATGCCGCAGACGCCGATGCCGTTGTTGTTGACGGCGCCGATCGTACCTGCGACATGCGTGCCGTGGCTGCTGGGAGTGATCTCCGTATTATGGCGGCAGAAGTTGTAGCCGCAGGCGCCCTGTCCGTCGCGCCAGATATTCGCTGCCAGATCGGGATGCGTATAGTCGATGCCGCCGTCCACCACGGCGACGACGACGTCTTTATGTCCGGTGCTGACGCTCCATGCCGGAAAAATGTTGAGGTCGGCCACGGCCGTCGATCCGACCGCAGCGCCCACCCGGTGGTAAATCCACTGATTGACCAGCAGCGGATCATCGAATCCGGGGATTGCGACATTGTCCGAACCTGAGGTGCGGCTGAAATCAGCTTGCGAGACCGTCGCCCCGGCGGGAACCATACGCGGAACAGGTTCGATGCACTCGACTTCGTCCACCCGGCCGAAGCGTTCCATGGCCTCGGCGACAGAAATCGCCCCGGAGAAATGAACGTCGTACCACAGATGAAGTCCGGCCCTGCGGCGGCGTTCGCGGAAACGGTCGCCATTGGAAAAGACACGCTGTACGGCAGTTGCCCCGGCACGGGTGGCGGCGGCATCGAATGCAGCGATTCCCGAGCCGGAACCGCTGCGGGTAAAGGCACGGGTGTCGAGTTCGGCTGCTGTTTCGCGCAGCTTAATACGGAATACGCCGGGTATGTAAAACTCCTGCATCGGGGTTTGTCCGACGCCGGGAGCCGGGCCGGATTCCGGGTCTCTGGTACAGGCCGTCAGCAGGAGGAGCGTCAGAAAGAAAGAGAAGTGTTTCATCGGTTTTAAAGGAAAAAGGTCCGGAGCCGGCAGACGGCATCCGGACCGAATAAACATTTCTTAAGGATCACGGAACCAATTTGATGTCGAGAAACGAGTCGGTGCAAACGTAACAATCCGATGCCGAGGTAGGTCCCAATTGCCATTTGAAGGTTTGCACCGTCTGGTTCGGGAGTCCGAACAATTCACCCCGGAACGTGTAGGGGGCGTAAAACTGCATGATGCCGTCCGGCAGATAGATGACGCTGACGGGATCATTGGCTTCGACCGTTTCGTAGACCGGTTTCCCATGTTCGTCCACCTTCGGCCGTCCATAATCGTCGAAGGCCTGTTGGCGATAACTGTAGCGGAACGACCAAACTTTGCTGGCGGCATATTGCCGGAAATTGGTCGTCAGCGTCGCGTTGGGCCGCGTGAGTGTCCCGATTTGTTCGCCATTGGCCATTACCTTGAATTCGGTCTCGGTGATCGCCAATTGGCTGCTGCGGATGGTTTCGAGGTAACTCTCCGGAGTGTATTGTCCCGAAAGCGGCGTCATGCGAATCCGGTTGCCGGTTTTAATGCCCCGCAGAATGATTTCGTCGAAAGCCGGAGAGAGCGACATGAACGTGAATTCGTAATCTCCTTTCCATCCTTGGTAGCCGGCGCCGTTGTCTCCGGGAAACGAGAAGAAATGCAGGTAATCGTTATGGGTCGCAAATTTCAGCATGGGACCGGTCGAGAATTCGACCCGATATTCCGATTCCGTCCGCAGCGGGTCGGCTTCGACGAAAGTGCTCCCCTCGAACCAGGCCTTAACCATACGGTCATCCTGGAATTCGACGATATAAATCCAACCGCCATAACCGAGATTCTCGTCAGGGAAATACTCCATCACCCATGTCTTCCCGGCCTGCAATGCGAATTTGTAGCGTTCAAGCGTCTGCTCGATCCGGGTCGAGGTCGACTCGCTGAAGTTATTTTCCGAATCGTCGCATGCAACGGCTGAGAATAACAGCCCAGCCAGCAGTAATATATTGATTCTCTTTTTCATACATTCAGTTTAATCTTCAAGATTTGTCCAGTCGATGTCTCCGAGTTCGGAAAGACGGCGCAGGTAGATGTCGCTCCACTTCGCAACGTCCACGCCAAAATCGTCGCGGAGCCATGCGATGAGAATCGAGCGCTTCTTCTCGATTTTGGCGCGGCCGTCCGCGCTTTCGATCGAGGAGAGCATCGCCTCCCACTCCTCCTCGCTCATGCTGATCAGGCGTCCGCCCGTTTCGGCGATGTCCTCTGCGGGACTCGAACGTGCATACTTCGAAACGAAGCCCAGCTCCATGTAGTCATTACCGCTTTGGGCATACTTGTCACCCACGTAATCGCTTTGCGTAATGGTATCGTAGTCGCTCGGTACGGGATATGTACCATCGAGGATATGCATGAACTCGTGAAGCATCGTTCCGGCGATTCGTTCGCTGTCCTTTTCCCGGTCGAAAAATTTTACGCCGAGAACATTGATTTGAAGGCCATTTTCAGCCGATGCCAGCACGGTGTTCCCGGTGCTGCTGATCTCAAAACTGCCCACCAAATAGAGTACCCGCGGGAAATAACTCTTTGCGAAGAGCAATGGATCTTTCTGATCGGACATCAGTTCCGCCATGGCGTCAAGCGTCGAGTATTTGATCAGTTTGGCCACCTCGATCGATTTGTCCACGGGCGGCGGCGAGACCCAGTAGTTGAAGTGGGTTTCGCGGTCAGGCATGCGGTATTCGAAACGAATGTTGTAAGGTTCCGTATAGTGCCGGTCGAGCCAGAAATCGAACTCGGTCTTTTCCTCGGCGGGATCGACAAAGATGCTTTTGCCGTCCGGTTCGTCCTTGTCGCATGAGGTCGTAGCGCCTGAGACAAGCAGAAGCAAGAACAGGGATATGATTGTCGGTTTCATAATTCAATATAAATATTTAGTGAATTGGTTATTGGCAGAACGGATGGTCAGGACGATTCTCATTGCGGGGATTCGCTTCCAATCCGGCTGTGATAACCTCTTGAGGCAGTTGGAGCGCACGTCGAAGATCTTTCTCGCCGAGCGTGGCCGCAACAGTGAATCCGGTTGTATTGTCATCGTTGTAGGCCGAGTCGTCGAAACGATCAATCACGATGCCGTAGCGTTTGATGTCCCCCCAACGCAGTCCGTCGGCGATGGTCTCAATGCGGCGGCAAAAGAGCGTGGTCTGAATAAGGTGCTCCTGTTCACCAGCCTCGACTGTAAAGCCGTGGGGATGGAGCGGCTTGCGCGATGTCGGCTCCAAAGCGGTGTATTCGGCGATGTATCGATCCGATGACGGATCACCGTAGACCTCGGCGATGCGTTCGCGGGTCAGAGATTCGATGCCGTTCTGTCCGACCAGATAGAAAGAGCCGATCCAGGCATTGAGGTCGGCAACTGCCTTGTCGTACTCCTTGAGATGGACATAGGCCTCTGCACGGCTCAACACCGTTTCATTGGTTGTGAACGCCACCATCGTCGAACGACCGATTCCTACGCCGGTTACCGGGTCGGTTACCTCCCACTGGTTGGGCCATTTGGGCATGTAGATCTTGTTGACATCGTTGTCCTGCCAAATGAAAGGAGGATGCTGGTAGACCTTTTCGATGCAGTTGTCCTTCCACCGGTCCCACGGACCGCCCATCGGCCGCTTCGCGCGGTAGGTCTCCCTCTTGGCGACGCGGTAGTTGTGAGTGAAGCGCGCGCCGGAGTTGCTCCAGGCGTTAAAAAGCGATCCGTTACCGGTCACCATGGGAATCATCAGCAGGTTGAACGAGTGTCCGACGCTGATGTAGTCGAGGGTACGGACCGAGCCGTCCCAGGCCAGCTGCTTGACTGCCGCCCAGTCGCGCATGACGGTCGAAGGGGCACTGCCGAGGACCTCGGAGGCGTATTCGACCACCTTTTCCCACTTCAGATAATAGAGGTTGAAGCGCGTGGCAAAGGCATAGGCGGCGCTGCGGTTGAAGTGGTACTTCGGAACCGCATAGTTGGCATCGCTGACCAGAGGAAGCGCCTCCTCGATATCCCGGTCGATTTTCTCATATACCTCCTTGAGATTGTCCCGGTGATAAACCGGATTGAGCGTCGTTTCGGGAGCTTTCATGTAAGGGACTCCCAGGTATTCGCCACTTTTTTCAGGATGATAAGGGAGACAATAGAGCATCGTGAGGCAAAAATGCGAATAGGCCCGGCAAAGCAGGGCCTCGGCTTTGGCCGGAAGCAATTCTTTGGGCGTACCCTGTTTTTCGATCGCTTCCAGAGCGGTGTTGGCTGCGGCAATCGCGGAGTAGTAGGCCTGCCAGGTATTTTTGTTGCTATCGTTCTCGGCCTCGTTCATGTCCATCCAGTAGCTGTTGTGCTCCAGCAGCAGGCTGGTGTTAGGATTGTTCGCTCCCATGTCGTCGCAGTTGTCCGATGCAATTTCGCACATGCGGGTGAAACTGCGTGAAGGATAGGCCGACACGAGCAGCCGGTTGATTTTGTCCGGCGTATCGAGCTCAGTACGGTTGTCGGGCAGTTCGTCGAGGAAATCGTTGCAGGCAGCGAGTGTGAGCGAACCGGCGCCGAGAAGCATTATGCGTGATATCAGTTGTTTGATTTTCATGGCGGAGCGGGTTTAGAAGCTGACACGAAGCGTCAGCGTGAATTGTTTGGGCATCGGTACTGCAACACCTCCCGTATTGAAAAACTCGGGATCCTGGCCTTGCAGCTTTTTGTCCGAATAGATCAAAAACGGGTTGGTTGCCTGGAATTTGAGCGACAATCCGCTCATGCGCAATTTCGAAGAGACCGATTGCGGAAAATCGTACGAGAGCGAGATCTCTTTCATGCGGATGAAATCGCCCTTGGCGACCCGTACATCAGAGTAATTGTAGGCGCTGTACGCGACATAGAGATTGGAAATATCGTTATTCTGTCGCGTGCTGGCGATAACCGGGACATTGGTCCGTCGTTCATCGCCGGGATTGAGGTAGCGATTGGCGAATTCCCGGGGCATGGCCGTCAGATCGGAATAACCGTTCGAGAAAATCGGATCGAGACGGACGACGTTTCCAAAGGAGTAGGTCATGAAGACGTTGAGCGTGAATCCCTTCCACTTAAAGATATTACCCAGGCTGCCCGTGATGGTAGGATCGACAGGACCTTCATAGACGAGGTTGCTCATATTCACAGTCTCCTGGAACTGGATGTTCGTCGAGGTAATGCTGCCGTCAGCGGCGAGGAACGTCGGGATGCCCATCTCGTTAAGTCCCTTGAATTTCAGGGAAAAGAGCGAACCGCGCGGCGTACCTTCCATCGAGTAACCTGTGCCGGTGATATAATCGATCATGCGCGTCATGGTTTTGAGTTTGGTTACCTCGTTGTCCATCCAGGCAAAGATGAAATTGGTCTGCCATTTGAAGTCTTTACGTTCGATATTGCGGGTGAAAAGCGAAAGTTCCACACCCTGCGATTTCATCTCCGCGACGTTACCCTGCTTATCCACGGCACCGCCCAAACCCATTGTTACAACGTTGCCGATCAGGTCGAAATTATTGCGCCGGTAGGCGTCCATCGAAAGAGTGATGCGGTCGTCGAGGAATCCCATGTCGAGGCCGACATTCAACTCATGCTTTTTTTCATAGGTCAGTTCCGAATTCTCAGGAGCTGAAATACTCAATGCAGGTTCCCGGATTTCAGTCGCACCACGCCACGGGTTCAGCGGATAGATCGTAGCCGTGGAGTTATTGACCCATGTGGGGCCCCGGTCGGCAGTGAGGCTGTAAGAGAGTCGCAGCGCAAGGCTGGAGAAGGCCGGACGCAATGGTTCGAAGAACGACTCCTGGTCGATGCTCCACTTGCCGGCGATATTCCAGGTCGGCAACCAGCGCGCCTTACGCGATCGGCCCAACCGGTTGGAACCCTCGTAACGGAGCGTACCGTTGATCGTATAGCGGTAGTCGTAGGAATAGGAGAATGTGCCGGCGAAGGCGGCGTTGCGTTCCCGTGTATTGGACAGGCTGTAATACTGGGTGTTTTCCTCCAGTTGTTTTTTGAACAGGTCCAGGATGTAGAACGGCGTTTCGCCCATGTCGTATTGCAGGCCCCAGCCTTGGAACGAGGTGGCGCGGCGGTCGATGGCATTGACTTCCACAATGCCGAACAGATTCAGAATGTGCTTGTCGTTGAACGTGTCGTTGTAGCTGATCGAAGCCCGGAAATCGCGGCTCTTGGCGCGGAAGTCGCTCCGTTTGTAGATACCACCCTGGGGAAGGATCGAGTATTTGTCACGGTTCGGCTCATCGGGATTGTCGTAGAGGTAGGGATTGTTGCTCTGAATGATCGAGGTGGCCATCGAACGGTAGGCCTGCGCCTGGTTCGAACTGTCCTCGATGTGATGCTCGGTGCTCGAAGCCTGATATTTGATTGCCCCAAGGGCCGAAACTTCGACTTTCGGAGTGATCTTCCATTTGAGTTCAGCCTGGAATTTCACGTCGCTCACGTTCAAGTCCATATAGTTCTTGGACAACTCGTCCTTGATGTTGAACGGAGTGTAATTGCGTGTGTAGAATTCATCAGGGTCGAGCGTGCGCGACGAACGCAATGCATAGGAGTAGGGGTTGATGTCGAAATCGCGTTTGACGGTTCCGAACACAGGGTCTACCTCCGACGAGAGCGATCCCGGTGCACGCTGTTCGCGGTACGAAGCGTTGCCGATGAGGTTCAGCGTCAGCTTGTCCTTGAGAATGTGCTGCGTGGTATTGACCAGAAGCGTGTAGCGGTTCACCTTGCTTTGGATGCTCCATCCCGGATCGACCATCGCACCGACGGAAGCGTAATACGAGCCTTTTTCACTGCCCGAGGAGATGCTGGCCGAGTGGCTGTGCTGAATGCTGTTGCGGAAGAGTTCCTTGAACCAGTCGGTATTGCGAAACTCCGCCTGTCGCAGGTAGGCGTTGCGCCCTTCGGGGGTGTTCAGCACGGCGAACTGCCCCGTGGCAGGGTCGTAGGTGTTGATCAGTTGCGACAACTTGCCGTAGACGCCGCTTTCCGAGCGGTAAACGGTATTGGCATAGTTGAGCCATCCCTTGTCGTACATCTCCTGGTAGACGGCCATCTGCTCTTGCGAATTCATGATGTTGAAGTTCGAGTAGCTGGGAACCATACGCATCGTGAATTCGCCGGTGTAACTGACTTTCGTAATACCGGGCGTGCCTTTCTTCGTGGTGATGACGATGACTCCGGCCATGGCGCGGGCGCCGTAGATCGAGGTTGCCGAACCATCCTTGAGAATCTGGAAACTCTCGATGTCATCGGCGTTGAGTCCGGCGATGGCCGAACTGATGAGCGTCGTGGCGTCGCCCGACGACAAGGAATTGGCATCGACGTTGATCACATCCTCCATGATCACACCGTCCACCACCCACAACGGCTTGGAGTCGCCGAAGATCGACGTGGCGCCGCGAATGCGGATTTTCGGGGCGGCGCCGAAAGTTCCGGAAACGTTTTGCACGGACACGCCGGCAGAACGGCCTTCAAGACCGCGGCTGATTTCACTGATGCCGTCCAGTTTGACATCCGAGGCTAATAGTTGGTCCGTGGCTCCGGTGAAGATTCGCTTGTCCATCTTTTGCATACCGGTCACTACGACCGATGCGATTTCTTGTGCGCTCGCTTTGAGTATGAAATCCATGCGGTCGGTATCGACCTTCTTCTCGACCGGATCGTATCCCAGAAAGGAGACACGCAGTACGGCTCCGGAGGGGACATTTTTGAGTGTATAAAGCCCGTCGATCGCTGCCGTGGCGGCATTGTTCGTGCCGACGACCTGGACGACGGCGCCCGTCAGCGGCGTACCGTCCTCTTCGGATACCGTGCCTGTTACCACGCGGTTCTGTGCCGAAGCCCGGCACACCACTGCCATGGCGAGCAGAATGAGTATGGTCAGTTTTTTCATTGGTCAGTCATTGAAATTCTTGGTTCCGGGGCGCAGGCAGGGCCGCGGTCGGCAAAAGTCGCGGCCCGCCCGCTGCATTCGGAGTCGGTTAGTAGTTTTTGGAAAGTTCCAGTGCGTTGGTTAAACAGAGCTGCCCGGTAAACGACCAATACCGGTCGTTGTTCTCCCAGAAACAGAGCGTCTTGGCCTCCCGGCCATTGCCCTGGCCGTTATCGCTGAACACGAGCTGGATCGTGCCTGCATTTTCATCGAAGACAGGTTCCGCCGCCCAGGCGACCACGCCCGCCTGTGACCAGATATAGTTGCCTTGCCCGTTATTCGGGCCATTGAAATGGAGGGTGTAGAACTTTGTTCCCGAAAAACCCAGTTCCTGACCGGTCTGAATGACCACTTTGCCATCGGCGAACTCCGCCGTAAAGGGATAATCCTTGAGTGCGGGATCGTTGATGGTGACCTTGTACGAATATTGATTTTCCTTGGCGGAGAATGTGACCGACGAGAGATTCTGGATGCTCCCGGCAAAAATATCGGTTTTGGTTACGTTCCACGTGCCGAGCAGGAAATCATAGGTGCTCTTTTTAGGTTGTATAAGCGTAACGATCACCGGATCGCCTTCTTCAGGTGTAAACTCCGCGCGCCCCTTCACCTCGACACGGCTCGACGCCTTGTTCGATGTGAAACTGACGCTCGCGCCGTCTTCGCTCTTCGAGAACGAGAATGCGTTATTCGGGTTCTCCGTGAGTTTTACATCGTAGACTCCGGAGCAGGTTACCGCAACGGAGAGCGTGCGGTCCGTATCGGAGAAGATGAGCGTCGAGGGTACAACGACAAGCCCCCTGAATTTATCCTGAACAACGTTGATCAGCAACGGCTTGAGTCCTTCCGCCTTCACGGTGACCGTGGCTGAACGCTCCTCTGAGCCCGTATACGCAAGAACGTTGAAATTGACGATCGAGCCGATGACTGCAGTACGACACCACGATTCGCTCGACTCCGCCGTTACATCCCGGCCACCGGCATCTACAATAGCACTGGCAAGACCGCCCTTGTAGTCGAATTTTTCACGCGTAATACTTCGGAGTGAAACAGATGTAGGATCGTCATCCTTCTCGCATCCGGTCAACAAGGCCAAGGAAGCCAGCAAGAAAAGTAAGTAATGTTTCATATGGGTAATTTTGGGTTGGTTGATTCCGCATTGTCAATCCTGGCCGGCTGATACTGCGACCTGCCGAATTCAATGTAAAATTACTGAATCCGGGATTCCGTGTTGAAAAATATCGTTCACTTTTACGATAAAATCGGCTCGGAGGCCCCGGGAGTTGAGAAATGGCTCATTCTGCCCCTGGCTACTGCGTTCCGGGGTCCTGCTTTTCGAGGAATTCCGTCGGAAGAACCCCGAACTGCTTGGCAAAACATTTGGCGAAATAGGACGACGAACTGAAACCGGTAAGAAATCCGATTTCGGTAATGCGGTATCGGCCTTCAATGATCATCCGTTTCGCCTCGTTCAAACGAATGAGTTTCATAAAATCGTTTGGCGTCAAGCCCGTAACGGCTTTCAGTTTTCGGAAAATCAGCGTGCGGCCCATCGCCAACTCACGAGCAAGAAGTCCCACGGACAAATCCGGATTCCGCATATGGGCGATGATCACGTCGCGGCATTTAAGGATGAACTCTTCGTCCAACCGGTTCTGTTGAGAACCCGTATCGAATTCGGTCATGAATTTGCCTGCATAGAAGCGCCGGATTTCATCACGCGTACGAAGCAGGCTGGAAATCTGCGCTTTGAGCTGGTCAGGCGAGAACGGTTTCTCGATATAGGCGTCAGCGCCGCATTCGAAACCCTCGATTTTAGAGCTTATGCCAGTCCGAGCCGTGAGTAAGATCACAGGGATATGGCTTGTGGAAATGTCGTTTTTGATACGCCGACAGAGCTCTATTCCATCGATATCGGCCATCATGATGTCGCTTACGACCAAATCGGGATCGTTGTTTCGAAGCAGGTTGAGCGCCTGGCTCCCGCTATCCGTTGAGATAACAAAATAATCGTTTCCGAGCACCTTGACCAAAAAATCGAGGATATTGCTGTCATCATCTACAACCATGACTGTATGGCGGACCGTCATATCGGAGGGCCGTTGTATCGCCAGGTCCGTTCCGGGTTCTTTCTGAAGCTGCGATTGCCCGACGGTTTCCGTATTGAGACGTGTCTCCACACGAATATCCATCTTTTCGCTCGCAGGTTCAGGGATGAATGCCGTCAGCAGCGCTCCGGATTTGCCGTCCGGACGTTCTGTCGCCGTAATTGTTCCGCCCATCAGGCGGATGAAGATTCGGCACAGATGCAAGCCAATTCCGACTCCGGACGCGAATCCGTTGTTCCGAGTTTGGTAAAAAGCTTCGAAAACCTTTTCCCGCTCTTCAGCCGGGATACCGGGACCGTCGTCCCACACTTTCATCACAAGACCGTCGTCTCTGCGATCGATGCAAATGTGGATTTCTTCTGCGGCGAAACGCAGAGCGTTAGACAACAGGTTGCTTATGATTTTGGTCAGCGCCTCCCGGTCGGTGATTTGCATCAGGCGATCAGGGATCTCTTCGATCAAACGGATGCGCCGCTGTTGTGCCGTGGGACCAAACATAGCCAATTGCTCCCGGACGAGCTGGCCGACATCGCAGATATCGTAGCGGAGTCTGTATTTGTTCGAATCGATCTTTCGGAAATCGAGCAGTTGGTTGACCAGCGAATGAAGCCGGTGGTAATTTTGCTTGATAACAGCCAGATACTCTCCGTCCTCCTCGGAAATCCGATGCGATTTCATGACTTGTTCCAGCGGCCCAATAATCAGGCTCAAAGGAGTTCGGATCTCATGGGTGATATTGGTAAAGAAACTGATGCGTTGCTCGTAGAGATTCCGTTCGTTCTCGCGTTTGACCGATTCGATCTTCTCTCGCTGCTGTTGCTCGGTACGCCGCATCCAGTAATACAGACCGACAGCGATTACGATAAGCGTCAGTACCACGTAACCTGCCAAAGCACCTTTCGACCGGAAAAACGACGGCTGGATACGAATCCAGAGTTTCGTCTCATCAGAATTCCATTGCATGTCGCCGTTGCCAACCTGCACCCGAAAACAATATTCTCCGGGACGCAGGTTATTGTAGTTGACCGAAGCGTTCCGGCTATCGGTCATGGACCAATGATCGTCGAGTCCGTCGAGTCGGTAACGGTAGCGGCAATCTCCCGGAAAGAGGTAGGTTGGCGAAACGAAACGGAATCCCACCGAGGTCTGGCGGTGCGACAGCGTGATCTTCCGGGTGTATTCGACAGGAACCGAAAGCAGCGAGCTTCCGTCTTCCGCATGGGATACAGGCAGTCCGTTAAGCGAAAATCGGGTGATTATGACCGGATAGAGGTTCAAGTTGCCCATGATGTCATGGGGGGGGGTGAACGTACATATACCATCGGTCGTACCCAGCACGATGCGCCCGTCGGAAGTGAGGATACCCGAATTGGACATAAATTGTTCGGTGTGAAGCCCGTCGGCGCGCGAATAACGTTTCAATTGTCCAGTTGCGGGATAAAAGACGATCAGCCCCCTGTCCGTCGTGATCCAGAGTCTGTCGTTTTCAGGGATGATCCGCTGAATGATCTTACTGGGCAGAGGCAAGGTTTCATGGCGAACGAAACCGTCTTTTTCGTTATAACTGCAAAGTCCGTAACCGTTGGTTCCGATCCACAACCGGTTCGTGCGGTCGACGGCAAGCGTGTTGACCGCATTGCGGCTGATCGTCGCAGGGTCGTCGGGATCGTACCGGTAGTGCTGCAGGAGGTCGGTACGGGCATCGTAGGAGTAGAGGCCGTCTTCGTTCGTCGCGATCCAAAGACGGCCAGCATGATCCTCCGTAATGTCTGAAATACGCACCTTGGGGTCGCGTGTCACAAAACGATCTTCAAACCGGTCGTAATAAAAAAGCCCCACGGAAGTTCCGGCCCAAATGCGGCCGCTGCTGCTCCGGAATAGGACGAAGACACGAGAACTGGGATCCGACGGATCTGCAAGATAGGATTTCACGGTTCGGCTTTTCAAGTCCACGGCTTCGATACCCCGTTGGAAAGCGGCGATCCAGAGCGTTTGGTCATCGACAAGCATTGAAAAGACGTTGTAAATGGCAGTCCCAACGTTTTGAGCCGTGCGGTACGGAACGACCATGCCGGCATGTCTGTCGAAGAGCAGGATGCCGTCATTTTCGTTTCCCAATAGATACTGCCCGTCTTTCAGTTCACAGACCGCGCTGACGACCTTACCCCGGTCGGAACTATCGTTCTTTCGTGTGGCATAGCAAGTGAAGCTGTTACGGGCCGGGTGAAATTCTACACCCTCATAACAAGATCCGAACCAGAAATTTCCTTCGCGGTCGTATAGAAAAGAGAAGATGTTGCAACACTTGGTACGCATGAAGGGAACTTCAGTGTCCTCTATGGGACGAAGTTCCGATTCAGAAATACGGTAGAGTGTCGCACCACTGTTCGCACAGACAAGCAATTCGCCCGGCGCCCGCTCTGCCAGGCAGTGGATACGTTGCAATCGGCCCTCCCCATTCCTATCGTCATAATTGGTGAAACGGCCTGTGCTCCGGTCGAAGCGATCAAGACCGGAACTTACCGTCCCGAGCCACAACGTGCCGTATGAATCTTCTGTGATGGCATCGATCGAATTATCCGAAATGCAATTCCGTCCGTCTGTTTCCTTCCGGTAATGAGTGAAGCATCCTGTCTGCTTGGAAAAAGCGCACAACCCTTCGCTGTAAGTTCCAATCCATATGGTTCCATCCTTGCTTTCGTAAATGGTAGAGATATAATCCTGCGCGATGGAGGTGTCATCACCGGGAACATGGCGGTAAACCGTAAGGCATTCCGTTACAGGATTCCAGCGAAAAAGCCCCGAATTGACAGTCGCAATCCAAATTTCACCTTCCCTGTCCTCAATGACTTCGGTCGTCTGTCCCGTAACGCATGCTCCGTCGGAAGTTCTGACATCGAAATGTCGGAAACGGTCGGTCGCGGGTGTGTAAATGTCCACGCCGTTATCAAGTGCGAGCCAGATCTGCCCGTGGCTGTCGAGCATCAGCCGGCGGATATTGTTGCTCGAAATGCTCGACCGGTCGCCATCGGTATGGGTGTAACTGCGGAACTCACAGCCGTCGAAACGGCACAATCCGTTGTCGGTTCCGAACCAGATGAATCCTATCGAGTCCTGAACGATGCCATAGACGTGATTGGATGACAGGCCGTCATCCACAGTATAGTTACGCAGATTATGATAAACAGAGGCGTTCGCCGATTCGGCACGCCCCGGCAGAAACAAGATATAGAGTAGAAACAAAAATGCAGCAATACAGCGGAAAATTCGTTTCATAGAAATTTGGATTATTGACAAATGTAATAAATGCAGGACTTTCTACAAAGATAATATGATGCAGAAAAAGGCCAATTTCGTACATCTCGGTGTTGCAAGACGACGTTTCATGACGCGACAATTCGATTTTTCCTTTCCATTCAGATTATTGGCCTCGATATGTACTATTTTATCGTACAGCGGAAAACTTTTCATCTATTTTTACTTCGCGAGACGAGATAAAGAATTACTACTTAAATTTCTATCTTAATGAAATCGAACCCAAGCCGCACCCTGTTCCGCACGCTCTTCGCGACGGGCCTCCTCGCAGCCGGCCTCTGCTCCTGCTGCCCCAAACACAACACCCTCACCCAGGCCGAAATCGCCGACGGCTGGCAGCTGCTCTTCGACGGCAAAAGCCTCGACCAGTGGAAAGACTTCAACGGAGACTCGCTCACGATGCCCTGGCACGTGGTGGACGGCTGCATCCAGGCCGCCGGCGACGGCAGCGACCTGTCGGGATACATCGTCACCAAAAAGCAGTATGAGAACTTCATCCTCGACTGGGACTGGAAGCTCTCCTACGGCGGCAACAGCGGCATGCTCTACCACGTGGTCGAGAACCCCTATTTCAAGGTTCCCTATGTCACCGGGCCGGAGTACCAGCTGATCGACAACGAAGGCTGGGAGGCCACGAACGCCCCGACCCGGCTCGAGGAGTGGCAGAAACTGGGCGTGGACTACGCCATGCACCTGCCGAATCCCGATTCGCTGCTGGTCAACCCGCAGGGCGAGTGGAACTCGTCGCGCATCGTCTGCGACAACGGCCACGTGGAGCATTGGCTCAACGGCCGCAAGATCCTCGAATTCGAAGCCTGGACCGACGACTGGTTCGCCCGCAAGAACAGCGGCAAATGGGAGACGGCTCCCGAATACGGACTGGCGCACCGCGGCGTGCTGTGCCTCCAGGACCACGGCTACCCCGCTTCGTTCCGCAACCTGAAAATCAAGGAGCTGCCCCGCAAGGCCGGCCGGGAGGTCGAACTCTTCAACGGCCGCGACCTCACGGGATGGGAAGCCTACGGAACCGAGAAATGGTATGTCGACAAGGACGGCCTGCTGGTCTGCGAGAGCGGTCCCGACAAAAAATACGGTTACCTCGCCACGCGCGAATACTACGATGATTTCGACCTGAGGGTGGAGTTCAAGCAGCTCGCCAACGGCAACTCCGGCGTCTTTTTCCGCTCGTTCGTCGAGCCGCCGGTGAAGGTCCACGGCTGGCAGTGCGAAGTGGCTCCGAAGAACCACGACACGGCGGGCATCTACGAGTCCTACGGCCGCGGATGGCTGGTGCAGATTCCCGACGAGAAGGAGTCGATTCTCAAGGAGGGGGATTGGAACACGCTGCGGCTGAAGGTCCAGGGCGACCGCGTGCAGACGTGGCTCAACGGCGAGGAGATGGTGGACATCACCGACGCGAAGATCGGCGCCGCGCAGGGACGCATCGCCTTGCAGATTCACGACGGAGGAGGCATCAAGGTCCTCTGGCGCAACATCCGGCTGACGACCCTGTAAACAAACGGCGGTTCCCATCCGACGGAACCGCTGTTTTCTCTACCTATTTTATTGACTGCATCCAAAAAAAAATACAACCTGAAATACTATGAGTAACCGCAGAGATTTTCTGAAAAAGGCAGGCGGGCTGGCGCTGCTGACCATCGTGCCGCGCAGCGTGCTCGGAGGCACCAAATTCGTCGCCCCGAGCGACCAGCTCACGAAGGGCATCATCGGCGTGGGCGGCATCGGCAAGAGCAGCTATCATTTCACCTCCAACGATGCATGCCGCCTGGTGGCGGTCTGCGACGTCGACCGCAAACACCTCGAAAGCGCCATCGCGCTGGGCCGCAAGAAGTTCGACAAGACCCTCGAAAGCTATCACGACTACCGGGATCTGATCACCGACCCCAACGTCGACATCGTACACATCGCCACCCCGCCCCACTGGCACGGCATCATGGCCGTCGAGGCGGCCAAGGCCGGCAAGGACATCTGGTGCGAGAAGCCGATGACGCGCACCATCGGCGAGGGCAAGCGCGTGGTGGAGGCCGTCCGGCAGAACGGACGCATCTTCCGCCTGAACACCTGGTTCCGCTTCAAGGACACCTTCTACGGACTGGGCACGACGGTCGAACCGCTCAAGAAACTCGTCGACAGCGGCCTGCTGGGATGGCCCCTCAAGGTGACCATCTCCGGAGCCACGGGATTCACCTGGAAATTCTTCTGGGTGGGGCAGGAGAACCTCAAGCCCCAATCCGTCCCGGAAGAGCTGGACTACGACATGTGGCTCGGCCCGGCGCCCTACAAACCCTACAACAAACACCGCGTGCACGCCACGTTCCGCGGCTACTGGGACTACGACGGCGGCGGACTCACGGATATGGGACAGCACTACATGGACCCCGTGCAGTACCTGTTGGGCAAGGACGACACCTCGCCCGTGAAGATCGAGGTCGACGCTCCGCAGCAGCATCCCGACGCCGTGGGCATCTGGCGCAAGATCGTATACACCTACGACGACGGCTGTCAGATCGTCCTCGAAGGCGAGGGCTACGAAAGCAAGGGCAAGGTCCCCTACATCGAAGGTCCGCTGGGCAAGGTGTATCAGGGTTTCGAGTGCACGATTCCCGACGTCATGGAGAAGATCGCCGAAATGCCCGACCCCGAACCGCAGAACACCGATTTCCTGGCATGCGTGCGCAACCGCGAGCCTTTCGCCCTCGACGAGCTCAAGGGACACCGCAGCTCCACGCTCGTGAACCTCGGGGCATGCGCCCTGCGCCTGAACCGCACGCTGCATTTCGATCCCGACAAGCAGCTCTTCGTCGGAGACGAGGCCGCAAACCGGCTCATCGACCAGCCGATGCGCACGCCGTGGAAAATCTGATAACGTCCAAAACCTGAAAAAAACATGAAAAAGATATTTATCACCATACTCCTCGCCGCCCTGATGCCCTTCGCAGCCGGTGCGCAGGACGCGCGCCAGCGCACCGCCGAAACGATCGTTGCGGACGCCCTGGCCCAACTCCCGGCCCAGACGCCCAAGGCGTTCGACAGCCTGATGCAGGAACTCGCGGCGACCGGAGCCGACGGAATCCGGATGATGGCCGCCATGCTCGTGCCCGCAGCGGAAGGCAAGAACGCCCCCGTGGAATACGCCATCAACGGGGTGGTGAGCTACGTGACCGCCGCAGGCCGCGAAGAGCTGGCACGGGAGATCCGCGCCGGACTGACGGACGCCGTCGCCGCCTCGACGGACAAACCCAACCAGGCATTCCTGCTCTCGCAGCTGCAACTATGCGCAACGGCGGCCGAAGCCCCCGTATTCGTGAAATACGCCGCGGACGAATACCTCGCCGACTACGCCGTGCGCGGACTGATCTCCACGCCCGGAACCGACGGGGAGATCCTCGCACTGATCGACGCAAGCCCGGCCCCGGACGCCCTGCTGGCCTATGCCGCCGCGGAGAAGCGCCTTGCGGCCGCAGAGCCCGCGCTGCTGAAATGGGCCGCAGACCCCAAGGCCGGCACGCCGATGAAAGAGGCTGTCTATAACGCGCTGGCCAAGTGCGGCACAGCCGCCTCGATCGCGCCGCTCGCAGCAGCCGCAAAGGCCGACGGATACGCCTTCACGAAAACGGACGCAACGGGCGCCTACGTCGCCCTGCTCGCACGGCTCGCGGCTGCAGGAAACAGCAAGGCCGTCGCCGCCGCCAAGGCCCTGCGCAAAACCGGCATGCCGCAGAACGTCCGGGCCGCAGGTCTGGGAATAGTCCTCGGCACGGACGCCAAAAAACAGACGCCGGAACTGCTCGCCGCGCTGAAAGACGCCGACCGCGAATACCGCTGCGCGGCGCTCGACTTCGCCGACGACGCCCTCTACGCCGCAGTCGTGAAGAAAATGCCGTCGCTCTCCGACGCCGCGAAAACCGACGTCGTGAGCTGGCTCGGCGCCCGCCACGCCGCATCGCAGGCCAACGCCGTGATCGCGGCCATTTCCTCGGCCGACGAGGAACTGGCCCTGGCCGCCATCCGCGCCGCCGGGAAAATCGGAGGACAGGAGGCGCTCAACGCGCTCGTCGCACAGCTCGGAGGCGCACATGCCAAAGAGGCCTCGGCAGCTCTCGCGGCATTCAACGGAAAGCCCAACGCAGCGTTCGTCGCAGCTCTCGACGGCACGCCCGCCACGCAGGCCAACGCCCTGAAACTCGTGGCAAAAAGGCGCATCACCTCCGCAGCCGACAAGGTGTTCGCGCTGCTGAACTCCCCTGACAGGGAGGTGCGCACGGCAGCCTACGGCGCGCTGGCAGGCGTCACGACCCCCGCGGACTTCAACCGTCTGTGCGGCCTGCTGAACCAGGCGCAGGAGGACGACGTGAAGGCCCTTCAGGCCGGCTTGAAGAACGCACTGGCCAAAGAGTCCTCCGACATGCAGTACAAGATGGTGGCAGGGCAGATGGCCGCCGCCCCCGAAAAGGCCCGCTACTATCCCCTGCTGGCGCAGGCCGCCAGCAAAGAGGCGATCGACGCCCTGCTGGCCGCCGACGACCGCCAGGCCGCATTCGCGGCCCTGCTGACGGTTCAAAACCCCGCGATGGTCGACGTGTTGTATGATCTCGCCCGGCAGAACCCCGCATGGACCGACGCCGCAATTTCTCGCTACACGGATTTCGTCTCGAAGTCGCGCAATACGCCCATGCGCAAATACCAGCTATACCGCCGCGGACTGGAGGCGAAACCCTCGCCCAAGGTGCAGAACAAACTGCTTAAAGCGCTCTCCAAAACCCCGGTATTCCCGGCGCTGACGCTCGCCGTGAACTACATGGACGCACCCGCGACGGCCGAAACCGCCGCAATGGTCGTGAAGACCGTCGCTGCGAAGAACCCCGCGCTGGGAGGAGAAACGGTAGCAGCAGCCCTGAAAAAGGCCCAGGAGGTATATGCCGGACTGGCCAAATCCGACGCCGACGCAGGTTACGCCGTCGACGAGATCAAGGGACTCCTGGCCAAACTCCCCGCAGAGGGATACCTCCCGGTATCGCTCGAACCGAGCGGGTGGGAAGCCGTGGTCGGCGATCCCGAGACCCGCAAGGCGATGAAGGCCAAGGCGCTGGCGAAAGCGCAAACAGAGGCCCGGGCCGCGATGGCGAAGAACTGGACCGCAGAAAACGGCGTCCTGACCGGGGCCGCTGACGGAGGAACGATCGGATCGGCGAAAAATTACGAAAACTTCGAACTGATCCTCGACTGGAAGACCGAAGGCGAGGCCGAGATGGGCATCCGCTCGATCCCGCAGATCGCACTCGGAGGAAAGAACTCCGGAGCCTTGACGGGCAACATGCTCCACGACAACGCCGCACCCAAAGCGGCCGCGAACGGCCCGCAGGAGTGGAACACGATGCAGGTGAAGGTGGTCAGCGACCGCGTGACGGTCGTACTCAACGGCGTCACGACCGCCGAGAACGTAATCCTCGAAAACGCATGCAACCGGGAGATTCCCGCCTACGCAGAGGGACAGATCCTGCTCATCGCGGGAAATGCGCCCCTCAACGTCCGCGAAATGTACATCCGCGAACTGCCCGCCACGCCGCGCTTCGAACTCTCGGAGGAAGAGGCTGCCGACGGCTTCGAGGTGCTCTTCGACGGTACGTCGATGCACAAGTGGACCGGGAACACCACCAACTACGTCCCCGTCGACGGAACGATCTACGTGACGGCGCAGTACGGCGGATCGGGCAACCTCTACACCAAGAAGGAGTACGGAGATTTCGTCCTGCGATTCGAATTCGCCTTCGACAGAGAGGGCGTCAACAACGGCATCGGCATACGCACCCCCATGGGCGTCGACGCCGCCTATCACGGCATGGAGATTCAGGTGCTCGACCACGACGCTCCGATCTACAAGAACCTGCGCGTATACCAGCAGCACGGATCGGTCTACGGAATTATCCCGGCCAAACGCGTGAAATTCCCGCCCCTGGGAACATGGAACGTCGAGGAGATACGCGCCGTGGGAGACCGAATCACCGTGACGGTAAACGGCGAGGTGATTCTCGACGGAGACATCCGGCAGGCCTGCCAAGGCCACAACGTGGCCCCCGACGGCGGGAAAAACAACCCCTACACCGTGGACCACAAGAACCATCCCGGACTCTTCAACGCCTCGGGACACATCGGACTGCTCGGACACGGAACCGGAATCAAGTTCCGAAACATACGAATCAAGGAACTGCCCGCCCCGAAAACGAAATAACAAGGCCGCAGGAAAATCCGCCGCCGAACGGCGGGTTTTCCCGGCCCGGCAGCGGAAATTCACAAATTAACGCTATATTTGTTCCATAGAATATTTATCTACATTATGTAGCTTTCATGTCTTTGTAACGGGAACTTTGACAATTTGAAATGAAATACAAGGAAAATGGCCTTCAGAGTTGACAAATTATTACCTAAAATTTCTCATTGTATTGTTTGTCGGATATTTATGTTTAATTATATTTTGGATGCAAAAGTTTGGAACCCTTTTATCTTAATAAAATAAATCCTTCAATTTCTAAGTTACTATTGCAATAGCTTGTTGATTCAGCCATTTTTTCTTCGATCGAATAAAATTTGCCATCCCGAAAATTTTTCATATCTTGCAAGAGGTTATTTGACATGTGGTATTTTCGTGCAATTAACTGAAAATAAATCGTTACCTTCTCGTTACCTATTCTCCATTAAAGCAATGTAACAACTCGATAAATCAAGTCGTTATATTGCTTTAATCCCGCACCGAATCATCGGTCTGCCGCTTTTTCCTTATAGGTTGTGGCCGTGTTTTTGCACGTGCCGGTCGAGCCTCACCGCCGGATTCCTCCCCGCGAAAGCACCTCCTCGAAGTAGGCGATGGTTTTTAGGAGACCGTCCCGCAGCTGGATTTTCGGCTCCCAGCCGCCGAGCATGTTGCGGGCGAGCGAGATGTCGGACTGCCGCTGCTGGGGATCGTCGGCGGGCAGGGGCAGGTGGACGATCTTCGATTTCGAACCCGTCAGGGAGATCACCTCGCGGGCCAGTTCGGCGATGGTGAATTCGTTCGGGTTGCCGATGTTCACCGGACCGGTGAAGTCGTCGGGCGTGTCGTCCATCATGCGCACCATGCCTTCGATCAGGTCGTCGATGTACTGGAACGGACGGCTCTGTCCGCCGTCGCCGTAGATCGTGATATTGTCGCCCCGCAGCGCCTGGACGATGAAATTCGAGACCACGCGGCCGTCGTTGATGTCCATTTTCGGACCGTAGGTGTTGAATATGCGGATGATCTTCACGGGAATGCCGTGTTCGCGGTAGTAGCTCATAAAGAGCGACTCGGCGCAGCGTTTGCCCTCGTCGTAGCACGAGCGGATGCCCAGCGGGTTGACGTGGCCCCAGTAATCCTCGCGCTGGGGGTGGATCAGCGGGTCGCCGTAGACCTCCGAGGTCGAGGCCTGGAGGATTTTCGCCCGGTTGTATTTGGCCATGCCCAGCATGTTGATCGAGCCGATCACCGACGTCTGGGTGGTTTTGATCGGGTCGTGCTGGTAGTAGATCGGCGAAGCGGGGCAGGCGAGGTTGTAGATCTCCTCGATCTCGGCCATGTAGGGATAGACGATGTCGTGGCGGATGACCTCGAAATTGGGGTGCGACAACAAGTGTCGGATGTTGCTTTTGTGACCGGTGAAATAGTTGTCGATGCAGATGATGTCGTTACCTTCCGCGAGCAGCCTTTCGCACAGATGGGAGCCGATCGTATCGCTGGGCTGCATTCCCGAAGGGGTGATGTGCTTCAGCTGCTTCGCCAGCGAGAACGGCGTCATGCTGCCCGCGCCGCCCGATTCGTTGCAGACGTGGAGACCCCGTGCGATCGACTACCGGGTGATGTGCGACAGCCTGAACAGGGTGGGCGGCATGCTCAACCGCTACGACATCCGGCGCAACATCGACCTGATCCGTTCGCTTTATCCCCAGGTGGAGAACATCGCTCTGGTGACCGACAATACCTACGGCGGCATTTCGTTGCAGGCGCTCGTGCGCGCGGAGTGGGAGAACTACCCCGACCTGAATCTCGTGCTGGTGGACAGCCGCGAGGGGGAGGAGACGGCGTTCCGGACCTATGCGACGCTGCCGCCCCGTTCGGCCGTGATGCTCGGCAAGTGGCGCGTGGGCAGCGACGGCGAATTCTTCATGCAGCGGTCGCTGAACGACCTGGTGCAGAACAACCCCCGCGTTCCGGTCTTCTCGGTGACCGGTACGGGCATCGGCGACACGGCGATCGGCGGTTACGTGCCCGAATACGAGAACGGCGCGGAGGTCATTGCGAACCAGATCCGGAAATATTACGACACGGACGACATCGAAGACGCTCATTTCCATACGAGCAAAAGTCTCTATCTGTTCGATTCGCGCAAGCTCAAGGAGTGGAAAATCGCCGAATACGCCCTGCCCAAGGGCAGCGTCATCGAGGATACGATGGCGGCCAAGCTGTCGAAATACTCCCACTACATCGAACTGCTGGTGGCGGGCATCCTGCTGCTGGTGCTGCTGCTGCTCTTCGTGACGTGGCTGCTGCTGCGCATGCGGCGGCTCAAGCTCACGCTTGAGGAGCGCGAGGGCCAGCTGGTCGTCGCCCGGGAGAAGGCCGAGGAGTCGGACATGCTCAAGTCGGCGTTCCTGGCCAACATGAGCCACGAAATCCGCACGCCGCTCAACGCCATCGTGGGCTTCTCTTCGCTGATGCAGAACGAGCAACTTTCGCAGGAGGAGCGCGCCGAGTACTGCGCCATCGTGGTCAGCAACTCCGAGATGCTGCTCACGCTGCTGAACGACATCCTCGACATTTCGTCGCTCGAGTGCGGCAAGATCAGGTTCAACTACGCTTCGGAGGACATCGTGCAGATTTGCCAGCACGTGATGATGACCACGGCCCATACGCGGCAGAGAGGGGTTGAGGGGCGTTTCGCGTGTCCCGTCGGATCGTTCATGCTCACCACCGACGCCCACCGTCTTTCGCAAATCCTGATCAACCTGCTGACCAACGCCGGCAAGTTCACCTCCGAGGGCAGCATCACGCTGGGGGTGGAGATCGACGAGGAGCGGGGCGAGGTGCTTTTCTCGGTGGCCGACACCGGACCGGGCATTCCGCCCGACAAGCAGGATCTGGTTTTCAACCGCTTCGAGAAGCTCGACGGCAACAAGAAGAAGGGCACGGGCCTGGGCCTTGCCATCTGCCGCCAGATCGCCATGATCGTCGGGGGCCGTATCTGGGTCGATTCCGCTTACACGGGCGGCGCGCGTTTCGTCTTCGCGCATCCCATCGGTATCGACCCCGGTGGAAAGAACCGCGAGGGGGGGGGATTTCTACCCTCTGAACAGCGTAAGTCCCTCTTTGTGAACGATGCCGGTCAACTGGTCCCCGAAGGGAAATAAGACGCAGAGAAAGGCTCCTTCGCGCCGGGTCACCTCTTTTTCGTCCCCCATTTGGGCTTTATGCCGATGAAGAATTCGGCGTTCATGCGCGGCATGGGCCGGGAGAGCACCGAGAGGTACTCCTCGTTGAAAAGGTTGTTGACCGTGCCTTTGAGCGTCAGGTCCGCCCACCGGAGCGAGAGACCCTTTTCGAGCGAGAGGTTGCTCATCAGATAGGGCGTAAGGCGTCCGGTGAGCGTGATGTCGTTGCTCGACATGGTGTAGCGTTCGCTGTAATAGCAGAACTGATAGAGCAGGCCCCAGCTGCGCCAGGAGAGCCTTCCGGTCGCCGTGGCCGAATATTCCGGTTCGTAGGGCAGCTGTTTGCCGACCGACCGGTCGGCCGGGGACATCGGCTCCCCCTCGTTGATCGACGGCGCCCATGAGAAGGTGCCGTTCAGGTTGATTTTCAGTTCCCTGGTGAGCGATGCGGCCAGGTCGGCCCGGATCTCCACGCCGTAGGCGTGGACCTTTTTGATGTTCACCGGCGAGAAAAATCCCTTTGCCGTCGGCAGCCACAGAATCCAGTCGTCGATGTGCTGGTCGTACCACGACGCCGACCCCGACAGCGTGTACGCGCCCTCCTTTCCCACGGCGAACGACAGTCCGGCTTCGTAAGCGACGCCCTTTTCGCTGTTCAGGCCGGGGTTGCCGCCCGGCAGGAAGTAGAGGTCGTTGAGCGTCGGGAAGCGGTAGTTGCGCGAGACGGAGGCCTTCGCCACGACGTTGCCGCGCCTGGAAAGCAGGCAGTCGGCGAAGAAGGCAGGGATGACCGGCGACCAGGAGGTTCCGTACATGGCTTCGCACACGACGACCGACAAGCCCAGCCGCTCCGTGGGACGCCACTTGGCCGACAGGGAGCCGTCGAGTTCGATGCGTCCCTTGTCATAGCCGACGACGGCCTTGTCGCCCTGCTGGCGGATGATGTTCTTGTCGGCGCTTTCGACGAAGTGCTGGTGTGCCGACAGCCCGGCCGTGAAGAACCATTTGCCGCCGACGGAATACTCCCCGTCGGCCTGCCCGTAGAGGGTGTTGATCCTGCTCCGCGAACGGGTCATGGCCTCCAGGATGCCGTTGCCCTTGTCGCGCCGGTAGTCGTAGGCCGTCCACGAATGCACGTATCCGGCTTTCGCCGCCACCTTCCAGTTCCGGCGGTAGTGGTCCCACGAGAGGACGCTGCGCAGGGTGTGTTCGCGCTGGCGGTTTTCGAACTGCGTGTCGTCGGCGTAGTCGGTCGTCAGCAGGGGCAGTTCCCGGTTGGAATTGATGTACCAGGCGTTCAGCCCGAAGCGGTCGCCTTTCCCGGTGTTGTAGTAGACCTCCTGCAACACGTGCACGTCGTCGAACGCGCCGCTCTTGTTGCGTTCGGTGGGATAGTACGACCCGACGATGTTCATCTCGTCGTCGTAGATGTTCTCCTTCTTGTCGCGGTTGCGGTACTTGTAGTCGTTGGCCGAGGACTGGTAGACGGCGCGGGTTGATACCTGCCAGCGCTCGTCGCCCCATGTCAGGCGCAGGAATTCGTCGAAAGTACGGAACATGCCGATGCCCTGGATATATTGCAGCCCGAATCCGTCGGCCGCCGCCGGCGCAGTCGAGAGCTTCACCAGTCCGCCCAGTCCGCCGCCCGTCTCGCTGACCGACGAGGTTCCGTGGAGCAGCGAGGCGTCGTCGATGAAATAGGAGGGGATCATCGAAAAGTCGGTCATGCCCAGCATCGGGTTGTTGATGCGCATGCCGTTCCACGTCACCTGCGTATGCGACGGACCCGTGCCGCGGAACGATACCGTGGAGAGGGTCGCGCGGCCGTACTGCTTGACGAAAACCGGTGTGTTGAACGTCAGCGCGTCGGCCATCGAGAGGGCGATGTTCTCCTTGAGGATCGCCGAGTCGAGTTTCGTCTCCTCGACGCCGATGCTTTTCATCGGACGCCGGCCCCAGACCGGAACCTCCCGGATGGCGATGGCGCCTTTCCCGCGCCACTCCCCCGCGCCGGCGTTCTGCGGGGTTTCCGGCACGTCGGACGGCGCCGGCTCGCCCTGCGCCCGCAGCAGCGCCGGAAACAGCAGCATCCAAAGAAACAAGGCGGTTGTTTTCATGCTCTCCGGTTATTTCCAGCAAAACGCTCCGGGCGCGACGCCCACGTGAAATTCGTCGACAGGCTCGCCCTTGGCCGTATAGCGGTAGACGACTCCCTGCTGCTGGTAGTCGACGGCGTCGGCAACGTACACGTCGCCGTTGGCCGGATCGACCGTCAGTCCGTAATATTTGGTCTCCTTGTATTCGAGGAACGGGCGCACCGGAAGCTGCTCCCCGGCGACGGGCATGCGCCAGACGTCCCGGTCGATCCAGTAGAGCGTGTCGCGCGTGCCGTTGAGCTGCATCTCCGACGGGGAGTCCCCCTTCCGGAACCGGAACTGCTTCTCCACGGAGAACGTTTCGGCGTCGATGCGGTACAGCGACGGGGCTTCATATCCGTAGGGGCTGCCCTCGTAGCCGCCGTCGGTGACGGTCCACAGCTTGTTGTTCCGGTCCATCGCCAGCGACGCGGGCTGGATGCCGACGGTCAGCTGACCGACGACCCGGTCGGTCTCGGTGTCGATTTTGAGGATACGGTTCACACCAGTGTGGGATTGAAAAGATGTAACGACTTGATTTATCGAGTTGTTACATCTTTGTATAAGAGAGTAGGTAACGAGAAGGCAACGGTTTATTTTCAGCCTATTGCACTCAAATACCGCATTTCAAATAACCTCTTGCAAGATATGAAAAATTTTCGGGACAGACAAATTTATATTTACCTTCCCCCTAAACCCTACTCAGCTCCTTAAGCAAGGATCTTCTTACTGGGTATATGGTTTTGAGATCCTGCACCAGCTCCCCGGCCGCGTTGCGGGCCCCCAGCTTTATCATCCGACGGATATACCGGCAAGCCGTCTGATAATGGGCGCGACCCATATACCGTTCCAGGTAGTCGAGCACGAGTTCCCTGTAAAGGCTTGCCATCTCGTTGGAATACATGTCCGCCAGATAGCGTTCCGTCCCGGCGACGCGCTCGAAAGTTGCGTGCTACCGGAGAAGTCTGAGCAACTCCTCCCACTGTGACTCCCAAATGTACAGACGGGAGACGCGGTCATAACACTCCCCCGCGCATTCTTTCTCAATTCCCCGACAAGAGCGCTCCTATAAGCCAGCCATTGTTCCCCGGAGACAAGGGATTTCATCAGCTCGTAATAGTATTTCATGGGATGGTGGCGCTCGTTTGAATGGATGTAGGCGTAACGGGCGAGTCTGACCACGCTTTCAGTGTCTCCACGTCGCCGGCAGGCAGCAGGTAGTTGCGCCACTCCGTGGCCTGCCAGGGAGTGCTCTTTTCGTCCCGGGCAATCCCTTCGACAGCCAGTTTCCCGGCTTTCTGATAATCTTTCACGTCCAGTGCCTTTTCTATCAGCGCGACCCTAAACCGCGGGTTGGAAATGTTGCCTTCCATGAACCGGACTGCGGCCTGTGAACCTTCCGTCTTCTCGATGAGCTCCAGCATCAACTCCCGGGTTCTGTCATAGCCGGGATCCCAGCTTTTCCCGTTCGGCTTTATTCTTTCCAAGGCCGACTTTACCCTCTCTTTTTCCCGCGCGGTTTTCACGAGCCTGATGCCCAGATGCAGGGCGGTGAAGTGCCAGTCCCAGCCATGGAGCGTGCCGTTCTCGAACAAGGACAGCAACCACCCGAACAGTTCGTCATGCTCCTGAAACGCCATCAACGCATTACCTCCCTCTTCGATGAAGCATTTTGGGTGACACGATGACGAAGTCAGGAAAGAGGCTTCGGAGATAATCCGAAGCCTCTTTTTCATGGCCGGGCTCGCCGAAAACCAGGCGCAGAATTCAGCCCGGCGGCCGGAATCGCCCCGGCCTTCCGATCAGGACTGCTCCAAAACCTCCACGATCTTCCGGCTCCGGTAACTCCGCGGCGTACAGCCGTATTTCGCCGAGAAATTCTTGAAGAAAGTCCCCCGATTGGTAAAGCCTGACTTGTAGATGATCTCGTCGACCGACAACTTGGTCTTCGTCAGCAGATGCTCCGCATAGGTCAAACGGTACTCCCGGATGATATTGCTCGGAGTCACATTCACCAACCCCTCAAGCCGGTGGTAGAGATTCCGCAGACTCATACCCATCTGGCGGGCAATCGTACCCGTCGTCATGCTGCTGTCCGACAGATTCTCCTGGATGACCCGGAACAACTCCTCCAGAAATTTCCGATCCTCGATGTGCAGCATCTTTCCGTCGCTGAACTCATAAACGCTCAGCGACGAACTGTAATACTCCCACAACGAATTGATCCGGTTCAGGCTCTGCCTGACCGTGAACTTCAACATCTTCACGTTGATCGGCAAGGAGAGCACCGAATCCGCATACTCATCCGTCGGAGAATCGGCATGTTGCAGGCTCGTGATCAGAATGATCGGAATCTTCACCGTCAGACGATCCCGTTTGACCGAGGCCATCAGCGACGACAACTCCTCCTTCATCGAGATGTTCTCGCATAGGATAATGTCCGGATAGGCCGCCCGCATCTCTTCGTTGAACTTCTCCGGCTTGCGGAACGTCCGGATATTATACTCCTCGAAGAACATCTCCGCAATGGTGTTGATGATCCCCACATCGGAGCCGATGATGAACATCGTCTGGCGATCCGAAGCCGTATCAAACTGCCGGATACTCTCCGTCTCGATCATCAGGATATGGCTGTTCAGCAAATACTCGTTCGAAAACTCCCCGACCGATTCCGAGGCCTCCGTCTCGGAGTTGCTGAGCGACGGAAGCTCGATCTCGAACGTGAAATGCCCGTCGTGATCCTTCACCCGCATCGTACCGCCCAAAATCGTCACATAGTTGAAGCAGACGACAAGTCGCATCTCGTCCTGGAACGACTCGCCGCGCTTTCCCAGTCGCTGAAAATCATCCATCATGTCGTAGCGGTCCGTCAGCCGGTCGAACTCATCCTCGCCCAGCCAGCGGCCTTCCACGTCGAGCCGGATCACAAGCCGCCCCTCCTCGGCCGCCACATCGAGCGCAACCCGCCCCCGGCGCGCCACATGCAGAAACGCATTGGTCATCGTCATGTCAACCACCTCCGAAACCAGTCTCGGATCACTCGTCCAAAACAGTTCCTCCGGCACCTGAAGCTCCAGATCCAGCCCCTTCTCCTGCGCCAGCGACAGGTAACCCTCCGCAATCTCAGTCACGTATTCCGTTATCGAGAATATTTTCACATTGATGTTGTTACCCGACTCGCTCGACTCCCGGAAATTATGCAGCATGTGGATGATGTTCGACAACTTCTCCCCCTGACAGAGTATGCGCTTCGACCGCTTGCGGATATATTCATCCGACTGCGCATAGTCGAGTATCTGCTGGCACGGCACCGAAAGCATGAAGACCGGACCGGCTATCTGCTGCGCCAGATTCTCCATCAGATGAAGCTTCGAGTCGAGAATCTCCTCCTTGCGTTTGGCCTCGATGCGCTCCAATGTCACGGCCCGTCTCTTCTGGTACCGACGGTACCAATAGCGAATGACAAGCGTCGACGCCAAGACAAACAGCAGCACATACAGGCACTTCGCAACCACGCTCGCATACCACGGAGCCCGATGTACGATCAGCAGCGACCGAACCGGTCCCATATCCCCCGTCACCACATTCTTGTAACGCACGTTCAACCGGTAACGCCCCGGATGCCGCTCGGCAAACTGCAGGTCCGAGGAGGACTCCAGCCAGCGATTCTCCATCCCCTCGATATGGTAGAGATAGACATAGTTGCTGCCGTTGATGTAGTCCAACGCAATCACCCCCAGATCATACAGCCGCTCGTGGGGGCGTACGGTCAATATGCTGTCCCGCGTCACGGCCTCGTCGAAGGGGATCAGCCGGTCGTTGATCCGCACGTAACGGAACAACAGATCGGGATAGAACGGTTCGCTCTTGTAGCGCGTCTGCTCCATGACGACAAACCCGTTCGTGCCGCCGAAAAACAACTGCCCGCTGGCCGGGTCCTTCCAGGCCGCACCGTCACTGTACTCAACCGTGTTGATACCGTAGGAGTAACTGTAACGGGTCTGCGAATGCGTCGCGGGATCGTAGCGCAACAGACCGCTGTTCGTCGAAAGGTAAAGTTTGCCGTCCCCATCCTCCAAGATTCCATGGATGATGTTGCGGATCGGCGTCTCGCTCACCGTACCATCCTCCCCTAACGAGAGCAGGCCCCAACTCGTCCCGATCCACAGGCGGCCGTCGGCTGCCCGGTGGATTGCCCAGACATCATCGGCAATCTCGGCTCGTGAATCGGCAAACGAAGTGACCGTACAGGAGTCCCGATCCGGGAAGTAGTGAATCAATCCCCCGCCGCGGTTCCCGATCCAAAACGTATGGTCGGTATCCTCCACCAGTGTAAAGAAAAAGTTCTTGTTCTCCAGCGCCTTGCCGAAGTCGAGCTTCTTCCACGTCCGCACATAGGGAACACCGCCCTGCTCCCCGAGCGTCAGCCGGAAAATCCCACAACCCACCGTGGCAACCCACAACGTATCCCGATGGCTCTCCCGAATCGCATGGATATAACGAAGATCCGGCGGAAGATCCCCGCCCAGGGTCCGGACAGGTCCGCCCGAAAGCGACTGATAGTTGATACCGTATCCCTCGGAACCAATCCACACAACGCCGCGGGCACTCTCCTCCAGCGCAAAGACCGCATGGTCGGACAACCCGGACCCGGGACCGTTGATCTGGACGAACTCCGTCGGCTTGCGACCCGTGGAGAAGTCCGGAATCTGAATGATACCCTCCCCCTTGGTGGCAAACCACAACTTCCCCCGCGAGTCCAGCAGCAGGCTCCGAACCGGTTTGGACAGGTTGTAGGGCAACTTGTCATAGGTGTACGAGTGAAACGACAGTTCGTCGTTGGCATACATGAAAAGCCCTTGCCCGTCGCTGCCGATCCAGACAATATTCTGTTTCGCGTCCTTAAGCAGGCAGAAAACTCCGCAGTTGATGTCAAGCCGCTCGGTTTCGTATTTGCGGGGACTCTCCGGCGTAAAGCGAAGCTTGGTCACCCCGTCGAAGAGAAACGACACCAGAAAATCATCGCCGTAACGGATCGCATAGGAGACCTTGCCGTAATGTTCGATCTCGTTCCGGATGTCGGCAATGTACTCCAGCACCTCGCTCTTCGGATCGAACGCATAGAGCACACCCCGGGAATCGATCAGCAGCACCGAATCCCGGTCGGCAAAAGCATAGCTGAGCGTCATCGGCTGTATGCACTCCAATGTCCCCAGCCGGCTCGGTTCCCCCGCTTTGCGGGCCGCAAAGTTCGTGCGGTAGATTCCGTCCGTACGGAAAATATAGACAGAATCGCTGACTCCGGCCCACGACGTGATATAACGATCAAACGGAAAAAGGGTCTCAATCCGACGGAACGAAGAGTCCTCCTCGCAATATCCGTAGAACGTGTTGCCCTGCGTAAGTACGACCGTTTCGGACTTGCGGCGGCTGATCAGAAAGTAGATGCCCTGAAACTCCTTGTGCTGTTCGATCACCTGATCGTGATGCATCAGGTCCAGTCCGTAGTTGGTCCGCAGCCAGCTGTAACGGTCCAGCGTCGAATGGATCTTCTCGATCAGGTTGCCCGACAGCGGCTGCATACCGCTGTCCGCGGGTGGATAGCAACCCATGTGCTGCCCGTCCCAAATATTGAGCCCTTCACAGGTCCCGAGCCAGATAAAGCCCTCCGCATCCTGGTTCAAACAGAGAACGGAGTTGTTGCTGATCCCGTCCCGGCTGGAAATCATCCGCAGATTCCCGGCCTCAAGCGTCGGAAGCGTCATTACGGCCAGCGTACTCGCCAAGATCGTCCGAAAAAGAGGTCTCATGTCCATGATTCGTACTATTTACCCTCAAAATTACACTTTTTTGAGGACAAAATGCCCTAAAAATACGTTTCTGTACTTAAATAGCACAAATTCGTACATCCGTAAATACATATATAACCCGTTGGTTGAATTAAAATAAAGCATCTTTAACAAGACCAATTTTACGATGGT